>Ga0193951_1000441_pt1 | contig 19049 bp, 15 predicted proteins | sample BB_2_MG_FD_140370 | JGI IMG/M metagenome (GOLD analysis project Ga0193951, IMG submission 140370) | Microbial mat bacterial communities from the Broadkill River, Lewes, Delaware, United States - BB_2_MG | ecosystem: Environmental > Aquatic > Freshwater > River > Microbial mats | place: USA... | reverse complement strand
TTTATAATGATATCAAAGTTATCGTCATCACCATACTTCTTCTTCAATGCATTACGTAATACATCTTCAAGAATCGCCATTAGCGTAACTCTATCTATTAATTTGTCGTCTTTAAATTCTGAAAATGACTCAATTAACGCTACATTTTCCATAATTGATATGAATTAAAATTTTATTTTAACTTTTGCTTCTTTAATATTGTCAAAAGCAATAGTTGCTGTTTTAGCTACTGTTACTTTTCCTTTCCCAACGGGTTTTGGCTCTCTAGCTTTCCAACTTAAAACTACACCATCATCTTTTACTTCGGTGAGTTCACCTTCTAAATGTTGCTGATCTAAAGTCTTTACTTCTAAATTTCTACCAACATGCTTATTGTACTGCCGTGGTAAAACTAACGGAGATGCTGCACCAGATGATAACACTTCTAGAGAAAAATCGTGTTCTTCTCGATCGATATGATGTTCAATGGCTCTGCTGACAAACATACAGTCCTCTACTAAGACACCATTATCACCATCAATCACAATTTTTATTGCATTATCTCCAGACATGGTAAAGTCTATTAAGAACAGATCTTGCCTTTCTTCTAATGCCGTTTGTAATAAGTCTTCTACTATTTTCTTAAACATTTCTTGATATAAAAAGAGAGGACTTTTCGTCCTCTCGCTTATTCATTTTTAGTAAATAACGGTGCAAATATACGCATTTTATATTAAATTACCCAAGCTATGTAATGTGGATTTATTTTCTTAAATTTAGAAAGACTAAATAAACCCATAAATATGAATAAAATACTAGTTCCGACAGATTTTTCAGAACAAGCAGAAAATGCTCTAAAAGTTGCTGCTATGCTCGCTAAAACATACAATGCAGAGATTTATTTACTGCATATGATGGAAATTCCGATGCAACATTCAGATCCTGGACAAGCAAAAAGTGATATTCCTGAAACTTTATTTTTTATGAACTTGGCTCGAAAAAGGTTTGAAAATCTTATAGCCCAAGACTACCTAAAAGATATTACCGTCCACGAAACGGTAAAAACCGACATCACTTTTAATGAAATAAAAGACTCGTGCAAAGAGCTTAACATTGATATGATTGTAATGGGATCTCATGGCGCAACAGGCATGATGGAAATGTTTGTGGGTTCTAATGCAGAAAAAGTAGTAAGATCATCTGAGGTGCCAGTTTTAGTTATTAAAAATGAGCATCAAACTTTTAATGTGAATAATTTTGTATTTGCTTCAGATTTTCAAAACGATAACAAAGAAACCTATAAACAGGCTGTAAAATTCGCAAAAGCTTTTGGATCTAAAATCCATTTATTGCTTGTTATTACCTCGAGTAACTTCATGACATCTTACGAAGCCAAGACTCGCATTAATGATTTTATTTCTGGAATTGACTATGATAATTATACAATTACCATACACAATGACTATACTGTAGAACAAGGCATCTTAAACGTCTCTAAAGACATAAACGCAGACCTCATCGGTATTAGTACTCATGGCCGACAAGGTATTGCGCATTTCTTTAATGGCAGTATAAGTGAAGACATTGTAAACCATGCTAAGCGACCTGTAATTACATTTAAAATATAGAACACTAGATTTCCTTGCGTTTTTCAAACGCATATTAACATAAAAAAACCGCTAATATAAATCCTAATCCATATGGATTAGGATTTTCATTTTAAAACCAATAAAACTTAGGCAAAGGCTCTTTATAGATTAACAGTAATGTTATGCATTTGCTATAAAACAAAAAAAATCCTAATTCGAATACGAATTAGGATTTAAACTTTGGTTGGCCTACTAGGTTTCGAACCTAGACTCTTCTGTACCAAAAACAGATGTGTTAGCCAGTTACACCATAGGCCAATCTTTCATTTTGAGGGTGCAAATTTAATACAAAGTTTCACTTGCGCAAAAAAAAACAGGAAAAATTTTTAAAATACTTAACGTTAACTTAAAAATGTAGGCTTTTAGGTATTAATTAGTAAATTCGCGAGCACTAATTAGCAACGTTTTCATGAAAGATTTCAACTTTAAAAAGTGGAACAACATCTTAGGATGGTTTGTTTTTACAGTAGCAGTTATAGTATACGGCCTAACTATAGAACCAACCGTTAGCTTTTGGGATGCTGGTGAATATATCTTAACCTCATCCAAACTACAAGTAGGACACCCACCAGGAGCACCATTATTTCAAATGTTTGGTGCATTTTTCTCAACGTTTGCTTTAGAACCTTCTCAAATTGGTGCTATTATGAATATGATGAGTGGTGTTGCAAGTGCATTTACCATTCTTTTTATGTTTTGGACCATCAGTCTACTACTCGTAAAACTCACCAAATATAACGACGATAAAGACACTAGTAAAGCATATGCTATTTTAGGTAGTGCCTTAGTTGGAAGCTTAGCATTTACGTTTACGGACTCGTTTTGGTTTAATGCTGTAGAGACAGAGGTGTATGCCATGGCAACACTTATAATGGCGGTTTTATTCTATCTTGGATTGCGTTGGGAACGCGATATGAACAAACCAAGAGGCAACCGTTGGTTAATCCTTATCGCTTTTGTAATTGGGTTATCTTTTGGAGTTCACTTTATGGGCCTATTGACCATTCCTGCTATAGGCTTGCTTTATTATTTTAAAAATTATAAAACTATAACGGTTAAGAATTTTATTATCGCCAATATTGCTTCGGCAGCAATTTTATTGTTCATATTCAAATTATTACTACCATCGACTTTAAAACTCTTTGGATATTTAGAAGTGTTTTTTGTCAATTCTATTGGACTTCCTTTTAATTCAGGTACCATTCTTACCGGTATAATGGTTATCGCGTTATTTTATTTTGGTCTAAATTACACGCGCAAAAACGGTATGAAACACGCCAATACTTTAGTGTTGTGCTTAATGTTTATTTTTATTGGGTTCTCTTCTTGGATGATGCTCCCTATTAGAGCAAATGCACAAGTTGTAATTAATGAGAATAACCCATCGGATGCGAGAGAGCTTTTAGCGTATTATAATCTAGAACAATATCCTGAAACCCATTTGTTTTATGGCCCCTTGTTTACGGAAGTGTACTCTGGTGCCGATAAAGATGAACCGTTTATAGATGATAAAAAGAACTACGAACGCGACGAGGAGGCTGGAAAATACATTATTATAAACGATTGGGAAAAAAGTAAGCAAAACTACAACCATGAACACGCGTCTATACTGCCGCGAATGTGGAGCGCAGAACATGCCGAAAACTATATGATGTTTACAGGTTTAATTGACTTTAAGGTTGACCCTAGTCTACAAACCCGTGCATACAATGAAGCACTTAACGCTGGTCTAACGGAACAGCAAGCCGCACAATATGCCCTTGGAGAAAAACAACAATTTGACGAGCTTATCAACGACTTCAAAATGCGTGTTGCCAATGGTGAAATAGATTACGATGGTTATAACCAGTTTTTAAAACGCTATGGCCAGCAATACCTTATTATTGAGAAACCTTCATTTATGGATAACATAGTGTACATGTTTCAATACCAATTTGGGTACATGTACTGGCGTTATTTTATGTGGAATTTTACAGGGAGACAAGATGATATCCAAGGACGATATACCCACAAAAATGGAAATTGGATTTCTGGTATCGATTGGATTGATGCATTACACATTGGTATGTCTCAAGACAATCTACCAACAGACGTCCTTGAAAATAAAGCGAGAAACACCTATTACTTCTTACCTTTAATTTTAGGGTTAATAGGGTTCTTCTTCTTAATGTATTCCGACTTAAAACGTTTTTGGGTACTATTAGTTTTCTTTTTACTAACAGGCTTAGCTATTCAATTTTACACTAATGTAAGACCTTTTGAACCACGAGAACGTGACTATTCTGTAGTAGGATCTTTCTATGTTTTTGCAATTTGGATTGGTTTTGGGGTCTACGCCATTTACCACCTCGTTAGTTCTAGTATTAAAACTAAAATCCTAGCTCCAGTAATTACTTTAGTCTGTCTGGTTCTTGTTCCTGGTATATTGGCTGCAAATAACTGGGATGATCATGATCGCTCTGGGAAGTATACCACAAATTCTATGGCACGAAAATACCTAGAATCTTGTGCACCAAATGCCATTCTTTTTACCATTGGCGATAATGATACCTTCCCGCTATGGTATTTACAAGAAATAGAAGGAGTACGTACCGATGTGCGTGTCGTAAACACCAGTTTATTTCAAACGGATTGGTACATTGACCAAATGAAGCGCAAGGCTTATGACAGTGACCCAATTCCTTCGCAACTTACACATGAACAGTATAGAGGTGGTACAAGAGATGTTATTATTAGAAGAGAAATCACAAATGACACTATATCCATTCAAGATTTTATGGATTTTATTTCTAGTGAAAAGCCAAGTACAAAATTCAAATTTGTTGTTGAAAGACAAGGTGAAGATCCTAGTCAATATCCAAAGCACTTATTAAATTCTAATTATTTTCCAACTCGTAATATTAGTATACCTGTCAATAAGGACATGGTACTAAAGAATGGTATTGTGAAGCCTAAAGACGCGGATAAAATTGAAGATAATCTTTATACACAAATTGGTGGCAGCTACCTATATAAAAACCGCCTTTTAATGTTAGATATCATTGCTAACAATAATTGGGAACGTCCAATATATTTTACAGGTGGCGCTTTTGGAGCTGAAGATTATGTGTGGCTAAAAGACTATTTACAACTCGATGGTATGTGTTATAAGCTAGTACCAATTAAAACACCTGTTGACAAAGCAAATCCTTACGATATGGGACGCGTAGACCCAGAGCTGATGTACAATATGGTGAAAAACTGGAAATGGGGTGGCAGTGGCGAAGATATCTACTACGATATTGAAACCAGAAGAAATGGTATCACTTACAGAGGCAATTTAGCACGCTTAATAGAACAACTTATTAATGAGGATGAATTAGAAAAAGCCGAAGACATAGCAGATATCGCAATGGAAAAAATGCCAGTGGATAAATTTGGCTTCTATTCCTTACTAGAACCATATGTAAGTGCTTATTACGAAATAGGAAATGTGGAAAAAGGGAGAGCATTATACAAAGATGTTGCTAAAAAATACCAAGAAAATTTAGTCTATTACAGTAGTCTTTCATTAAAGAACCAAGAACGTTTAGTTGGCGAAGACATCTACTTAGACATTCAGCGCTATAGAGCTTTAATCGATATTTTAGTTATCTATAATGATAAAGAGTTTGCTTTAGAAGAAACCCAAAAGTTTAATAGCTATTTAAGCTTATTCGACGAGCTTATGAATCGATATAACGATGCCGAGTTACCAGAAATTCCAGAAGATATGGACCTACAGGAAATGACAAAGGATACTATAGATCTATTAGCACCAGAAAATTAATGATGAAGATTATTCCAGCTAAAACTCCCGACTTTGTTAAAACAATGTTCCCTAGTTTTATCTGGAATATCGATACAAAGAACAAAGTCTTATATCTCACTTTTGACGATGGTCCAACTCCCGATATTACAGATTGGGTTATAAGCACATTACAAGAGTATAATGCCAAAGCAACCTTCTTTTGTATAGGTAAAAACATAACAAAACATCCAAAGCTTTTTCAACAGATAATAGCCAATGGGCACTCCATTGGAAATCATACTTACAATCATTTAAAAGGCTGGAAAACCAAAACTAAAGCTTATATTGAGAGTGTTGAAAAAACGCAACAACTCATCGATACCTACGACCAAAATCATAATGCTGAGAATATAGACCGCAACTCTAACCAAGCCTCTCGTTCTAACGTAAGATTATTTCGTCCTCCTTATGGAAAATTCAAACCGAAACAGAGTAATAAACTTCAAGCGCTAGGTTATCAAATTATATTATGGGATGTGTTATCTTATGACTGGGACGCATCGGTCTCTCAAAAAACCTGCCTTAAAAACATTACGTCTTCGGCAAAAGAAGGTAGTATTATCGTCTTTCACGACAGCATAAAAGCCTCTCGAAATTTAAAATATGTACTTCCTAAAGTCTTAAAATATTATAGTCAAAGAGGGTTTCGTTTCAAGAATCTTAACACCTCTCAAAACACTATAACATTATAAATAAATTACTAAACGTACTCTTGAATAATCGAAATGATGGTATTGACATCTTGCTCTCCACTATGCCTCCATTTCATCTCTCCATTTTTGTAGATAATTAACGTTGGTAATGCCTTAACGCGCAAAGCTTCCGCGAGTTCCCTGTTTTTGTCCACATCTATCTTAATCACTTTTGCTTTATCACCTAAGGCAGCCGCCACATCTCTTAATATAGGATGCATCGCTATAGAATGATTGTCACTTTCGGTATAAAAATCCAAAAGCACTGGTATTTCAACATCTATTATTTCCCCAAATTTTGACATAGGTTGTAGTTTTAGTCAAATATATAAGTACAACAAATTTATAAATCCTTAATCGCTACAAATTAGATACTCATATCATAAAAATAAGCATTTCTTTACAATTACACACTTTTAGACCCTTTTTTGAGTTCGATCACTGTAATTTCGGGCCAAATCCCTACGCGACCTGGGTATCCTAAATAGCCAAAACCTCTATTGACATTAATGTACTGTCCTAACTCAGTATAGATTCCGGCCCACTGTTTATATCTCCATTTTGCAGGACTCCATTTAATCCAACCTGGAATTTCAATTCCAAACTGCATGCCGTGTGTATGCCCACTTAACGTTAAGTGATAGTGATAAGGATCATTAAGCACTTTAGCTTCCCAATGACTCGGATCGTGCGTCATTAATATTTTAAAGTCATCAGGTTTTATTTTTGCCGAAGCCTTTTCTAAATCTCCAGCCTTTTTAAAACCTCCTTTTCCCCAATTTTCTACTCCTACTAACGCCAACCGCTGACCATCTTTTTCGAGATAGCGACTATCATTTAATAATAAATCGAAACCAATATCTTTTTGTATCGCTTTTAATTTCTCTAGATTTTGAGCTTTTTCTTCAGGTGAATTCCAATCAACATAATCGCCATAATCATGATTTCCCAATACAGAAAACTTACCATCCTTAGCTTTCAATCTTCCAAAGGTATGTAACCAAGGTAACATTTCAGAAGCCTTGTTATTCACCATATCACCTGTAAATAAAAGCACATCAGATTTCTGTTCATTAATTAAATCTATGGCATATTCAATTTTATCTTGATTATCAAAACTACCTGAATGAATATCACTAATTTGAGTTATTCTATAACCATCAAAAGCGTCTGGCAAATCCTCAAAATGCAAGGTGTAATTAAGAACTCTAAAATTATATTTGCCTTGAAACATACCATATAGCAATGAAGACAATGGTATAGCAGCAATACCTAAAGCCACCTGACTCACAAATTTTCGCCGAGATGGCATATAAAACACCTCTTTCTTAATCACAAATTTATCATATAAACTTATAATCCCTCTAATAATATCTTCGCCAATTAAGAACGGCAACAAGACTAAATTAAAAGCCATAAAGGCCAATAGAAATCCAAAGGCAAAACTCTTTGCTGTCGTCAACACACGCCCTTCACTCGTGGCCAAAAACTGATAAATAAAATTCCCAACCACTAAAATAGCGATACCAAAAAACAGATAATAAACCCAAGTCTGCTTAGTTACAGTTCTCACAGCTTGAAATCCATAAATTGTAATTATTACAAATAGAATGGCAAATAGTATCCAACGAATCATTATAGTGGTGTTTTGAATTTACAAATTTAAGGATATGACGAATGCCTTATCTTATGAAAGTGTTAAAGGTTATAGAATCACTAATTTAAGAGCTGTAAAAAACCTTTTTTATCTGTAATTTCAAATAAAGAGATTTCTCTATTTTAAAATGTTTTAATAATACACTTTTGCCTTATCATTTAACAGCTTAACTGCTAACTATGCTTTGTAATTAATGTAATTATTGTAGGTCTATAATTAGGAATCTGCGATTTAATTAAAAAAATAATATAGATTTGTTTCAATAATTAAATAATTAATATGAATAATTCCAATAACAAATCTGCCTTAGCTACGTTATGCACAGTCTTCTTTTTCTGGGGATTTATAGCTGCTTCAAATAGTGTTTTTATTCCGTTCTGTAAAACTTATTTTAACATTGATCAATTTCAATCGCAGTTAGTAGATTTTGCCTTTTATGGTGCCTATTACATTGGTGCACTTTCTCTATTTGTTATGTCTAGTGCTATTAAACGTGACATTTTAAATAATTGGGGTTACAAAAACGGAATTGTTTACGGTTTGTTATTATCAGCCATTGGTGCATTTATAATGTTTCCGGCTACGGCTGGTGCGGAGCAAGGGCAAACAGATGTTTTTTACTTGGTACTCATTGCGTTTTTCATCGTGGCCTTAGGATTTTCATTACAACAAACAGCAGCCAATCCGTTTACTGTAGCGCTTGGTGATCCTAAGACGGGCTCGCATCGTTTAAATTTAACTGGTGGTATAAATTCCTTCGGCACAACTATTGGTCCAATTGTGGTCAGTTTAGCTATTTTCGGAACAGCTTCATGGTCTACAGATCAATTAGCTGAAAAGATTAATAGTAATGAGATTACACTGATTACAGTTCAAGTTTTATACTTGTGCGTTGGTGCTCTGTTTTTAATAGCAGCAGCATTATTTCATTTTTCAAAAAAATTACCTGCACTTAAATCAGAAACAGCATTTGAGCCTGCTAATAAAGCACGAAACTTATTAATTATACTCACCTTGGTCATTGTAGGTTGCTTCGGTTATATTTTTAGTACGTATTCAGGAAATGCTACTTCAACAGAAGACATAGAACACACAAGATTGATTATTTTATTTATGGCGTTGCTCGCTGTTGTTGCCACAGTTTTTGTAGCGAACTCTAGTGCGGCTAAAAATCCTGATGGTTGGGGAGCTATGAAATACCCACAACTTGTTCTAGGTATGTTAGCGATATTCACGTATGTTGGCGTAGAGGTCACCATAGGTAGTAATCTCGGTGAACTTTTAAAACAAGGTGTTGCAAATACAGGTTTAAATACCATTGGTTTACCGGTTTTAAATGATTCCGAACTTGGAAAATATATTTCCATGTATTGGGGAGGATTGATGATTGGACGTTGGGTTGGAGCTATAACCGTATTTAATCCGAGTAAAGGGTTAAAAAAAATATTATTAATTATTGTGCCTTATGTAGCATTCGCGGTGATTATTTTAGCAAATTTGGTTAAATACAGTTTTACAATAAACGAAATTCTATTCTTTGCCATTTGTATTGCAGTTCAAATTGGTGGCTTTTTCTTGGCTAAAGACAATCCTGTGAGAACCTTAAAAATATTTAGTTTATTAGGAATTCTCGGTATGCTTATTGGGCTATTTAGTTCTGGCAACCTTGCTTTATTTGCATTCTTATCTGGCGGTCTGTTCTGCTCAATTATGTGGCCTTGTATTTTTACATTAAGTATTGCTGGCCTAGGAAAATACACCTCTCAAGGTTCTGCGTTTTTAATTATGATGATTTTAGGCGGAGCAATTATACCACCTGTTCAGGGGAAATTGGCTGATGTCTTTAATATACAATCCTCGTATTGGATGGCTGTGGCTTGTTTTGGTTATTTATTATTCTATGCATACAGAACAAAAACAGTATTAGACAAACAAGGAGTGACGTATTAATAAATCAGATTTCCGTTTTCACGGAAACGAAAAAACAATTTTCGATGAAACGAAGAGATTTTATAAAAAACACGTCGTTAACAGGCTTGGGTTTAGCCGTTGGCAATGCTCTAGTTAATTCTAATGAGGACATCGCTGAAACACATAAAGCACAAAACCACAAGGCTGCCCGAGAATTATATGGCATACCTCTAGTTGTTGCCACTTGGCATGTTAAAAATGCAACAGCCAAAGCGATGGAGATTTTGGAAGCTGGCGGTAATGCCTTAGATGCCGTAGAACAAGGATGCAGAGTTGAAGAAGCCAACGCAAAAGGACAAACCGTCGGTAAAGGTGGCTTACCAGATCGTGATGGTAATGTCACTCTAGATGCTAGCATAATGGATAAAGATGGTAACTGTGGCTCGGTAGTATATCTTCAAAATATTACACATGCCGTTTCGGTCGCCAGAAAAGTAATGGAAGATACACCACATGTTATGCTTGCCGGCGAAGGAGCTAAACAGTTTGCGATTTCTAAAGGCTTTGAACCCGAAGATTTATTAACAGAAGCGTCTAAAAACGCCTGGCAAAACTGGAAAGTTAAAGCCCAATACCAACCCATTATCAATATTGAAAATCATGATACAATTGGGATGTTGGCCATTGATAAAAATGGCGATATTTCTGGTGCTTGCACAACGAGTGGACTCGCCTACAAAATGGGTGGACGCGTGGGCGACTCTCCTATTATCGGTTCAGGGTTATTTATAGATAATGAAATAGGTGGCTGTGTTGCCACGGGTTTAGGTGAAGAAGTTGTAAAAACCGTAGGTAGCTTTTTAGTGGTTGAATTAATGCGCCATGGGAAATCACCACAACAAGCCTGCGAAGAAGCTATTCGTAGAATTGTAGATAAACCCAATAGCAATTATAAAAATTTTCAGGTTGGTTATGTGGCCATTAACAAGAAAGGAGAAATGGGATGTTATGCTATTCATCAGTATTTTAGTATAACGAAATATCAGGCTGGTAAGAATGAACAGATTCAATCAGAATTTTATAATCGAACCTAAAACCACTTTACGGTTAGCCTTGCCAACTTTTCTTTTAATCCTGTATACGGTGGAAATAACAACTCAGTGACTCCAAACGTATGTTGCTTCAGTACCGAACGTTCGTTACTAAATGCTTTAAAGCCAAAGAAACCATGGCTCTTTCCAATACCACTATTATTTACACCACCAAATGGTAAATTATGATTGGTATAATGCAATACACTATTATTAATGCAAGTCCCTCCTGCTCTAGTGCTATTTAAAATTGTATTAGTATTCGCTTTACTTTTACTATAGATATAAAGCGCTAGTGGTCTTGGTTTCGAATTGATGTAAGCTATAGCCATATCTAAACTCGCATAGGTGACTATTGGCAAGATGGGACCAAAAATTTCGTCTTCTAATAATTTTGCTTCAGGTTTTAAATCTGAAATAATTGTAGGTTCTATATATTTTGAAGTGCTATCGGTTTCTCCTCCCACTTCAAATTTAGCATTTAAGGTTTTAGCATTTTCTAAATACGAACTTAAACGTTCAAAATGTTTATCGGTGACTATTCTTCCATAAGAATCCGATGCATTAGGATTATTGTTATAAAACGTTTGAAGCCATTTTTTACAAGATGAAATAAATTCAGTTTTTACACTTTCATCTATCAAAACATAATCTGGCGAGACACATATCTGACCACAGTTCAAAAACTTTGCCCACATTATTTTCTTAGCGGCTTTATCGATGTTTGCGGTTTTATCGACTATGGTTGGTGATTTGCCTCCGAGCTCTAAGGTCACAGATGCCAAATATTGGGAAGCCGCTTTCATTACTATTTTTCCAACATGGGGAGAACCCGTAAAAAAGATATGATTAAAAGGCAATTTTAATAATTCCGTTGAAACTTCTACTTCCCCTTGTACTAAGGCTACTTCATCTTCAGTAAAAACATCGGAAACCATCTTAGCCATAAGGTTTGCTGAGTTGGGCGTCATCTCAGATGGTTTTATAACCACTGTATTGCCTGCAGCAATAGCAGAGACCAAAGGTCCAAAGGTAAGATTGAAAGGAAAATTCCATGGAGAAATTATTAAACAGACACCTTTGGGTTCATACTTTATATAAGCGCTAGACCCTAATAATGATAAAGGTGTTTCAACTTTTTGTTTTCGCATCCATTGACGCAAATGCTTTTTAGCATATTTTATATCACCGATAATGGCATAGATTTCAGTAAGCTCAGTTTCTACAACTGGTTTTCCTAAGTCTTTATGTAACGCTTCTTGAATTTGAACTCTATAGGTTTCTTCTATAGCCACCTGAAGTTTATGTAACGTTTTAAGGCGTTCTTTATAACTGCGGCTCCCTAGTGCATATTGATTTAGCTTCTGTTTAGAAAACAATTCAAAATACCGGTTATTACTAAAATCATCCATAATTTATTCTGTATTTACAAGTGTTTCAAGCTTATTTTATGTATTTCATCGACAAAATCAATCTTAAAGTGTTTTTTATCTTTAAAAAAATGTCTTTTAACTTCTAATTCAACGCATTTAAAGGGCTACGAGCGCATTTTGTGTATTTCACCGATGGTTTTTACGAACAATTACCACTTAACAGTTTATCGATATACTTTATCTAAAAATTTTATGTACGCTAAATATCTTGTGTTTCTTTGACTCGAAGTTAAAACAAAAATAGTTTCTTACGATTATGAAAAAAGGTTTATTCATCATATTATTTTTAACAATGTCTTTAGCAAGTTTTGCACAACAAGATGTTATCGTTAACAATGAAAAAGAAGTTATAGAAACCTCTAAAACCGTAAAATCTGAATCTAGCGATGCTGCTATTTCTTCAGAAATTAAAGCTAAGGTTTTAAAAATGAATCGTAAAAAGAATAATGAAATTATCAGTATCAAAACTTTTAGAAAAAGTCTTCAAATTAGAGTAAAGACTGTAAAGCTTTGTTAAGATCCACATAAAAAATGCTATTAACCAATATACATTGCGACACAGCATGTATTACTAAAAAAGCCGAAACATACGTTTCGGCTTTTCGTTTTTATTAAGCCAACCATAGCATATATACTCGTTATATCCTTAATTGTAACGTCTCTTTTTCTATCATTTCTGATCCTCTAAATAGCAATAGAAAATGAAATTATGAATACCATCCAAGTTTATAACTTTACGAATTGCTTTTTAAATAAACGTTTTAGATTTCGTAATTTGCAGGCTGTTGGTTTACTCAAATCAAGCAACACTATTCTACTGTCATTTCGAGCGCCGTCGAGAACTTAGACCTTTTGTTTAATGAGCTTTCGACCACATTCAAAGTGGCATTAATTTTCAAATTAACGCAATATCATTTTTTGTTTAGGTTAGCTTATACGGAAAATGATGATTTTTTTAGATAATGCGAAAAAGAAAAATTAAACATAGCCATAGCTACGTTTCATTTTTATTTTGAAGCAGAAATGAAAAAAGAGTATTTTGCAAAGCTCACTTAAATAAAATATGATATAAAATGTCAGATCAAAAACGCTTATTTCTCGTCGATGCCTACGCTTTAATTTTCCGTGGCTACTACGCTTTTATAAAAAACCCAAGAATTAATTCTAAAGGTGAAGACACCTCAGCCATTATGGGCTTTATGAATTCCCTTTTAGATGTCATAAAACGTGAACGTCCCGATCATTTAGCCGTGTGTTTTGATAAAGGTGGGAGTGTAGATAGAGTTGAAATGTTCAAAGCCTACAAAGCCAATAGAGACGAAACACCAGAAGGTATTAAAACGGCCATTCCGCATATTTGTAATATTCTTGAAGCCATGCACATTCCTATTATGGTGAAAGAAGGTTTTGAAGCCGATGACGTTATTGGAACTTTATCCCGACAAGCGGAAAAAGAAGGTTATAAAACCTATATGGTAACACCAGATAAAGATTTTGCACAACTCGTTACCGAAAACATTTTTATGTATCGTCCTGTTTTTGGTGGTGGTTATGAAACTTGGGGCATTCCGGAAGTGCAGAAAAAGTTTGAAGTAACCGATCCTATGCAAGTCATAGATTTTCTAGGTATGATGGGAGATGCTTCCGATAATATTCCAGGATTACCTGGTGTTGGAGAAAAAACAGCCAAGAAATTTTTGAAAGCATACGGAAGTATGGAGAATCTTTTTGCCAATAGCCATGAGCTAAAAGGGAAGATGAAAGAAAAAGTAGAAGCAAATCAAGAATTAGGATTGTTATCTAAACAACTGGCAACCATAATGCTTGATGTTCCTGTAGAATTCAATGCCGAAGATTTTGAAATGTCAGAACCCGATATTCCTAAAGTCACCGAAATTTTTCAAGAATTAGAATTTAGACGTTTAATCGATAATTTTAATAAAACGTTTTCTGCTGAGGCATCATCTGTTGGTACAAGTGATGTCACTTCGAGCACTTCGACTTCGCTCAGTACAGGCCCTGTCGAGAAGTCAACTTCAAGTTCAGCCTCAACTTCAAACGCAGGCGCTGGTCAGTTTTCATTATTTGGTAGTGCTGGTTCCGATTCAGGAGATACTGAAACAAGTTCTACATCTGCAAGAAAAACAGCCGAAACCACCTCGCATTTCTATCAAAGTGTTGCCTCTGGCATGGCCACTAAATTGTTCGTTAAGAATTTAATGAATCAGACGTCCGTGTGTTTTGATACCGAAACCACAGGACTAAATCCATTAACCGCAGAGCTTGTAGGTATTGCCTTTTCATGGGAAACTGGTAAAGGATTTTACGTCCCATTTCCAGAGGATAAAAAGGAAGCTCAGGAACTCATGGAAGTGTTTAGACCTTTTTTCGAATCGGATAGCATTGAAAAAATCGGTCAGAATTTAAAATACGATATCAAAGTATTAGCCAAATACAACATCACCGTTAAAGGCAAATTATTCGACACCATGTTAGCGCATTATTTAATTAATGCCGATATGCGACACAACATGGATGTTCTTGCCGAAACGTATCTCAACTACACCCCAATTTCTATCACAGACCTTATTGGTAAAAAAGGAAAGAACCAATTATCAATGCGCGAGGTGCCACTAGAAAAACAAACCGAATACGCCGTTGAAGATGCAGACATTACATTACAACTTAAAGAACATTTCACTACAGAGTTAGGCGAAGCCAATACGCAGAAGTTATTTGATGAGATTGAAATTCCGTTACTACGTGTTTTAGCGGCTATGGAACTAGAAGGTATCAATTTAGACAAAGATTTTTTAAATAGTTTATCTGAAGATCTTAATAACGATATTCAAAATCTTGAAAAACAAATTTATGACGCTGCCGGAGAAGAATTCAACATTGCGTCACCAAAGCAATTAGGGATTGTGTTATTCGAAAAATTAAAGCTCGTAGACAAGCCTAAAAAGACCAAAACCGGACAATATAAAACTGGTGAAGACATCTTATCCTATTTAGCTAAAGACCACGATATTGTGCAACAAGTTTTAGACTACAGAGGCCTTTCAAAATTAAAAAGCACTTATGTTGATGCCTTACCACTACAAGTTGATGAAAGCACAGGAAGAGTACACACAGACTACATGCAAACCGTTGCCGCTACAGGCCGTTTAAGTAGTAACAATCCGAATTTACAGAACATTCCAATCCGTACCGAACGCGGTCGCCAAGTACGAAAAGCCTTTGTCCCAAGAGATGAAAACTACACCTTATTGGCTGCCGATTATTCGCAAATAGAATTACGAATTATTGCCGCACTAAGTGAAGAAGAAACCATGATTGAAGCCTTTAAGAATGGTGAAGATATTCACGCCTCAACAGCCTCTAAAGTTTTTGGAGTGCCATTGGCTGAAGTCACCAGAGAACAACGTAGCAACGCCAAAACGGTCAACTTTGGGATTATCTATGGAGTCTCTGCCTTTGGACTAAGCAACCAAACCGATTTATCGCGAGGTGAAGCCAAAGAACTCATTGACACCTATTACGAAACCTATCCAAAATTGAAAGCCTATATAAGCAAGCAAGTCGATTTTGCAAGAGATCATGGCTATGTCTCTACCGTTTTAGGCCGTCGTCGGTATTTAAAAGACATCAATTCTAGAAATGCTGTAGTCCGTGGAGCTGCAGAACGAAATGCCGTGAATGCACCAATACAAGGAAGCGCTGCCGATATTATTAAAATTGCCATGATTAATATTTTTAATAAATTAGAAGCTGGTAATTATAAATCTAAAATGCTCTTACAAGTGCATGATGAATTGGTTTTTGATATCTACAAACCAGAACTCGAAGAATTAACGACTTTGATTAAAACCGAAATGGAAGGGGCTTTTAAATTGGATGTGCCTTTAGATGTTGAGGTGGATACTGGGTTGAATTGGTTGGAGGCGCATTAAATTTAAAAATGAGATGAGCCGAAGACTTTGGACTAGAGAAGAATTAATTTTAGCTTTCAACTTATACTTGAAACTGCCTTTTGGTAAATTTAATTCAAGTAATCCTGAAGTAATTAAATTAGCTAATTTAACAGGACGGTCTAATAATTCAATTGCAATTCGGTTATCAAATTTTGCTTCTTGTGACCCTTACCATATAAACAGAGGTGTAAAAGGGCTCGTTGGAGGTATAAAACAATGCCAACCGATTTGGGATGAATTTTTTCATGACCAAGAGAAGTTAATTTTTTTAAGTGAACAAATCTTAGCTTCAAAAGAAAAAATATCAATTGAAGAAAAATATAATCCTGAAATCGGAGATATAAATCACCTGTATGGAGAAGACAAAATTAGAGAAATTAGTACTCGAGTAAATCAATCCGTTTTCAGAAAAATTGTCTTAATGAATTACGACAATAAATGCGCTATATCTGGAATAGATTTCCCTGAATTATTAGTTGCTAGCCATATAATACCTTGGTCTCAAAACAAAAATGAAAGACTAAATCCTCAAAATGGTTTATGTCTTAACAGATTGCATGATACAGCATTTGACAAAGGTCTCATTACGTTCGATACTAATTTCAAAATGGTATTATCTAATAAGCTTAAAAGTAATAAAAGTGAAAACATAAAATTGTATTTTCATAAATTAGAAGGAAAATCACTCATTTTACCCAAGAGATTTGTACCCAGTAAAGAATTTTTAGAATTTCATAACCAAAATATATTTCTAACATAATGCAAGAAATAAAAACGCTTTATGCGATATATAAAAAAGGAAAACATTTAGGAAATGAAAGAGGAAAAGATGAAAACGATGCCATTAAAAAATATGTGATAGCAGCATTATTTAATGAATTATCAAATGATTTAGAGTTTGTATCCCTTTATCAGGCGAAAATTGCATTGAAAAACATTCATTATTAACTTACTTATATTATAGAAAGCATTATCACTACTATAATGACTGTTGTCGTTTCTAATATAAATATGAATTTCCATCCACACCCCTAAAGTCCCCTCAAGGGGACATTTGATAAAGGAAAATAGAATATTTCTAGGGTTTTGAATTGAATATTGGTAAAATAAATTTGATCTTTTTACTTATGCTTGTTGGTCAGGATTGTCCCCTTGAGGATTATTGAAATGAAAATATATTTTCATTGAAGATACCGAGCACAGCTCATTAGGGGTGTTTTAAAACTTATGTTCTTAATTCCTGTACTTTTTCCTCAATAACCAACAACACACTAAACATATTCTTTTTAACCTCGTCGTTAGAAAACCTTAAAAAGGTAACACCATAAGCCTCTAACTCACTTTGTCGTTTCGTATCATATTGAAAACTGTACTCATGACTATCACCATCAATTTCAATCACCAATCGTAATTCATGACAATAAAAATCCGCTATATAACTTAACATCGGCACCTGCCTATGAAATTGCACACCATAAGCACGCTGTTTTATATGTTGCCAAAGTAAGACTTCAGGCAAAGTACTATGTTTCCTTAGCTGTCTAGCCAGTTCTTTTAATTCTGGGTGGTATGGAATGATTTTATTTTTCATTTTACTAATTTATCACTCATCTTTTTAACACCCCTAAAGTCCCCTCAAGGGGTGTTTAGAAATCATGTTGCTAATTCCTGTACTTTTTCTTCAACAACCAACAACACTCTAAATTATAGTAATTTAGTAAAACCATCAAACAAAAAAAGCCCCAATTATAAAATAATCAAGGCCATTTAAATAAGATTTACGTAACGCTATTTTTTCAAAAGCTTCTCTGTATGCGTTTTACCATCATTGGTAACCACGTTTAACATATAAACTCCAGAAACAAGACGACTAACATCTAATGCATCTACAGAAGTACGTTCCATTAATTGCTGTCCATTTAAATTATAAACAGACACCTGTGTAATATCTTCGCTCTGAATACCTGTAATTTGTAATTCATCAGCAACCGGATTTGGATAAATACGCAATGCTGAGGCATCCGTAACATCATCAACACTTAAGGTACCGCTTTCATAACTAAAATTATCGTAATAAGCATCACCACCATAATTGTTATGCAGCATATTAAAACCTAAAATAGCAACAGACGTAAAGTTGCTACGTGTGTGCACTAAAACATCATTTAAATAATACTTTAATGCGGTGGCAGTCACTTCAATTTTAATGTTTAACCAGGTGTTTGGAGTCCACTCGGCATCTTCAATATAAAACGCGCTGTAATAAATATTATCAATGGTATAAATTTGCCCTTGATTTTCCATAGCGATACCTGCTACTGGAACAAAGTCGTCATTAGCATCAATACCAAATAAAGTCACTTCAAAATCGGCTCCGAAAGTTTCTGTAACCATAACATCATAGGAGAATGTAAAATTCTCAAATGATTTTGGAGTGTCAAAGTTTTTTGCAGCTCCAAAGATTGGAGCAAATTGAGCACCAAAACTTGACTCATAAGAATTTTTAAAAGAGTAAGTGCCATCTGAAGCTTGTTCATTAGAAATAACCTGATTCTGAAGAAAAGCGCCATCTCCACTTTCTGTAACTTCCCACCCATTTTGATTATTTAGTGTTCCTAAAGTGTAAGATTCACTGGTTTCAAAGGAAATTGTTTCCTGACTAAAGACTCCTCCGGTAAGTAATAACATGAGGCCAATTGCGTAATTTTTTATCATATTTTTTATTGTTTAGAGGTATAAAATTAAAATATTGATAAGACAAACCCGAAACAATTAACATTTCAAAAAGACCCAAAATAAGTAGTTAATTGAGTTTCTGACACCTAACAAGAATT
>Ga0193951_1000440_pt1 | contig 19052 bp, 1 predicted proteins | sample BB_2_MG_FD_140370 | JGI IMG/M metagenome (GOLD analysis project Ga0193951, IMG submission 140370) | Microbial mat bacterial communities from the Broadkill River, Lewes, Delaware, United States - BB_2_MG | ecosystem: Environmental > Aquatic > Freshwater > River > Microbial mats | place: USA... | reverse complement strand
CGTGGGCGTACCATCAGATGGACCGAGAGGTGCTGTGGTGTATATTGACAACACGGTGAGTATGCCAAGCAATTTTATGTCAGCGTATCGCACATACATTAATGCTGTGGGCATAGTTGATGTTGGTACATCTTATGGGCATCGCCTTGGTGAAGTACATGGAACGGGTAAACTTAGATTAATGAGTGGCGATTTACCAGCTGGCTCATATAGCGATTTCTTTTCTACATCAGGTGGTACGCTGGAGTATTCTGGTACGACTGATTACGATATCTTGAGTGAAATCACCTCTCTAAACCATTTGATAATAAGTGGTATCGGTGAGCGTAGTATGCCAAATATTAATTTCCAAATATTAGGGGATTTGTCTATAACTGGCGCAGATGTGATTAATACGCATAACCGTAACATGTCAGTTATGGGTGATATCGCTTTTACCGGTGGAAGTTATGAGGCAGGAACCACTTTTGGAACCCGCATTCCAACATTAACAATGAATGGAGATGTATTGCAGAATATTTCAGGCACACAGCATTTTAGTGCATCCAATGCCCTTTATAATTTTGACATTAACTGTGCCGTAGGGGTTAATATTGAAAATGATGTTGAAGTAGATAATGTACTTAATTTAGCGCAAGGCGTAGTGTATACCGATGCAGGTGGTAGTCTAACGATTATGAAAAGCACTGCCGATGCATTTATGGGCGGTAGTAATACAGCGTATGTACAAGGTGCTTTGCGAAAGAATATTGTTGGTGGTGATAGTTTTATTTTTCCTTTGGGTGACGCTACGCGATACGGAGAGCTTACCGTATCACCAGATGCAACTTCATCGGGTATTTGGAGTGCTAGATACCATAATACGAATCCTTTAAATGGTGGTTTTGACCCAGATGTGTTAGTGGCACCGGTACAATATGTTAGTCATAATGAATATTGGGATGTGCAAGCACCAAGTGTAGGTTTAAAAGCCAATGTACTTATGCGTTGGGATTCTAATAGTGGTGTTAATCCGAATACTGATTTTAGGGTGGTTAACTGGACCGTTGGTGTACCTAATGCATGGGATCAATTAACGATTGGAACAAAAACTGGAGATGCCTTGGGGGGTACTGTAAATTTAAATTCAGACTTAACTTTTGGCTTTAATGGTACTGCCAACCATTATTTAACTTTTGCATCCATCTTAATACCAGCCTTCCAGTGGGAAGGTGGCATTTCAGGTGACTGGTTTGATCCTAACAATTGGAGTGGAACACTAGTACCTGATGGCAGTGCAAACATTACAATAAACAATACGGGGGCTGCGCCTTACATCAATAGTACGGCTTTAGGTCAGGTAAATGATTTAACCATTAATCATGTTGGTGGTTTAAGTATGCAGCCGGGTTCACAATTGATGGTCAATGGTAATTTATCAACCAATGATTATTTCACCATTGAAAATACCTGTGAAAATCCATCGTCGCTTATAACACATGGCACGGTTACAGGTAATGTATCCATTCAATGGGCTTACTTGAACGTCAGGTGGTGGTTTGTTGGGCATAGTATATCTAATCCACAAATGGATAGTTACCGTCAGATCTTAATTGATGACCCAACTAACCAATATGCGATGTATGATTATAAGGATCCAGGGACGCTTGTTAAGATATCGGCCGATGGTTTGTATAATTTTGCGGCCAATGATCAGTTGAGAGGATATCAACTTAAAGTATTGAAAACAGGAACAGTGGTGAAACATGTGGGTGTTTTAAATAATGCCACGTCCTATGAGAAAGATGTACAGACTGGCTGGCAAATCATCGCTAACCCTTATGCTTCGTATTACCAGTTGCCAACAGATGCCAGTGGGACAGGTGATTTTGCAAATACCATTGGCTCAGCTTACATTACTGTAGCTACTACGAATCATGACAAGTCATATGAGACTTTTAATACAAATTCAGGTGTTGGCTCACCGAGTACCTTTAATGGAATTATTGCACCTTCGCAAGCTTTTTACATAAAAACGATTGATGCCCCAAATCCTAGTGATAAGATTTACATGAGGGCGGCCAACCAGGTGCATGATGGTAACAGATCATCTTTGAAATCTGCTAAAGCTTCCAATAAAGATCTCATTCGCATTAAAATGATAAATGAGCATAAGTCAGAGGACGAGGCCGTTATTGCGTTTAGACCATATGGAAAAGTTGGTTTTACTAGGATGGATTCGGAGCAGCTAATTTATCCAAACAATAAGGTGTCGTATATCTATTCGATGGTTGAAGGTATAAAGGCCGTGATTAACGTATTGCCAGATACCCTTAAGAATTATAAGCAGCCTATGGGTTTACGATTAAAGAAAGGTTGGCACTCCATTCATATCGATGGATTGGATGAGATTAATGAAACCTATAATGTTATACTGGAAGATATGGTGGCAAAAACACGGATTCCAATGAAGAAGAAAACGGTATATAAATTTGAAAGTAAGGCCGGAACATTTAACGAACGCTTAGTTCTACATTTTGAAGAGATAGATGTACCAACCAATAGTATGGAAGTAATAAGCGAGGCAACAGGAGTGGGTGTTTACATTAATAACCGATCTACACTTATGGTTAGCTGCAATTGGAAAGCAAAGGAGAAAGTGGTAAACGTTTATTCAATAACAGGTAAGTTAGTTTATTCAGAAGTTTTTGAAGGTGAACAGTTTACTAAAGAGCTTAATCTGCCTAGTGGTGTCTACATTGTTAAAGTAAGTAGTGCCGATAAAACTTACGAAACGAAAGTAATGGTTAGATAGTGTTGACCTTACATAATAATAAGAGCCTCCTTTTAGGGAGGCTTTTTTTTTGGTGCGAAGTGAACTAAATGGTTAAAATCTAGTTCTTGTAGAAGAAAGGTATTTTTAAGCTATTTTGCTTGTGTTTCCAGATGTAAAACTCTTTGATTGCCTTTGGGAAAGAGGAGTTTATTAATTTTAACAAAAATGTACCTGACAACAATAATCGTTAATAATATTTAATTGTGAAACTTTTAGCGAAGTTCACGTATTAATTAGCAGACCACACCTGAACAATCGAATCATTACCTTATACAGTCGATAATCTAAGATGATACATATGAAATATTCACACATTGTGGCTTTTGCCTTTTTTCTGTTGTTGAGTACTCTGGTTGGTAACGCTCAAAATCCTTATGCTGATGGATCTGTGCTTCCTGGAGGAACTAATATTAATCAACGGTGGTCAATAGGAGCTGGAACAAATGTAACATGCGCAGGTGATTTTCAATCAAGTGCCGATGGTACCATTCGTGGCCATTTTACGGTTAACGGTACTTTTACCAATTCAGGTTGGTCAGGCGATCGCATATTGGACGGTGCTGTTTTAGAAATTTTCGGTGATTTCCATTCTTACCAGCAAATAAGAGTCAATGAAGGGGGAACCCTTATCGTACATGGTAATTTCACCAATTACGGTGGCGGAAGTACGCGCTTATCTGGTAATGTTATTGTAGGTGGTGATGTTTATATGCGTAATGCCGATGTGTCTGCATCTGGTAATATCGTTGTTGGGGGCAACCTAACTATTCCTGGAGGAGGAGGTAGAGTAAATGGAGATATTTATGTAATGGACCCAGATGCCTCAGTTAGTATACCTGGCTGGATGCCTGTAACTACAGGTGATGAGACGGATTATGAGACCGACGAAGCTGATAATACAGACTTAAATGATGCGGTGAAAGATGTTGGTTTAGTTAGTTCTGTTGATGCACCCACTGGTTTTACATTTAGTGCTTTAGCTGGTGCGAGTGTTGATCTGCAATGGAGTCTTAATGCAGCTACTGATTCAGTTATGATTGCCTGGTCTGAAAGTGACCTTAAGGATAGGCCTGTTGATGGCAGTAATTATGAAGTAGGAGCAAACTTATCATCAGGTGCCGATATTGTATATAAAGGTAAACTGGAGAATTGGACTTTCAATGGCTTAACACCTGGGGTAACCTCATACTTTAGGATTTGGTCCTATAATCATCCAGAAAAACTCTATTCTAAAGCGGTTAAATTAACTGTTAAAGCCTTGAGTGTTGATAATATATTGTATGAAAATTTTGAAAGTGGTAGAAATAGCTGGAACCTAGGTACACATTGGTCCGGAAATAGATGGGAGGTTGGCAGTGCAGAAGCATACATGGGAAGTTCATCGGCTTATGTGTCGAATGATGGCGGAACAACTGCTGGGTACAGAGACGATAGAAGTTCTACCATTTACCTTGAAAAAAGTGTAGATATTCCATCCAACTATAAGAGTTTAGAATTAACTTTTTACTGGAAATGTATTGGTGAGGTAGGTTATGATGGAGGTTCAGTTAGAGAAAATAGAGGAACAAGATTGGTGCCTGATGCCTCTTTAGCAGGTCAAGCGATTTGGGTTGAAGAGGTCGTTGATATTAGTCAGTATATTGGCACGCGATTCGATCTGAGTTTCAGGTGGTATAATGATGCTTTAGCAGGACAAGGGCCAGGCTTGTGTATTGATGAGGTGCGCATAACAGGAAGTGAAGTGGCTAGGCCACAAAGCTTCTCTGGAGTTGCTAATCCTGCTGGTCAAATAGATTTGTCATGGCAAAAAAGTGTTGAGGATGATAATGTTGTGATTGCTTATTCGCCATATGGCAGTATAGGTCGACCAGAAAGTGGTAAAAGTTATGCTGTAGGTGATTATTTTGATGGTGGTGGCCAAGTGATATATGTAGGCTCTGCAACATCTTATAGTCATGTAGGCAGTTTTACCGGTACATTAAATTATAGAATATGGTCAGAGAAAGCAGGAGCTTATTCAAGTGCTTTGCCTTTAGATGTCAGTATTCCTGTAATGTTGCCTTTTGTCGAAGATTTTGAAGGAGACGTTTCGGTTTGGAATTTTAACTCGGGTTACGACAATGCTTGGGTTAGAGGAAAAGCAACTGCTGCCGAAGGTACTCAGTCAGCATATATTTCAAATGATTTTGGTGTAACTGCAGGATATGATGGAGGTAGTTCAGCGGATACTTATCTTGAATTAGAAGTGGATTTGAGAGGTTACGAAACGGCACAAATGACATTTGACTGGAAAGTGAATGGAAGTTACAATAATAGTGGGCGAGTTTATGTTGATGGCACAATGCAGAGAGGCGCTAATGCGGTTAATCAAGGCAGGTATTATGACCGTACAAGCTGGCAGCCTGAAACGATTTCGTTAAATGGTTATACCGATGGGATTCATACCATCCGATTTCGATGGGAAAACAATACTTGGAATGCAGCAGAAAATCCAGGCTTCTGTATTGACAATGTTAATATTACCGGAACAATAGCTGATCCCAATAGCTTTGGAGCTGATAACCCTAATGCCTTGTATAACAATTTAACGTGGACAAAGAATAACTACGGTGATGATGTGCTTGTTGCCTGGGCAAGTGATGGCATTATTGGTACGCCTGAAGTGGGTATGATATATATGGAAGGTGATGTTATTCCAGGTGGTGGAACTGTATTATACCATGGTGATGCTTTGACTTATAAGCACGAGCCATTGAAATATAGCACAAGCTATAGCTATAAAGCTTGGTCATCAAGAAACGGTTTATACTCAACAGGTGTTGAACGAATCGCCAATACTCCTGCCAAAGTAACGGTTTTAGAAGAGTATTGGGAAGATGGTGATTACTCGGAGTGGACGCAAAGTAATGATTCAGGTAACAATGTATGGATTATTAGTGCGGACACGCCTGCTACAGGTTCGAATGCAGCATGCATCTCATCTAACGGAAGTAATGCAGTGTACAATAATTCAGATGTTTCTATTGCGAGGCTTTCCGTTCAAATTGATTTAGAAGAACTACATTCTGCCTCACTTTCTTTTGATTGGCGATGCTTGGGAGAGGTCAATTATGATTACGGCGAAGTGTACTTGGGAGGTAATTTAATCAGTTTAACAGGTGAATATGTGGACAATGCCTCATGGTCTAGCGAAAGAATTGACCTGAAAGCCTACTGTGGTATTGTTGGATCTCAAACACTAGAGTTTATATGGGTGAATGACCACAATACAGGTGGAAACCCTGGTTTTTGTATTGATAATATTGAAGTTGGAGGTATTTACGAGCCAACTTCTATCGTAGATAACGGCGTTCGTTTAGTCTCTTCAGTTTCATCCATGGCTAATGATGCCATTAATGGTGTTGATGTCTTTTCGTTTGACTTAACCGATAAGAATTCAAAGTATAAAGATATTACGCGCATTCAGCAGATTACAGTATCTAAAGGAGTTGCCAATACTATTGCGAAGTGGAATGACGCCCTTGCAGGAGCTGTACTATTAGGCCCTGACTTGCCAAGTAATGGCTTAGCCGGGGTTATCACCAGTTCGGGCATCACTTTTACTGGAACGGATTTTATTACCTTAGATGTGCAGGATGTCGCTGAGAATTACACCTTAAACGTGTGGCTAAAACCTGATTTAGTAACTGCTGGTATTGAGGACAATGCTATTTTTGATTTTGTAGTCTCTGGTGCAGATATTGTAACAAGCTTGGGTGATGATTTTATTAATGCTTATAAGGTGCAAAGTGGTGCTGTTAGCATTGATGTCCAAGGAACACAATTGGCCTTTACTCAGCAACCATCGGAGCAGGCTACTTTTAATTATCTTTTATCGCGTATTGCCGAAGTGTCTGTTGTAGATGCCAATGGTAATGTAGATGTTGATTTTACAGGCACACTTGCCTTTACAAATGCAAGTGGTATAGCAATGGTTTCTAATACTGCAATATGTAATAATGGGGTGGCAAGCTTTTCTAACCTACTTTTTACCGGATCAGGAAGTGCCAAGTTAAATCTTGATGTGGCTTATTCGGGTTTAATAGCTGCCCAATCGGATGAAATTACAATAGGAGATTATTGTATTCCTAACCATAGTAATAACAACAGCTTTATTCAGAAAGTAATGTTAAATACCATTGATAATACTACCGGAAAAAATGCGACGGTATATGAACAATACCTAGAGCAATCTACGGATTTATCAATTGGGGCTTCCTATGATTTGACGGTAGTTGTGTACAATCAAAATAGTACGAGAAGGTATTTATATGTTTGGATTGATTCTAATGGTAATGGGTCTTTTGAAGCAGCGGAAAGAACTTTAATCGACAATACCAGAGTGAATGGGGCTACTGATATCCTGCAAAGCACAATTACTATCAATGGTGATGCGAACAACTTTACGGGTGCTACCCGAATGCGCATTCAGTTTGTTGAAAATGGGAATCCTGATGCCTGTTCTGCTAATGTAGGTGAGTCGGAGGACTATACTGTTGTATTAACCACAGAAGGGTGGCAAGGACAAAATAATATTTGGGGGGCATCGCAAAACTGGACATCTGGTACCGTACCAGATGGTAATACAGATGTTTTTATACCAGAGACCCCATTGTTCGGTAAACGCTTTCCGATTATTACAGGTGATGCTAATATGAAGAATCTGGAGATTTCAAGCAATGCTAAGCTAACAATTCAGCCAGGAGCTTCTGTCAATATCACAGGAGACATAAAGAATGAAGGTGAATTACTAATAGAAAATACGAGTAGTTTACCCGCCTCAGTTATATACAGTGGTGCAGCGCAGGCGAATGCAACAGTAAACTGGGCTTATGGTAATACAAGATGGTGGTTTGTAGGTCATAGTATTTCAAATCCTCAAATGGATAGCTACCGCACGATTTTAAGTGCTGATCCGAGCAATAAATTTGCGATGTTTGATTATCAGGATCCAGGCAGGTTAGCACGTATCTCATCAAACAATGCGTATAACTTCCCGCTCAATGATGAAATTAGAGGTTATCAGTTGAAGGTTTTAAATGATGCAACAGGCGTAAGTCAAACAGGTACATTGAACAATGCATCGGTATATGAGAAGGATGTGCAGACAGGTTGGCAGATAATAGCTAATCCTTATGCATCATATTATCAGCTACCAACAGACCCTAGTGCATCAAGTGACTTTGCAAATACAATAGGATCAGTTTATATTACAGAAGCGACAACAAACCAAGATAAAGTGTACCAGACATTTAATACGAATTCAGGTATCTCTTCTCCAAGTTCGTTTAATGGTGTCATTGCACCATCGCAAGCTTTTTATATCAAGACTGTTGATAATCCAGCACCTGGCGATAAACTATACATGAGGGCTTCAAACCGTGTGCATGATAGTGGTAAATCAGCATTGAAATCATTAAGAACTTCAAATAATAAACTGATTCGTGTGAAGGTTAATAATGAGCATGGTATAGAAGATGAAGCTGTAATTGCTTTTCGGGGGGATGGAGATTTGAGCATTACGCCTCTGGATTCAGAACAACGCTTTCATTCAGGTACTAATGTATCATATGTTTATTCTATTATAGATGGAACCAAAACGGTAATAAATGTGCTTCCCGATCACCTGAAGACACACCAACAAAATTTGGGTGTTCAATTAAAAGAAGGGGAGCAAACGATAGAAATTGATGGTCTTGAGCAGCTAAACGAAGCTTATGATGTGGTGCTTGAGGATAGGGTAAGTGGTATTTCTACATCAATGAGTGATGGAGCATCTTATTCTTTTAAAAGTGAGGAAGGTACCTTTGATGATCGATTTGTATTGCACTTTAATGAAGTAAAGGTGCCAACTGCTGTTGAAGACATCGACAAAAATGGTATTTCTGGAGATGTTTCAGTGTATATTCAGAATGAATCAACCTTAAGCATAACATGTGATTGGGATGTGCAAGAGAAAATGGTGTCGGTCTACGCTATAACAGGCCAGCAAGTATATAAGGAAGTATTTGAAGGAAGACGCTTTACTAATACGCTTTCTCTTCATACCGGAGTGTATGTTATTAAGGTGAGTGGTCAGGGTAAAGTTTATGAAACAAAGGTTGTAGTAAGGTAACGCTTACGATACTTAAAAGACTAAAGTGGCTTGGTATTTTTTATATATCAGGCCATTTTGTTTTCATAGACTTGCATTTTATGCGCTGTATATGAATGATATTACCATGTGTTTACCCTTATAAACAGGGTTTTTATCAAAAAATGTAACCTTTTTTTATCTTTTGTTTTACTCATATCGAGCAGTGTGACAGGTAGTTGTGTGTTTCTGTGTTGGGGTTATACATAACCATTTGGGATTATTTAAGTATAATAGTGCGGGATAGTAGTATTTTTGGCGCTTCAAAATGGGTGCATGCATTTTCAATGATAAAATTTTATCATTGAAAATGAACATGTATAGTACCTAGGGGTTACCTGAATACTGAAAACGATTTAATATGAAAGATGATTACTTTTTCAACTTACTTGTTTCTACTAGCAAGTATGTGTTGGTTTTGCTTTTAAATGTTATTCCATTAACATTACTACACGCTCAATCTGGGCCGGGCGGAATAGGGAATTCTGACGGTTCTGGTGATCAACCAGAAAATATAGTATGGCTTGATGCTTCTGATCTGTCTTCTTTTGGAGATGGAGATACTTGGTTTGATAAATCAGGTAATGGTAATAATGCCATAAATATTGGTGGATCAGGCGGGGCTATTTTAGGTAGTATAAACGGAACTAATGCCATTAATTTGGTTGCTTCTAACACAGGTTTATTGTCCATAAGCGATGATCACCTAGGAGCCAATAAGCTCGATGGCATGGCTGACTTGACAATCATTTCTGTTGTTAACAGCGGAAATTCGAATCCAAGGGCTATTCTGTCTAAGCGTTTAGATGCAGGAAACCGTTCGTATGCCTTTTTTACAATGGGCTCCAATTATAATCTAAGGGCTTATGGAGGCGCTTACGATATAACAAGTAATGTCAATATTGGTGCCAATTCTAATGCTATTGGAACGTATGTATACCAGAATGGTGGTGACTTTTCTATATATTCAAATGGTAATTTAGGAGCGACACGCGCAGTGAGTACTCCTATACCCGATAGAAGTGATGACCTATTGATTGGAACCTTTAATACCGGCGACGGAAGGTACTTTAATGGTCAAATTGGCGAAGTTATAATGTACCGAACAGCATTAAATTCAGCTCAACGAAAAATTGTTGAGTCCTATTTAGGTACAAAGTATAATATTGCTCTTCCCTTCAATGCTTTCACTACTGGTGATGTCAATTTCAACAAGGACATTTCAGGTGTGGGTGTTGAAGTCGATGGTACACAAGGCTTATCTAGTTCACAAGGTTTGTACCTGAGCCTTCGCGATTCTTTAGCAGGAGATTATGTGATGGCAGCTCATGATAATACGATCAATGATATTGCAAATATTAATGTAGGTGGTGATGTTACAGCTGCTGGAGCCCAGGCTGCCTGGAATAGGGCGTGGTATGTAGAGCAAACCGGAACACCCACCGTACGACTTAGCTTTGATTTAAATGAAGGTATCGGTGGGCAGTATCCACAGGAATTTTCAAACTATGTATTATTACACAAGGCTACTCCAGGAGGTTCATACGCTGTGGTTACGACATCACTGAAGGGGGTTGAAAATGGTAATCGAATATATTTTGAAGTGACAGATGCTAATTTTACCAATGGCTATTATACGTTAGGAACCCTTGATCAAACACTTAGTCCGGTTGAAGGGGGCAGTAGGCGCATATGGTACACATTGCGCTCAACGGCTAACTGGGACGAACCAGGCGCTTGGACGTTAGAGCCATGTGGTTGTTTACCAAATAATCCAAATGGATATACGCCAATCACTTCACCAACAGGGCCATCAGATAAGGTTGTGATCTTGAGTGGTAATAAAATGACGGTGCCACTAGGTGTAAACAGTTTGGTCAACGCTGAAATTGTTGTTGATGGTGAACTAGATCTTTTGACTACAAGCGGGCACACATTTTCCACCATTAAAGGACGAGGGCAAGTTACCATGTCAGCAGACAACTTTCCAGTGGGAGATGCTTATGATTTTGTAACACCAGGTGAAGGCATGGGTAAAGTCGTGTATAAAGGAGCAGGATATAAAATTAGTAATGACCATGAGTTTTATAATGTAGATGTTGTATTATCTAGTGCATTAGGTCAAATTGATGTGGTCTCTAATCTTAAAGTTAATGGAAGCTTAAGAGTTGAACAGGGCATCTTAGGTATTAACGACAATAGTGCAACGACACCTTTAAACATCGATGTATTAAACGAGATGTATGTTGGTGCAGACGGACAGGTAGTAACAGGTACTGCAAATGTGCGTCATCAACTTAATTTATATGGCGATTTAACGAACTTAGGAACGGTAAAGTTTACACAAAGAACGGTACCTATCTATGGTTCTGAAGCTACAGACGGAATTGTTGATGTCAATCTTTTGTCTTCAACTACCGATCAGGTCGTAACATGTGATGGTCCATCTAATTTTTACCGGATAGAAATTGATAAAGGAGTGGATAAAACCTATGTGGCTTCCATCAATGCCTCAGCTGTAGCTAACTTTAACCTCTTTGGTAGGGCGAACTATAGTCACGCAAGTGTAGCTCAATTAACGACAAATGACAATGCGCTTGGGCTGATAAGAGGAACAGTTCGTATTGGCCAAAATGTGATCATTAATCAGATCAGTTCTTGGGGTAATTACAACATATCGGTTGGTGCGCGTTTATGGGTTGATGGTGGTGAAGTAACAAAAAGTTCAGGATGGGCAATTGTACCCTATGGTGAAGTAAATGTGAGTGCAGGAACCCTTAATGTCAATGTAAATAGTGGTATAACATTGCGTGATAATGGTATTATAAAAGTAGATGGAGGTGAATTAAATGTATATCAGATTAGAACCTCGGTACTAGGAAGCGAACACCAAGGGGGCTATGTGCAAACTGGAGGAGTAACAAATGTTACTGCAATTAGCAGTAATACTGATTATTATGCCTTTAACCTAACGTACGAAGGGAATACCTTCCAAATGACAGGGGGAATCCTAAATATAAATCAAGCCAATTCTAATGGTGGTATTTTTATTAATTCTTTGCCGGCTAATTATAATGTGACTGGAGGAACGGTTAACTGTAACATCGCGAATAACACAGACTTTGTTATCACATCGCGAGCCCCATTCTACAACCTTAACTTATCTAAAACAGGTGGAAGTGCCACGATGTTTGTACTTGAAGATGGGATAGATATAGGAAGTACTAATGTGGATTTAGTTGCTCAACCTTTGGTTGTACTCAATGATTTAAGAATAAGAGGTGAAGAAACAGGAATCGGTTACCCTGATATACAATTAAGAGCCAGAGCATCTAACGTGAGATATATAGATGTTAAAATAGGCGGATCATTATTTATAGAAGAAGGGGCTTCTTACCATGCACGTAGAAATGATACTTATCAGAATACCACATGGTTTAACCAAACAGCTGCCACTTCAGCTATTGACTCTTTATACTTTGGGTCAAAAACTAATTCTCAGCTAGAGTTGGGGCATTTTGTTTTAGATCGAATAAGTGGTAATGAATTAAGAACAGTAGCTCCTGATGCCCGTAACAATCAACAAATCATGATTGATGTTAATGGCGATGCATCAGTGGAGTCCGGTACGCTTTGCCAAGGCCGCATGACATTCCGAACTTGGGGAAAGATTACCAATAAAGACAGAATGGGGACTTGGTATGCAGATGGCCCATATCCTACTGCTAATGGTACGCCAAGTGCTGCTCAAATTCGTTTTCGTGAAGATCCACCAGTGGAGATTTTGACCTCCACAGGAGCTGTTTTTGGTAATCTAAGGTTTAATGTTAATCCTGCTACAACACATGTGACCTTAACAAGTGACATGAAAATTGATCGCATGGAGTTTATGCGTGGGGCAATATACCTTAAAGGTTTCAGGTTGACCATTGATAATATGTGGAACCTTGATACTGGGAGTAATGAGATTTTTGTTGATCGAAACACGTCCGACGAGCTAATTGTTTCTGACAATGGTATTACAGGAAATAAGATTATTTATACGGACGGGAAGGCTTCTGATGGGGGACTAGAGTTATATGTTTCTCAGAATACACCAATTGCAAATGGTGGCAGAAGAGACCGTAATGAAAGCCCAATAACATTCCCAATTGGTTATACAACAGATGGTGGTACATCAATATATAATCGTCCAGCTCAATTGAAAGTAAAGGATTTTAGCGATGATGGCTATGTCAATATTCGCCCCGTGTCAGGAGATCTAAAGACAACGAATGCAACAGGTAGTACAGAAGTGTTGCAGCAATACTGGCGTGTATCGCATTCTGACTTTACAACAGTGCCTACGGTAGCGCTGCAATTCTATTATAGAGATCAAGAAGGATTAGCAGGTGTTGATAAAGTAGCGAGTGCTGCACAGGAGGCTAATTATGTGCCTGGTTATGTATTGGATGAGGCACCGTACACACGACGTTATGAGTCAGATAATATAGATAATGCATCTGCTCCTGTATCGGATATTAGTGATGTCGTTAATACTGGTACAGCGGGTGTTACACGACGCATTGTTTTTAATGGTGCATCAACTGGTGGCGATTTTGCCCAAGGAAGTTTTGCTGGCTTTCCATTGATAAATGCCAATTTTACTTGTGGTGAAGTGGGGCGTTTCTCTGGAGCACCAACGCTTTATTATACCAACGCCAATTATCAAAACTGGAACAATGGAAGTATTTGGCACAAGGGAAGTAAGAATTCCGGCGATACAGGAGAAGTGCCAACAGAAGGTAGTATTGTATTTATTTATAAAGATGGCCCTAATCAAGGGCGAGTAAGTGTAAGGTCAGGTATGATAACAGAAGCACCTGCTGAGGTGAATTTTGTACATAACTACACAGTATATCCTATACCAGATGTTGAGAACATGCCTCGTTTACAATTCTATGAATCAGGCACTTTTGATATTGGTCGGGTTTCAGGTACGGGTATGGTTTCCTTAAACAATGGTGGTAACCCTACTGTTATTGCAGATTGGGGTAACTTTGCCAATAATATGGAATCTATTTTGATGTACTTTGGAGGTAACACCACACTTACAAATGTTATACAGCCTGTTCCTTCTTTAATGATTGAAGGCTCTACGGTAAGTATTGATCAAGAGATTGTAATAAATGCAAATTTAATACTAACAGGAAATACACGACTAAGACCACTTCAAAATATGCTAATTAAGCGTAATTTGTATGTAGGGGCATGGTCGGGAGGTACTTTTGACTTTCCAGGTACAGGTTCTCCATTACAAATAGAAGTTGAGGGTAATGTAGATTATACTTATGTAAATACCGGTACACAAAGAAGGATACGTGTAGAAAATCCTGGTGTAAATAATTTGATACACCGCCTAATTGTGCATGGAGATATTAACATGGGCAGCAATAACGCCTTTGTTATGGATTTGTATAATGGTAATGATCGCCCACGTGTGGAATTAGAGTTAAAGGGTGAAGGTACAAATACATACACAAGGACATCTACTGCCGTACCGCAATTGTATCGTCTTATCATGAATAAAGGCACTGATGCTACAAGTAGTTTTATTTTTGATAGGCATTTTACAATAGGTGGATTAACAAATGGAGCTAGTAAAGCCATAGAACTTCAGAATGGTCTTCTGGTTCTAGATGATACCAACTTTAATGTAAACTTATCTACGGGGAGTGATTATTTTACTATACCAGGCACAAGTGCTCTTGAATTAAGACAAGGAGTTGCTAATATTAATGGCGGTTCTGGTTTGTCCTTAGATGGATTGCTAAGGATATCAGGTGGTACATTGGATATGAGTGGTGGTGATCACCCTATTGTATATTCTGTTTCCGGAAATGCAGTCATCGAAGTAAGTGGTGCTACATCTCAATTACTTGTTGGTTCTCAGATTCGTCGCCCAGAAACAGATGCTTTAGGCGTACTTAAATATCGACAAACAGGAGGTAGTGTGCAAATTGGCGTTTCAAGTGGTGGTGTTACATCTAGAGGTATGTTTGAAGTGCTTAATACAGGTAGTTCATTTACACATACAGGTGGTGCGTTTACTATTGTTCGGCAAAATGGTGCTACCCCAACCATAGCAGCTCTTTTGTTGGAGCCTTCGAGTTATACATTAACAGGAAGTACGGTGACTTTATTTAATGGATTAACGCCGGTTGGTCAGTCTGCCTTTGGCATTAACTCAACTATACCACTTAACAATCTAGTTGTTAATGGTACCAATAATCCAACCGCCCAAATTGAGGTGAGGGATTGTTATTTAGATGGCGACCTTACCATTGCATCAGGTGGATCATTTGATGCTAAAGGTTTTGCGATTGATATTAAAGGAGATTGGACCAATAATGGAACATTCATTCCAACGGCTAATGAAGTTATGTTTACGGGATCTGTGCCACAAGTAATAAATGGTACAACCAGTTTTTATCAACTTACAAAAAAGTTAGGTGGAGATATTCTTTCTTTGGGTACAGCAACTGATATAACTGTTGAAAACTTGATGACACTTAGTGATGGTGTTATACACGATGGTGGAAATGATATAAATATTAAGAAGGACATTGTTAATAATGGCGTATTTACAAGTGCAGGAGGTAATGGAGTAGTATTAAATGGTAATACCCCAGGTAATCCACAGCTTCTATCAGGTGATGGTTCTTTTGATCGTATGACTTTGAATAACCCAGGGGGATTCGAGCTGCTTGATGGAAATACAATGACCATTAACAATAATTTCCAAATGGAAAGTGGAGTGTTTAATATTGGTAAGAACCTGATTGTTTTTGGTGAAGACGCAACGGTACAGTCAGTAAGTGGTTTTTCTGCTACTAATATGATTGAAACCAATATATCATTTGTAGATGCTGGGTTAAAGAAGTTTTTACCATTAGGACCTGTTAATTTTGTTTACCCAATGGGTAGTGGAGGATTGTATACTCCTCTTAATTTAAATATGACAGGTAACTCAGCTACAAATGCCTATATCCGAGTTAAAGGAGCAAGAGAAGTACACCCTAGTGTCATAGACGAAGTGGCAACGCCATGGAACGAACGTGAGAATGTTCTTAAATACTATTGGATATTAGATGCCAACGGCTTAACTGACTTTACAGGTTCGTTGACAATGGAATATCCAAATAGTTTGGTTGGGTTAACGCCACCACGTTTGTATTCAGAATATATTACTGCTCGTTTGCTTTCGCGTAGTAATGGATTATGGGATAAGGGAAGTGCAACAGTTGATACTTCAAATGATCTATTAATTTACAATATTACAACTGCAACTAATGATGATGGTATTTCAGGTGACTATACGGCTGGTATTGATGAAGCTATACCAGATCAAGTGCCAACATATACTTCGCAGAAGGATGGTGACTGGACAGATGTTTCGGTTTGGTTGCCAACCCCTCCAACAGGCGGGCCGCGAGGAGCTCAAGTTGTTGTTGAGCATGATGTAAATATCCCAGTCGATTATATTTCTTCCTATAGGACGACGATTGATGGAACAACAAATGGTCGAATATTAATTCAGCCAGCAACAGGTGGGCACCGTCTAGGGGTAGTTGATGGAACAGGAACTATCTATCTCGAGAATGGCAGTCTACCAGCAGGTGAGTACACCACTTTCCTTAATACAGGTGGTGGCACACTTGAGTTTGGTGGAACAGCCCAAGATTATCCAGTTCTTGGAGGTATTACAACCGTCAATAACATTAAATTTAGTGGAACGGGAACACGTAACCTACCAAATGATAACTTAAGCATATTGGGAGATTTAACAATTGAACAAGGAGCCGGTGTGTTAATTGTTGATAACGCCTATGATAAGACGATTAACGTTAAAAAAGACCTGATTTATAATTCAGGTACTTTTACAGCGGGCTCTGGACTCAATGCCGCCGTTGTGATGAATGGTATGGAGCAGCAGACCATACGTGGTTTAGCTTCATTTACAGGTGCGAATGCTTTGTATAATTTATCAGTTGACAATGCTGCTGGAGTTGTTTTAAGTACTGATGTGGAAGTTGCTAGAGTGTTAACACTGAATAATGGTAATGTAAATTCTGAGCTTGGTAGTTTAACACTTTCTTATTCTGAAATTAATGCTTTACAAGGTGGAGGTAGCAATTCATACGTTGAAGGTCCATTGGTTAAGCGAATTAACCTCAATGAATCATTTACATTTCCTATTGGTCGAATTGGGCGTTATGGAGAGATTCATATCTCTAATACAAGTATTGCCAATGGATTGTGGGAAGCAAGCTATTTCAATACCAATCCAACTGGTGGTGGTTATGACGTATCTAGTCGTGCCGTTGACCTTGCTTTTGTAAACCATAATGAATACTGGACAGTAAAAGCCCCTTCAGCAGCAACAGCAAACCTTACATTACATTGGGATGCCTATAGTGGTGTTGTGCCAGATAATGACTTCACTTTAGCGATGTGGAGAAACACTATTCCTGAGTGGGATAAAATTGACATTACTAATAAGACAGGAACAGCTGCATCAGGTCAGGTTTCTACGCTTTCAGCGTTGAGTTTTAATGAGTTTTCAGAAGGTAATACCATTACGTTTGGTTCTTTTAATATACCAGAATACGATTGGGTTGGTAATGCCGCAGGGGACAATAGTAATTGGTTTAACCCAAGCAACTGGGGAAGTGGATCGGTTCCAGGTGCCGCAACAAATATTACTATTCCAGACCAAGGAGCCGCACCTGTTATTGATAATTCTACTCTGGCACAAGTCAATGATTTAACAATTAATCACTCAGGTGGATTGATCCTTCAGGCTGGCGCACACATGACCATTAATGGTAATTTAGTGACCAATGAAAGGTTGTTTGTTCAAACGAGTAACAGTAACCCCGTTTCTATTATTACACACGGCACTGTCACAGGTAATGTGTCGTACCAATGGACATATGATGCTTTACGTTGGTGGTTTATTGGTCATAGCATCAGTAATCCTCAAATGGATAGTTACCGTGATATAACTGTTGTAGATCCAACAAACAGGTATGCAATGTATGATTATCAGAATCCAGGAACATTGGTTCCAATTTCTAGCGATCCTGTTTATAATTTCCCAACTAATGATCAATTAAGAGGGTATCAATTAAAAGTGCTAAAAGGAGGCACAAGTGTAGATCATTTAGGGACTTTAAACACTGATGTGCTCTATGAGAAAGATGTACAAGTTGGATGGCAAATTGTTGCTAACCCTTATGCATCGTATTATCAGTTGCCGTATGATCCAAGTCCTGCAGGTGACTTCGCAGAAACGACGGGGTCGGTTTATGTCACTATCTCGACCACCAATCAAGATAAGGTTTATCAGACATTTAATACAAATACAGGTATTGCATCGCCAGGAGAGTTTGCCGGGATAATTGCACCTTCTCAGGCTTTTTATGTAAAAACTGTTGATACGCCAAGCGCAGGAGCTAAAATTCGAATGAGGGCTTCTAATCGAGTGCATGATGTAAATAAAGCTTCTCTGAAGTCGAAGGAAGTGACGGTAAACAAGCTTATTCGCATCGAATTATCAAATAAACACCATGTAACCGATGAAGCTGTAATTGCTTTACATTCGGATGGTGATTTGGGAATGTCTCGAATGGACTCTGAACAACGTTACTATAACGATACTGGCTTATCGTATGTTTATTCGATTGTGGATGAGCATAAGGTTGTGATTAATGTGCTACCAGAAGCTCTAAACAACTATCAACAGTTGCTTGGTATGCAGGTGCAAGATGGAGAGCAGGAAATTCAGATTAAAGGAATTAAAGCGTTACAAGGTGCCTATGATTTGATTCTGGAGGATAAGTTGATGGGTATTTCAACTGCCATGACAGCTGAATCAGTTTATAAGTTTACCAGTGAAGCTGGAACTTTTGATGATCGTTTTGTACTTCATTTTAACGAGATAAAAGTGCCAACCGGAGTTGATGACGTTGATAAGGGGAATGACCAAATGATTAACGTGTATATTGAGAATGAGTCAACCTT
>Ga0193951_1000439_pt1 | contig 19056 bp, 18 predicted proteins | sample BB_2_MG_FD_140370 | JGI IMG/M metagenome (GOLD analysis project Ga0193951, IMG submission 140370) | Microbial mat bacterial communities from the Broadkill River, Lewes, Delaware, United States - BB_2_MG | ecosystem: Environmental > Aquatic > Freshwater > River > Microbial mats | place: USA... | reverse complement strand
CTTTTACAATTATAATTTTAGTATGGATAAAGTTGATGATTTTAGAAAATTGTTTAAGCTTTGATTCTCTCTCTTTTGTTTCTACAATATAACACTGTTGCTCTTTATATAAATCAGTGAATATATCCAAGACACCTGCAAGATTTGCATCAAAAAGGTCTGAGATATCATCTAGTGTATCTTTAATATTGTTTTTAAGAAGGTTCGCTTCAAATATATGACCAACTAACTCTTTTCTTAACCCCATACATATTTTAAATACATCGTTTGGTGTAATATATCTTTCAATTAAGTACTTGACTAACCTGCTCATTACTGGGCAATCACCTACTTCATTTTCTTTTTTCACTACACCGATAAAATATTCTAAAATTTGAATACCGAAATTTTTTTTAAATTTTTTTGGACCTATGTGTTGTTGTTTAAATACTTTTCTAATAGAAGGAATAGATATCCATCTGTCTACTATTTGTTCTTTATTATCTTCTATATTTCCAATGATATTAAATAATTCAGATGCCAAAACATACCCCTTCCAAAAAACAGTAACTGTAAAACTCGTCTAAAATATTCAAGATATATTCTATCATCTTTCTATGATAAGAATCTAATTCTTGCTATAATTCCATCAATAAATTATAGGATACTAAATGATTGATTTAAAACTATTGCAAAAAGATTTTGAAACAGTTAGTAAAAAATTAACACGTAAGGGTGTTGATGAAGAGTTGATAAAAAGTTTAAAAGAGAAAAACGAAGAGCTAAAAGTTGCTAAACAAGAGTATGAAACTCTTCAAGCTACACAAAATGCTATGAGTAAAGAGTTTCCTATCTATAAAAAAGAGGGAAAAGATATCTCTGAACTAAAAGCTAAACTAGATGCTAACAAGATAAAAATAGCAGATGCATTAGAAGTTCAAAGAGAGCGTCAAGAAGAACTTGAGAATATTGCCATGGCTATACCAAACATGCCAGATGACAATGTGCCTGATGGTGAAGATGAAGAAGATAACATAGAGCTAAAAAAAGTTCTAACTCCTCGTGAGTTTAACTTCACACCAAAAGAACACTGGGAACTTGCAGAACAAAATGGATGGATCGATTTTGAGCGTGGTGTTAAACTTGCAACTAGTCGTTTTTCTGTTCAATTTGGCATGGGTGCAAGACTGGAACGTGCACTAATCAACTTTATGCTTGACTTTAACCGTGAACGTGGCTTTGATGAAGTAAGTGTACCTGCACTTGTTAACCGCACAGCGTTAGAAGGTACTGGTCAACTTCCAAAATTTGAAGATGATCTTTATAAAATGGATAAACAAGATCTATTTTTAATTCCAACAGCAGAAGTTCCAGTTACAAATATCTATCAAGATGAGATCTTACGTGAAGATGAACTTCCTAAAAAAATGACTGCATATACATCTTGTTTTAGAAAAGAAGCCGGAGCTGCAGGACGTGACACTCGCGGCATGATCAGACAACACCAGTTTCACAAAGTTGAACTTGTAGCAATCACACATCCAAATGAAAGTGAAAAGGTTTTTGATGAGATGGTGCAAACTGCATCAGATATATTAACTGCACTTGAACTTCCACACCGCTTAGTAAATCTTTGTACAGGTGATCTGGGTTTTGGTGCTGCATATACTACGGACATCGAAGTATGGCTGCCTGGTCAAAATACTTACCGTGAGATAAGCTCGATCTCAAACACCAGAGAGTTCCAAGCACGTCGCGCAAAGATCCGTTTTAAAGACGGAAAGAAAAACTCTTTTGTACATACACTAAATGGGTCAAGTTTAGCAGTTGGTCGTACACTTGTAGCTATAATGGAGAACTTCCAAAACGAAGATGGAACTATAGAGATTCCTAAAGTTTTACACAAATACTTAGGAATGTAAATCTATGTTTATATGTATCATAGATATAAAAAGACTATAAAGGTTTTCTATGTTTACATACCACCATCAACTTATACATCATGTAGTTAAAGAAACACCAAAGACTATAATTGGTTTAATAGTAATAACTGCTATGTTTCTTTTTCTAAACAAGGACAATATTCCTAGTGGTATATTAGTTTTTTGGTTCTTTTTACAAACAGCTTTTATATATATAAGATCCACAAACGCTCAAAACTTAAAAAAACACTTAGAAAAAAATGATTTAGTACAAATACAAAAACATACAAAAACACTTGTTATTAGCGTTGTTTTTTCAACAATGATCTGGAATTTTGCATTTTTTAGCAGTATATTTTATGGTGAGAAGAACTATGAGTTCATTGCTTTTATGATGGCTATGGGGATCACTACAGCAAGTGTAGTGTCACTCTCTGCAATGTATAGTCTTTTTATGCTCTATTTTATCTTGATGTTTTTGCCTATGATCTTGTATATGTTTTACTTGGGAGAGTATGAGCATACTACCATATTAATGTACTCAGCTGTATTTATTCCAACTATACTTGTTCTTGCAAGATCTTTTCATAACTACATAATAGATTCATCTAAAACACACAAACTCCTAGAAGAAAAGGTAAACGAACTACACCAACTCTCTATAACAGATCCACTTACAAAACTTTACAACAGAAGATATTTTTTTGAGATCACTCAAAATATGATAGAACTCTCAAAACGTAATAAAACTATAGACTCACTTCTAATGATCGATATAGATTTCTTTAAAAAAATAAATGATACCTATGGGCATAAGGCAGGTGATTTTATACTACAAAGTCTAGCTGATCATCTGAGGTCTCTTACAAGAGGTACTGATGTACTTGCTCGTATAGGTGGTGAAGAGTTTGCACTTTTTTTGAATAACTCATCATATGAAGACTCTAAAAAAATAGCACAAAAAATATGCGATAGCACAAGTAAAAAAAAGTTTGTTTACAACGATACTGTACATAATGTCACACTAAGCATAGGTCTCTCAAGTATCAATGATGAATTAAAAACTATAGATGAACTCTATGAAGAATCAGATAAAAACCTATATATAGCAAAAACCAATGGCAGAAATATGGTTGTTTAAACAAAACAGGAGTACACTAATTATAAATTAGCTTCTAGTTTAACATAGCGGGTGGATATGAGCCAGAATAGCTAAAAGCTGGCAAGGAAAAGTATTCAGGTAGTCAAGTAATGTATGAGCATCTATTTTTTAACGCACAAATAGCAAGTGTTGATACAGACACACCGGTAAATACAAAGTTACTAAATGCAAGTACAGATTTATTTGTAGTTGCAATAGAACTGTTTTACTAAGCAACGTAAAACTAAACTTATAAAATCTTTCAATTCTCTATCAGGGATTCCAATATAGTTTGAGTCTCTGTATACTACAATCAATTTATATTATTTCAGGCGAGAAGAAAAGTAACTATTAAGAATGTACTAAACCAAATATTGATTTAGTACAGGTTATGCTACCCTATTTTCTAAGCGACACAAAGATATTTCCCCAAACATCTAAAGTGTTAGTTTTAATTATATCATTTTTTCAAACATTTAGTAAAGATCAGCATGTCCAAAAAATATGCAATGCTCATCTGTCTTTCTCATATCTTCTAAAATCTTCTTCGCTTTTAATTTTGTTTCTTTATCAAAATAAATAAGCATATTTCTTGAAAATATAAAATCAAATTTTCCCAAACTTTTAAATTCTTGATCAAATATATTTATTACTTTAAAATTTACAAGAGATTTTACACTATCTTTTAGTATATATTTATCAGCTTCTTTGGTAAAATACTTCCCTTTTAGAGAGTCTGTCAAGTTTCTAACATTTCTCTCTCCATATATAGCTTTGTTTGCTTTTTGTATTGCATCTGAGTTTATATCTATGCCAAGTATGTCTATTTTACTAGAACTTACTCCTGACTCAAGTAACATCATAGCTATAGAGTAAGGTTCCTCTCCTGTAGCTGATGGTGCACATAGTATTCGTACATTTGAGCCATCATTTTTAACTAATTTAACTAATGCTTCTATTTGCTTAATCTCTCGATAAAAATATGTCTCATTAGTTGTTAGATGATCTATTAAACTTTGTTTTAAATTTTTATTAACATTTATTTCACTTAGGAGCTTTGAAAATGAGTATATAGAGTTTTGTCTACAAAAAGAGATCACCTTATTTTTAAGTATACTTTCTTGTTTATCAAATGTAACACCTGTTTCCTTGTGGAAATACTCAGAAACTTCTCCTATATCATCAAAATTTTCTACAATTTTTTCTTCAACAGTAGGTACTTCTTTATTCTTTTTCTTAAAAAAACTAAACATTATTCGCTAAACTCACCTATTATATTGATTATATCATTCAAAGAATGTACTTCTATATTTGGAACTAGTTGTCTTGCCCTACTTGGCATACCATCTACTATAGCACTATTTTGGTCTTCAGTTATACATCTTACACCATTCAAACTAAGCTGAACTGTTGCGCTTACACCATCATCGCCTATTCCAGTTAAAATAACACTCATAATCTGCATATCATTTACTAAAGGTATAAATGATTCAAATATAAAGTTTATATCTGGATTATAGCTATTAACAGTAGCAGAATTATAGACAAACTTAATTTCATAACTATTTTTTATAACAGAAGTTAATCCAGTACAAAGATATATATATCCTCTCTCAAAAACCTCATTACCAACGACTACTTTTATATTATTTGGATGCTTATCTTGGAGTCTTAATGCATAACTCGGCATAAACCCATCAGCCATGTGTTGAGCTATTACAAAACTAGTACTATCAAGTTTTGGCAAAGATTTTATGATCTGCTCAATTTGACTTGGACCTCCAGTAGAGGCTCCAATAAGTACAACTTTTCTAGGTACGGAATTCATCAAGTTTTGAGTTCAACTCATTTGTCATAGAGTTTAAGTGATCACTTGCTGCAGAGATCTCTTCAACACTTCTTGCATTAGTTCCAGAAATCTCGTTTATCTCTGCTACTTTCCTTACTATAATTTCTATATCATTACCAGTTTTTTCAAAATCAGCTACTGTTTTATCACTAGCACGTACAGCTTCATTTACAAGTTCAACTGTTGAGTTTATTTTATCTTCAACATTTTGAGCTACATTTGCAAGTTCTTGGATCTCATCTGAGTTGTTTATCATTTGAGTTGATGCATCTCCAATTGACTGAACTACAACATTGATCGTAGCATTGATCTCTGATAGCGTTTTTTGAGTACGCTCAGCCAGTTTTCTTACCTCATCTGCAACCACGGCAAAACCACGACCATGTTCACCTGCACGAGCAGCTTCTATTGCTGCATTTAATGCAAGTAGGTTTGTCTGATCAGCAATATCAGAGATAATAGTAAGAACAGTTTTAACCTCATCTGCATCTTTAGATAGTGTCTCCATACTGTGAGACATCTCAACTTCAACTTGAGCTGTCTCTTGAACTTTTGATGTAAGAGAGATTATGTCATCTCTTGCACTTTGAAGATTTTCATTTGCTTTGATGATGTCTTGTTTACTCTCTTGAGCATCTTTTACAGAAGTTGTTATTTCTGCTTGAACATCTTTAGCTTGTTCAGATGCTTCATTTACTACAGATACTGAGTTTTCAACATTTTTACCCACACTAAGTGATGTAGATGACAACTCATGAGAAATAGAAGCGTTTTCATGACTTGATTCTTTTACTGAGTTTATAGTTTGTTGAACTTTTTCTATAAACAAGTTGATGTAAGATGATACTATAGCTATTTCATCTTTACCTTTAACTTCTAAACGTTTAGTCAGATCACCCTCACCCTCTGAAAGATCTTTAGTAAGGTTTTCAAGTAAACTTAACGGTTGAATTAAAGCTTTTCCAACAAGTATAATACTAAGAACTAAAATAAATAATGTTATAACAATCCCAACTGTAATAGATGTTGCTTTAATACTCTCGTTCATATCTGCTACCATAGGGCCTATACTATCTTGATCTTTTTTAATTGAGAGTTTAATATCATCTGCTAACTTAGCTATATTTGGTCCTATAACTTTTAATTTGCTATTAATAATACCGTTTCTCTTACGAGTAAGTTCAGCTATCTCGGACACACCTTTTTTATAAAGTTCTACAAGCTTAATTGTTTGAGATATCTGTTCTCTTCTTTTTTTATTACTAAGACCTTTTTTCGTTTCTTGAAGGTGCTTTGATAGTTTTGAAAACTCTTCGTTGACCCTTTTTATATCACTTTCTGAACTAGAATCTAAATATTTTACCACATAAAGTCTAGCTAATAGTAATATTCTTATATCTCTTGCCGCATCAAGAGATGAACTTTTATCACCATCGCTAGAAGCAGTTTTCATAACAGATGTTAAAAGATTAACTATCTGCCCCCCATTTTTAACAAGATTATCATCATGGATAGCTTTGATTTTTGCAAATAAATCAACTACTTTGTAAAAATTATCTTTATACTCAGCTAAGTTCTTATCTATCTGTTTCACTTTTGGAGCACGTGATGGCTTTTGAATCTCTTTTTTAGCTTTTTCTATAATCTTATGAGTTTTTTTATAATAACTATCAAAATTTTCAATACTCTTTTTATTTTGATTTTCTAAAAATCCCATTACACTCATTCTGATCATAAGCATTTCAGACTGTACCTGTCCTGCTAATAAAGAATCTCTAGCCATCTCTCTGTAACTACTAAAACCATCAGATGTTTTTCCAACACCATTAACAGTAAAGATTGTCATACCAGCTATTAACACAACTATAGTCATAAAAGACCATATAAACTTTGCCTTTATACTCATCTCTGTTCCTTTAATATAGTATAATAAGCTTATAATAATTAAGCTTAATTTTTTCTCAACATTATAAATTGTTTCATTAAATATTGTTATTAAAAAGCAAGTTATTTCCTTTACTTATATAATAATACTAAATTTATCTTCATGTTTATAAGATCTACTAAGAAATATTTATTTAACTAAGATATTAATATATTCAAATTAGATGCCCAACAGTATAAATAATACTGCTGATGACAAAAAGAAAGTTTTAAACTAAATTATTATGCTTTATTTTTTAACATACGATTCTTGTATGCTTTAAGTATAAGCATAACACCTATAATACCAGCTATAAATGATGCAAAAAAGATTCCTATTTTAACAGCGGCTATTGTAGCTTCGTCTAAAAATGCGAGTTGTGTTATAAATATACTCATCGTAAATCCTATACCACCTAAGAAACCAACCGCTATGATCTCATCCCATCCTAGTTCATTAGGTTTACTAATAATTTTAAACTTATCTACTAAGTACGTTAACCCAAAGATCCCTATTGGTTTACCTAATATAAGTCCTAAAACAACACCTATAACAATTGTGATGTTTTGTGAAACAGCTGAGAAGTCAAGTATCACTCCTGCATTTGAAAAAGCAAAAAGAGGCATAATAAAAAAAGCTGAAAAACCATGAAGCTGATGTTCAAGTTTAACTAAAGGGTTTTGTACTTTATCATAGTTATAAGCGATATCTTCTAGTGCATCAATTTGGTGATGATTTAATATCGGTATTTCATCTATATTTTTTTCAAACTCCTTTACAGATTCATTTGTGGAATCTATAAACTCTTGTTCATCAACTTTTGAAGTTATAGGAATTGCAAAAGCTAAAAGTACACCAGCTATAGTTGCATGTATACCGATCGAGTGTATGAAAATCCAAAGTGCAATACCCAAAAGCAAATAAGGCATAAGCATAGTTACCTTTTTAGCATTTAAGATCCAGATAAGGGCATATACTAAACTTGCATGTAAAAAATACTCAGCATGGATCTCGCTTGTGTAAACCGTTGCTACAACTATTACAGCACCAAGGTCATCCACAACTGCAAGTGCAACTAAAAACAGCTTTAAAGCTGGATTTACCTTCTTGCCAAGAAGCATCAATATACCTAAAGCGAATGCTATGTCTGTTGCCATCGGAACTCCAAAACCTTTTGGATCATCTACGTTAAAGGCAACATAAATTAATGCAGGGACTATCATACCTCCAATAGCAGCTATTAAAGGGAAACTAGCTTTTTTTACTGATGATAACTCACCAATAATCAGCTCTCTTTTTATCTCAAGTCCAACCATTAAAAAAAACAAAGCCATTAAGCCATCGTTTATCCAATGCATTAAACTCATAGAGATAGTATGTTCACCTATAGTAACACCAAGTGCCATGTTCCAAAGTGCAAAGTAACTTTCACTTAGTGCTGAGTTAGCAACCATAACAGCAGCTAATGTTGCCATAAACAACAAAACACCACTAAATGATTCATCCTTTATAAATCTCTCTACTGCTTGTAAATGTTGTGTCAAATATTATCCTTTTGGGCAATTTAGTTTTATATTGTATCAACTTATTGTTCTTTATAGGATAAAATCAAATCAAAATCCCAAGGAGATTATTATTGCTTAAGAAAACTGTCATAATTATAGTTGTTATACTAATAGGAATACAATTTATAAGAGTTGAGAAAAAAAACCCACCTGTAGATGAAAAGTTAACATTAAATACAGATAGTAAAGTTATGGATATATTAAAAAACAGTTGTTATGACTGTCATTCCTTTGAGACAAAATGGCCAACATACTCAAGCATTGCACCGATATCTTTTTTTGTAGCCTCACATGTTAATAAAGGCAGAAAAGCATTAAATTTCTCTGAGTGGGCAAATATAGAAGCTAAAACAAAAGTAAATAGACTAGAACGTGCTGTTAAAACTGTAAATAATGAGATGATGGCACTTCCAAGTTATGTATCTGTTCACGAAAATGCAAAACTTAGTAAGGAAGATAAAGTAACACTTACACAATGGTTTGAAAAAGAGCTTATAAAAATAAAGACCGATTAGAAATTTAAGAGTTCTTTTGCTAATATAAATAAAAATTAAAAAGGTTGAATATGCAAACAACAATGTTTAAAGGTACAGAAGTAAAGTTAGCTGGTGATTTTGTAAATGTAGGTGATGATGCACCTAAAGTAACTGCAATAGCAACAGATCTAAGTGATGTAGAGATAGGTGGGGCAAAAGACAAAGTGCAACTTATAATTACACTTCCTTCACTTGATACAGATACATGTGCAGCTGAGACAAGAAGATTTAATGTAGATGTAAACAACTTAGATATTTGTGAGACTACTGTAATTTCTATGGATTTACCATTTGCATCTGATCGTTTTTGCTCAACTCAAGGTATTGAAAACCTAACTGTAGCATCTGACTATATAGACAAAGAAGTAAGTAAGGCATACGGTGTTTTAATGGATGATAATAAACTAAAAGGCTTAAGTGCAAGAGCTGTTTTTGTTGTAGATAGAAGTGGGAAAATTGTATATAAAGAGATAGTTCCAGAAGTTACAGATGAACCAAATTACGAAGCTGCACTTGAGGCTATAAAACAAGCTAGATAGTCTAAATACAATTCATATAGTTTGGCACTTTATTTGCTTATATATAGAGATTAAAAATAAGGTAAGTAATGGCTGAGGATATTGAAGAAATAATTATCATTGAAGATGATGATGTAGCTAAAGAAGATACCACTAGCTCATCTGATGATCCTCAAAAGAAAAAAAAGATAATTATCTTCTCTGCTATTAGTGCCGTACTAATAGTTATAATAATAGTATCTCTTGTTTTAGCCCTAACTTCTAGGGAAAAAGCTCCAAAAAATTATAATGTTGACATCATAGAAGAAAAGCTAGATGATAAGCAAAAGAAACACTCAGTAGAGGTTACAAAGCTTGAAAATATGATAGCAAAAGCAGCATACCTATATGAAAATGGTTCTCAAGAAAAAGCTTTACACCTATATGAAAAAATAGCACAATACAGCGAATCGATATCTCAATACAACTTAGGTGTAGCACAACTTAAAAACAAACAATATGACACCGCATTAAAAACATTTTCAAAAGCAATTGAAAATGGCGAAAAAAGATGTGTAAGTGCTATAAATGCTGCTGTTTGTTCACTCCATTTAAAAAATCAAGAAAATTTTAATTATTACATAGACCTTGCTTACGCGTATCTTCCAAATGAGAGCTCATCTGCTATGTATTCGTATTATTATTCATTAATACAATACTACAAAGACAATTATTTAGAAGCGCTAACCGCACTTAATAATCCAACAACAGATGAGTATATTGATGTACAAAGACATCTCTCATCAAAAATAAATGCACTGTATGATAATAACTACAAAGCTATAGAAAACCTTGAAAAAAGCTATAATAAAAACGACTCTTTTTCACTAGGACTTTTATATGCAAGAGTTGGAGATATTCCGCTTGCAAGAAAATACCTACAAGAAGCTATGGTAAATACAATAGAGCCTGTTAAAACAGCACTTGCCCTTAGCTATATCAATTTAAAATCTGGCTTAATAACATCGGCTGGTACACTTATTCAAAACACAACAGATATGTTTCCTGAAGAAGTTTACAAACCTTATCCTATCAAAGTAAAACTAAAAGATGAACTTTTTGATCCACAAAAAGCTCAAATAAATTATATTGATGAACTACAACACAGCAAACTTGTAAAATATAGTAAGCTGTTTTATTTTTCTCCATATAAAATCTTTAATGCAAATGCTACTATTGACTATATAAGAAAAGGTAACACAAACATATATATTGACAATGTTAAAAATGCAAAACAGTACCTAAAAAAGAGTAAATCTACATCTAGTGTTAATAAAGGCATTGTGCAAGCTATAAAATTAGCACTTTCATTTGATATAAGAGATGCAAATAACATATTAAGAGATCTTGTAAAAATCCAACCTAAGCACTCTGTACTTCATTACAACCTTGGATTAACATATGCACAAATTGGGGATATACAAAACGCCTATAAGCACTTCAAAAAGTCTTATCATTTAGATGCTAAAAACTATCTATCTGGTATATATGCATCTATGTGTGCTCAACTTCTTAACTTGGATGACAAAAAATTACTCAATATATTAAAAGAATCAATGTTACAAGAGGCTGATTCAGAAGAAATAGACTTTTATAGGACTTTACTTTTTGTAGCGCAAAACAACTCTATATCCGGTGCTGATTGGCTTCAAAATGACTATAAACAAAGACCAATCTACTTAGCATTGGAATCAATAATAGCTGCAGATATAAAAAATGTAGATGTATTTAAAAGATCTACTACAAATCTTGTTGCTTTGTTTCCTAAAGATATAATCCCACATATAATGTATATCGATGCTCACTACAGTGATCTTAATCCAAAAAAATACTCATTTGAAGTTTTAAACTACTTAAAAAAACAAAAGTTTGACTATCAAGATCTTTTTTATGGTCCTTTCATTACAAGACATCTTTACTCTCAACAAGCACTTATTACAGGAACTTTATACTTTGTTAGAGAAACGCTTCGAGATGAATTAGAAACAACTCAAAAGTATACTCATGAGTTAACAGCTGCCTTAGCTCTTACCTCTTTGTATGACAAAGCATATGAAGAATCGTATGTACTATACAACACACTTGTAGATGATCTAAAAGTTAGAGACTATTACACATTATTTTTAGCTTCTGTTGCATCTACAGCAGCTGATCATAGCTCAAATGCTATAGCTTTACTAGAGTTATCTAAGATGAAAAACAATAACTTCAGGGAGAGTCGTTATGCTCTTGGGTTACTTTATCTACAAACTCAAAATAATGATGGAGCATCAATCCAGTTTAAGATGATTGGAGATTCTGGATTTACGACTAGATACTTTACTTTTGACATAGATTCAGACAAACTATATCTTCATAAAGTTCTAGCTTCTAAAGATAAGCAATAGTACTCTCGCAACTTTTAATCTCATCACCTATCGTTACATTTACTTTTTTTACATTAGAGAGAGTTATTTTTGTTGTACCTTTTAACATAACTCCATATCTTAGTCCTTGAATTAAACGTTGAGACTCTATTAGATCATGAGCTATATTTGAAAAGTTTAATCTACTTATATGTGATATTTTTAATACATTTTTATTTTCATCTTCAAAACTGATAACTAGTTTCTCATTTAAAATATCTGCTTTTGGTGAGTTTTTACCAAGAGAAGCACCATGTATTTTTTCTATGCTCTTAACACTACAAGATATAGGAACTCTCAAAACAGACACATCATTGTAAGAGCTCTCTACAGTTATTTCTACACCATTTTCATTCTCTTTTATATCTGAAACTCTCCCATCTACAGGACTAATCAAACCACCTTTTTCTAAAGCCATGATCTGACGTTCAGGATTTCTATATATATAGATAAAAAATACAACTAAAACAAAAGAGAAAAACTGTAAAAAATCTAAGTCAAGAAAGCCAAGTAATATAAAAAGTACTACACCACACCCTATATGAAACCAGCCTTCTTTTAAAATAGGAAATAGATTATTGTTCATCATCTTTATTCTCTTTTTTACTCATTGTAGCATCCTCTTCAAGTTCATCTTTAATCTCATTAATATGCTCTTGAACTTTAGATTCAATTCCATTCTCTTTTTCAAAATCAAGTATGATCTCTCTTACCTCTTCACCTGTAATATTCTCTTTTTTGTAAAGAAGTTTTACCATCTCTTCAATAGCACCCTTGTACTCTTCAAGTCTCGATACAACTGCACTATAGTGTTCATCTAAAGATTTTTTTATAAAATCATCTGCTTTTTCAGCTAAACTATCACTATATTCACGGGCCGCTCCACCTTGAGGACCAAGAAAAGACTGACGTGATTTTTCCATAACCATAAGTCCAGCTACGTCTGTCATACCATACGTTTGAACCATAGACTTGATTATATCTGTAGCACGTTCAAGATCATTTCCAGCCCCTGTAGATATTTCACCAATAAATACTTGTTCAGCAGCACGACCACCAAGAAGTACATCCACCTCAGCCCATAATTCATGACGCTGCATCATAAACTTATCTTCTTCTGGTTTGTTTAGTGTATATCCAAGTGCTGCTAATCCACGTGGTACGATTGAGACTTTAGATACCTGTTTAGCACCTTTTGTTGTCTCAGCAAGTAGTGCATGACCACTCTCATGATAAGCTACAATTTTCTTCTCTTTAGGATTTATACGACGTGATTTTTTCGCAAGTCCAGCTAATGCACGCTCAACTGACTCAAACAGATCTTGCTGTTTTACTGTTTTTTGGTTTTTACGTCCAGCTAAAAGTGCTGCTTCGTTTACAACATTAGCCAGATCAGCTCCAGCCAAACCAGCTGTTAAACGAGCTACCTCTTCAAGCTCTACATCAGGATCCATTTTAACATCTTTAACATGGACTTTTAGTATCTTCACACGACCTTCAAAATCAGGTTTGTCAACTAGTACTTGTCTGTCAAAACGACCAGGTCTCATAAGTGCTTGGTCAAGTGTTTCTGGCCTGTTTGTAGCTGCAAGAATAATAACTGGCGTATCTGTTCCAAACCCATCCATTTCTGAAAGAAGTTGGTTTAGTGTTTGTTCACGCTCATCATTACCGCCCATCATACCACCTGCAGCACGACTTTTACCAATAGCATCGATCTCATCTATAAATATAATACTTGGAGAATCTTTTTTTGCTTGTTCAAACAGATCTCTAACACGAGCAGCACCAACACCAACAAACATCTCAATAAAACTAGAACCAGTTACTGAGAAAAATGGCACATCAGCTTCACCTGCAACAGCTTTTGCTAAAAGTGTCTTACCAGTACCAGGACTTCCTACTAAAAGCACACCTTTTGGAATTTTTGCACCAATCTCTACATAACGAGCAGGATGCTTTAAAAAATCAACAATCTCTTGAACTTCCTCTTTAGCTTCTTCCACTCCTGCAACATCATCAAACTTTGTTTTTGGTTTTTCAGAGTTGACCATGTTTTTGCTTCCACCCATACCAAGTATTCCATTACCCATATTTTTTTGCATACGACCTGCAAAAAACATCCATATTGCCATAATTATTAAAAATGGAAGTAACCAGCCAAACATCTCTGTAAACCAGTTAGTTTCACTAAAACCACCATACTCTATACCTTGTTTGTCTAACTCTTTTACAAGCTCTGTATCACCCTTTACAATTCTTGTAGTATAAAGTGTACCATCGCTTGATTTTGCTCTTATAAAAGTTTGTCCAATCTCAACTTTGTTAATAGCCTTTTGAGATACTAACTCCTTAAACTCAGAGTATGAAACCTTTTGTGTTCTTTTTGCAACACCTTGAGAATCCATATTCGAGTTTTCACCTACAAGTGCTTTAAATAAAAGTATAACTACAACCGAGAATATTGCAAATGTTATTAATGGATTTTGGTTGAAAAAATTATTTGGATTATTATTGTTATTATTCTGTTTGTTTGGCTTTTTTTGCATATTTATGTTTTTTCCTTTTTCAATACTAATGTCACCCACTCTTCTTGTGGGATTTTTTCAACAATAGTCATATCTTTGTAAAATTTTAAAACTTTATCCTCATACTTATCTAATATACCTGATAAAATTAATACACCTGAATCTTTTAAGACTCTTTTTAAATCATTTGCTATAAATGTTAAAACATCAGCAACAATATTTGCTACTACTACATCATACTTCTCATCAGATTTTGAACAAGAACCTTCCCAAACTTTTCTAAACTCTACATTGTTTAGTTTTGCATTTTGAATAGTATTTTCAACTGAAACTGGATCAGTATCACATGCATCAACTATAGCTCTAAGTTTTAAAGCCCCTACTCCAAGTATACCACTACCACTTCCAACATCTATAACTCTATCATTTTCTTTAACATATTTAGATATAGATCTCAAAGAACTCGCAGTAGTAGGATGATGTCCAGTTCCAAATGCAAGAGCAGGATCTATCTCAATGTTTATATGTTTTTCACTAGGAGTATCCCATGTAGGATGTATGTAAAACTTTTCTATCTCTATAGGCTGAATACTTTGTTGATACTCTTTTATCCAGTCAGTAGATTTTAGTTTTTTTTGATTACATTCACATTCAATGTTTGAAGACAGAGCTTTTGAGAGTGCCTGAGAAAACTGCTCGACACCCCAAGCTATAGTTTGAAGATCATCTTCACTTCTTACTATAAATCCATTTTCTATCTCTTCAAATCCAACAGGTATAGTGTCAGATAAAAAGTCTGAAAAAAGTTCATGGTGCGAAGATACTGTAATAGTGAGCTCATAATAGCTCTCTTGCATTATTCGGAAACACCCATCACAGCACCAAGTTTCTCTTTTAAAACTTGTGGGGTAAAAGGTTTAACGATATAGTTGTTAACACCTGCTTTTAACGCAGTTATAACCTCTGCTTTACCACCCTCAGTTGTAACCATGATTATAGGAAGATCAACAAAACGTTCATCTGCACGAACTTTTTTAACAAGTTCTAAACCATTCATTTCAGGCATATTCCAGTCTGTAATTAACATCTCTACTTCAGGGTTTGCATCTATTGCGTCCCATCCTTCAACGCCATCAGCACCCTCTAAAATATCTTTATATCCAAGTCTAGCCAAGGTGTTTTTAATAATACGACGCATTGTAGAACTGTCATCAACAACAAGTATTTTCAACTAAAATCCTTTTTTTAATATATTTTGCAAAATTTATTATCTAGTATGATATCAAATTTTTTATTTTATTTCTATTAATTTATAAGTTTGAACATTTTCTCTAGATCTAATGTCCCCTCATAGTAAGCTTTTCCAATGATAACACCATCAACTTTACCAGTCTTTATCAGTGCTTTAATATCATCTTCATCTTTTACTCCGCCACTTGCGATAGTACTTACACCACTAGCATCGGCAATTTCAACAGTAAACTTAACATTTACACCACTTAAAGTGCCATCTTTTCCAACATCTGTACATATAATAGCTTCAACACCGGCATTTGCAAACTCACGGGCTAGATCAGTTGCCTTCATTTCACTAACTTCACCCCAACCCTCAACAGCAACATAGCCATCAATAGCATCAATTCCTACAGCTATTGGGTATTTTGCTGCCATGTCTTTTACAAATTGTGGATCTTTAACTGCAATAGAGCCTAAAATTATCCTATTTATTCCTATTTCAAGCATCTTTTTGATCGTAGCTTCATCGCGAATACCACCGCCAAGTTCAAGCTTAACGTTACAGTTTTCTCTGATCTTAATTATCTGTTCTAAGTTTTTAGGCTCACCAGCAAATGCACCGTTAAGATCAACTAAATGCACCCATTCAGCTCCCATCTCTTCAAACTTTTTTACTAGTTCATATGGTTCGTTTGAGTATATTTTCGCACTATCCATTAGGCCTTTTGTAAGGCGAACTGCTTTTCCATCTTTTAAATCTATTGCCGGGTAAAGAGTCATCTATAATCCTATAAAATTTTCTAGTATTTTAAGTCCATTTTCATGGCTTTTTTCAGGGTGTGGTTGAATTCCAAGTACATTGTCTTTTGCTACACTTGATGTAAACTTGTAGCCATACTCTGTAGTACCGATCACATCATCTTCATTTTGACAAACTACATGATATGAGTGAACAAAATAGAGATAATGCATCTCATCCAAACCATTAAAAAGTGGATGTTCTTTAGTAAACATTCTGTTCCAACCCATATGTGGAACTTTTAAAAGTTCACTAAATCTAGAAGTATCAAAAGCTTCTACATCACCTTTTATAAGTCCTAGCCCTTCATTAAGACCAAATTCCTGACTAGATTCAAAAAGAAGTTGCATCCCCAAACATATACCAAACATGTAGTTTCCACTTTTTGCATACTCTTGCAAAGCTTTAACCATATCTCGCTCTTTTAAATGATCCATCGCATCTTTAAAAGCACCAACTCCAGGCAGTATCAACTTATCGTATTCTTTAAATTTACTAGGATCACTCTCAACTGTAGTATCTTGACCAAGTTTTTCAAATGCATTTTTAACACTTGCAAGATTCCCCATGTTATAATCAACTATAGCTATATTTTGTTTCATGAATTATTCTCATCTGGTTTTGTGTATTTAATATAAAAGGCTAAGCCTATAAGTAGCGCAGAAACTCCACCAACTAAATACATGGAGTAAAGAAGCTGACTAGGATCAGTAATAGCAAACTTAAACACAAGCATAAGTGCCTCAATAGATAAAGCGATAATTATAGAACCCAAAAATTTCACCATTGTTTTATGAGGTCCTGATGAATTATTGTCTTTAAGCCGTCCCAAAACCTCTTCTTCAATTATAGTTTTAGCCAAATCAAATATGGCTAGAGCTAAAGTTAAAAGGATAGTAGCTTCAAACACATCTTTGATCTTAAAATGCATAGGTGTAATTTCGTGAACTACAAAACTGGTTAAACCTTTAAAAAATAATAACATGGATATAGCAACCAGTGCAAATGCAAATGTAGCGTATGAATATTTAAATAGTTTTGCATAAAAAATATCTGGAGTATTTTGCTTAGATATTTTTAAAACATCTTCAAAGGCCATGTCTAAACATGCTACATATATTACATGACCATCTTCATCAAAAATAGGCTGAGAAGCTGTAACTGTTAGTTCGCCTGTTATTAGTGAGGGGTATGGATCTGTAATTGTACATCTTTTCTCACGAATAGCACGATAATAATAAGCTCTGTCGGCTCTTATGATCCCTATATCTTCCTCTCTTGAGCTATTATAATTGTAAGATGGTGTAACTTGAGCACCTTTATAATCTAAAAGGTATACTGATTCACAGTTTCCTATGTCATCTTTGATCTTTAAAAGACGAGGTACGATCGTATCAACATTTAAAGATGGCAAACGGTTAGGTATATTTTTTGAAAAAAGGTAACAGAAGTAAGCTCTAGCTTTTGTTCTACCTAACGAAAAGTCTTGTATATCAGATGCAACCATAGTACTTTAGTCCTGTATATTAAATATTTTTGAAAGTATATCAAAATCTGTATATATTTTTAATGTTATAATTTCGAAAAAAAATTACAGGCTTAGATAAAATGGGATATAAATTATTTTTAATATTTGAAAAATTTTTAATGATTTTTCCTCTTAGCATTAGAAAAGGTTTTTTTACCTCTCTTGGAACTCTTGGCTATTACCTCTCAGCAAAATATAGAAAAGTATCTTATGCCAATCTTGATTTTATATTTGGTAATAAACTTACGCAAAAAGAGAAACAAGAGATCACTAAGTACAGCTTTAGAAATCTTCTTTTAAATTTTCACCATATTATGGAAATCAGACACATGTCCAAAGAGGATCTCTCAAAAATAATCACAATCCAAAATATAGAAGCCGTAAACAAAGTTCATAAAGAGGGTCGTCCCATTATCTATGTAACTACCCACTATTCATCTTGGGAGCTTGGAGGAGCTAGCCTTGGTGCTTTCGTGGAGCCACTTGTGGCAGTTTATAGAAAGATGAAAAACCCAACTATGCAAGACTGGCTGCTAGAAGGGCGTTCACGTTTTGGAAATATTAACTTAGAAAAATCAAAAGTTATAAAACCTCTAATAAGACATATAAAAAATAAACGAGCAAGTGGGATTTTAATAGATACAAATCTCAACAAAAGAGAGGGTATAGAGGTTGAGTTTATGGGTAAAACAATAAACCAAACTCCAACCCCAGCATATCTGGCTAGAAAGTTTGATGCAGCTATCATCCCAGTAACTATTAGAACTGACGATGAAAAAAATTACACTTTGATGCTATATGATGAGATCAAAGTAGAAAAAACAGATAACGAAGAGTTAGATATTTTAAAAGCTACTCAAGCACAAGCTGACTGGCTTGGTGGGGTAATAGAAAAAGAACCTAAGTTTTGGTTTTGGATCCATAGACGTTTTAAGAGTGATTATCCGGAGATCTACCAAGATTAGAGTACCCTTGACATATGTTTAACTACAGTGAACATCTTCTAAAGAAGATATTACTTTCGTTAAAGTCAAGGGCAAAGGCTAGGTGTACACCTTTAGGTGTTTTGTGCACGCTAAAATATGTT
>Ga0193951_1000435_pt1 | contig 19181 bp, 30 predicted proteins | sample BB_2_MG_FD_140370 | JGI IMG/M metagenome (GOLD analysis project Ga0193951, IMG submission 140370) | Microbial mat bacterial communities from the Broadkill River, Lewes, Delaware, United States - BB_2_MG | ecosystem: Environmental > Aquatic > Freshwater > River > Microbial mats | place: USA... | reverse complement strand
GCACGTTGAAGCTCATGCCGTCACCGTTGGCCGTGCCTTTCACTATCTCTGCACCAGTGTCACTACTAGACTGTCTAGCCAGTTCAAGCACCGACTGCATACGGCGGGCCGCGCTTGCGTCTTCGCTTTCCGCCTCGTCGAACATGACTGGGCGTGCGTCACGCTTTAAGGCTTGTCGGATGCCTGCCTCAGTCGTACCGCCTTGGCAGTAGATCAGCGACTCCTCGCCTACTACCGGCTTCATAATGTAAGACTGAAACCATGACTTACCCGCGCCACGCTGAGCGGTTAGCCACAAGTGAGGCCGCCAGTTCAGTGCGCCGCACACAGGGGCCAGTACAGACCAGCCTAGTGCTAACAGCCCGTGTTCCGGCTTGATCCAATTCACCTGCTTGAAGATATGGCCAAGTTTAGCCGCTTCTGTGTCCGTTGCTGGCGTGGCGTTGAAGGCGTTCTCAAGCGTCGCCTGCTTAGTGTAGATGTACTTGCTTTGATGTTCGTTGATACGGCGTTGTTTGCCGTCCACGATCAGCGAGCCGCCGAGGTGAAGCACTGGCTGCCCGTTGTCGTACCATGCACCGCGGCCACGCTCGTTGCGCGGGTCGTAGATACCCTTAGCCTCGCACCAGCGTAGCAATGCATTCATGGCTAGTTCCCAGTCAACACCTTCCTTCTTAGGGAAGAACGCGCCCCACCACTCAAGGCTGGCTATCTGTAGCAGTGCCGACTTGGTTAGTGATCCGTAAGCCAAGCGCGTCACCTGCTCAGAACGCCGCGGCAGAACGTAGATGTTGTTAGCGTTGTAGCCTAGGCATAGGAACTCAGTGGCCGGTTGGTCATCTTGTACCGGTTCGCTCGCTGGCTGCTCTTGCTCAGGCTCTACCGATGGCGCTTGCTGCACTGGCATCGGAGGCGGTGGTGCTTGTCGTTTGGTTTTGATACCTAGCAGCTCAGCTGCAGCCTTAACAGCCTTGCTTACGTCATTGTCGTGCTCGTAGTAGCAGAACAGGTCGAAGCAGTTCACAGGCTGGTTAGTGTCGGCACTACACAATGGGTCAGAGGCGTGGTGTATGTAGCAGCGGTCGCCGTCAGGCAGGATGTGCACACCAGGTATGCCAGTGCCAGAGTGCGGGCTTAACCATCGGTTCCCCTTGCGCGTGTAACCGTAGTTAGACAGCATGCTCAACAGGTCGTGCGCCTTGATGAACTCCTCGATCACGTTAACGCCTTGAGTGTCACAGCTTGGCTTGGTCACTGGCTTGTGTAGTACAGGCTCGGGCTTAGGCCCCCACGGGCATGCGTCGATGAACTGAGGTTTGAATTTATCCCATGCAGTCCAGAACGATAGCACCCAGTCCGGCACAGTTGGCCACTCGCCTTGCTTCGGCGGCTGGACTAACCACTCGTATGGCTTGCCAGTGTCAGGGTGAATTGTAGGCGGAAGCACGTCTTGGCGTTGTTGGCCTTCAACAGAGACACGCAGTTCGACAACGGTGTACTTCTTCTTAGGGTCGCCCTCTGTTGGCCAGTTCAGCTTACAGTATTTAAGATCAACACCGTCAGGCACTCGGAATGTAATACGACGACCACGGCCCTTGATGCACGGGTAGTTGTCGAGATCCTCAGCAGGCAGACCGAACTCAGCTAGAAGGGCTTGGAATGAATCCTCACAGTCGATGTCGATGCTGCACATCTTAGACTTGCCCAGCACAAGGCCAACACCCCAGTTTGGATTGGCAGCGTAGAATGCCTCTGCCTGTTCTGGCGTCTTGATTGTGTTCTCGCCCCAGTTGTTGGCAGTCGGAAACTTCTGACCAGGGTTAATAGGCACCAGCTCCCAATTGAAGCGCTTTGTGTATTGCTTGGCGTACCATTCGACTGATTTAGACATCGGCAGGCCCTCCCGTGTGCGCGTGAATGGTTTCACCGCATGGCACTTCATAGTGCTTTAGCAAGAGTTTGCCGCCGTGCTTATTGGTGCGTATTAGACGCAGACATGTTTTGCATTGAATCGCGTAGAAGACGGCCCCGTCTCCCTTTTCACCGCGAATATAGACTAGATCAGAATGAGCGCACTCAGACATGATTTCTCTCCTTGGTTGGTTATTTATTGTTCAATAAGTCTAGTGCTTCTTGCGGACTTCTTGCGATGCCAGCAATGCCTCCCATCTTTTGAACGTGGTCAATATAATTTAATTGTTCTTTACTTGCACGGCCTTTTTTTGTTTTTACTTCTATGGCGAAGAAACGACCAGTGCCATTTTGGATTCCAATCAGGTCTGAACTGCCAACACACAGACCGACTGGAATCATCATAGCATTAGCTAGTGTTATCACGGACATGGCGTCTTTGTGTATTAGCTTCCCAGTCCAGAAACGCCCTGTTTCATTACGCCACACACTATGGCCAGCTTTAGATAGCTCCAACATAATCAGACGTTGTATTTTTGTTTCTTCGTTCATTGCTGCAACTCCATTAACACTCTGCGTGCTTGTGTGAACTCTTCTGTTGTAGGCTTACGACCTTCACGACTTGCCATCATTATTGCGCCCCATTGTGCAGGCTTCTTCATACCGCGGCGCATACCTAGCGAGATTAGGTCACGAAGCGTACGCGCTTGGCCCTGCTCTTTCTTGCGCTCCAAACGTACTGCATCAATATCAACGGCTTGGAGCTCGCCATCCGCTTGCTCAATCTTGCGTACCTTCTTCTCAATATGCGCGCCACACATCGGGCATGAGTCAGGCCCTGGCACAAACACAGCATAACATGAGGTGCATTGCTGGACATTTACATCAGGCTCATCGTCGTCTTTCTTCTTGCGCTTACCCTTCTTCTGGCCTTCTAGTGACCAATCGCGCTTTTCGCATGGCAGCCCGTGCTCAAGAATGCAGCCGGCATGGTCAAGGATTACGGCTTTAGTTGCTTTTCGTCGAAGCGCGCGGAATACCATTTGCAGATAACGAGCAAGTGATTTAGTCGGGCGCAACAGTATGCAGCACTCAAGAGTCACGTCACGGCCAACTTGTGCAGACAGGTCGAAGCCCTCGATCACCAGTTCGCAGTTGCATAAAACAAGAATGCGACGATCCGCCAGCCCTTCGCAGATTTCCTTGAGCTCCTTCTCGGTCGTACTTGCATCAACATGAGCAGCAGGAATACCAGCCTCGTTGAACGCAGCAGCTGTATGCTTGCTGTGCGCCACGTTTACGCAATAGCAAACGGTACGCATGCCGTCAGCATACTTGCGCCAGTGCTCAACGGCATCGCCCAATATAGTCGGCTTATCCATTGCCGTGGCCAAGTCTTTAGTGTTGAAGTCGCCGCCTGATTTTTTTACATCCGATAGATCAGGAAGACCGGGAGTAGTGAATGCTAGGTATTCAGACAATCGGCCTTGCTCAATAAGCCACTTAGTAGACTTAGCCTCAATCAAATCGTCGAATACATCACCAAGGCTTTTCCCGTCAAGGCGTTGAGGTGTACCTGTTAACCCGATTATGATTGTGCCAGACTCCTTGGCCCACTGGATAACCGTCTCGAACATATTACCCTTGGCAAGATGCGCTTCATCAACGAACAATATAGACGGAGGCTGCAATGAATCCATGCGAGAGAATACCGTGCCTATAGTGCCGACTTGGATAGGCAACATAGAAGGACGCTTGCCGCTCGTGATTAATCCATGGGCGATCTTTGCAGACCAGAACGATTGACTGGTTTGACGCAGTAGGTTTTTGCGATGCACAAGAAACCATACTTGTGTATCAGGATTTTTAATACTTGCCTTCTCTGTTATGTGAGCTGCAACCACTGTTTTCCCAAACGCTGGACTAGCAACACCAAGAACCGCCTTGGTTCCATTTCCTAGCGACTGTCGAAGCCTGATCACAAACTCGGCTTGATCTTCGTATAATTGAAAAGCCATTAGTTCGCCTCGAAATATTCGGTTAATTTCTGCTGCATGTTCTCTGATAATTTAGTAACAATGCCTGTCTTTATGGCGCTTATGTAAGCACGGGTAACACCAACACGCCGCGCCACTTCTGATAGATTACGGTCGCTTAATTTGTTTTTGATCTCATCTAATGACATTTTTGCCTCTCCTTTGGTTGACAAGTGTATAGTAAGCCCTTATATTCACATCGTCAACTAAGAAAAGGAGCAATAATGAACATCATCCACTACAATGACTTCACGCCAGATCAAGCGCAAAAAGGCTGCTTTGTCATTGATATGCCAGAAAGCGCGTACCACTCACACGACAGTGTGAGCAAGTCAATGCTTGACCTTGTAAGTCGAAGCCCTGCACACCTAGCCTATGCTCAAGAGCGCGAAGCCACGCGCAACATGGCAATCGGTTCTGCAATCCATTGTGCCGTATTAGAACCTCAGCGATTCGATAAAGATTATATGGTTTTGCATGGTATTAACGACCGCCGCAAGTCTGAGTATCGCGAGGCAGTCAAAGCGCGTCATGCTGATTTTGTACTAACCAGTAACGAAGGCGACAAGGTTCTAGGTATGCAGGAGGCTATTCAGTTCAACCCTACTGCCATTAAAGAATTAAAAAAAGAAGGCTATGCAGAATTAAGTGCCTTTGTTATGTGTCCAGTTACCGGCGTTCAATTGCGTTGTCGTTATGACTGGGTTACTCTGTACGATAACAACTGCATTGATTTAAAAAAGACTCAGGACGTGCGATATGATGCGTTCCAGAAGTCGGTTGCAAACTATCGTTATCATGTGCAGGATGCTTTCTATAGCTACATATACAAATTAATAACTGGCAATAAACTGCGCTTTCGTTTCTTAACGGTTGAAGAAGAACAGCCTCACGCAAACAAGGTTTACGAATTAGACACAGAAGCCAAGCAAGTAGGTAAGCGTCAATTTCAAGCAGATCTTGCCGAATACAATCAGTGCAACGAATCAGGCGATTGGCATGGAATAGCTCAAGAAGATGAGCTCCTAAGCCTGCCTATGTGGGCCTTAGACGATGAATGCGAGGTGGAACTATGAGTCTCATGGATTTATCAAAAACAATTAAACCAAAGTCAGACCAGCTGAATGCAGACGATCTAATCAGTGGACCGATGACGGTAACAGTGCAATCAGTATCACTTAGCGGCCAAGATGACCAGCCAATCAATTTAAACTTGGGCAATGGACTTCACCCATACAAGCCGTGCAAATCCATGCGCCGTTTATTGATTTTTGTATGGGGCAAAGATGGCAATGAGTGGGTAGGCCGCAGCATGACGTTATATAATGATCCTACAGTTACATGGGCTGGTCAGAAGGTAGGAGGTATTCGTATCAGTCATGTAAGCGCAATAGATGAACCAGTCAGCATTGCCTTGACGGCAACCCGTGGCAAGCGCAAGCCGTACACAGTGGAACCGCTTGTTATCCCTGATTATCCTCAATCAGACTTTGATAATAACCTGCCGGCGTGGACAAGTGCCGTTCAAGCTGGCAAGATGACCACTCAGCAGTTAGTGGCAAAGATTCAACAAAAAGGGCTTTTATCTGCTAGTCAGTTAGAAGCAATTAATTCAATAAACACACAGTCAAGCGAACAGCTAGACGACACACTCGAAGACCTATAAGGGGTATTACATGGCTAAAATCGGCGTAAACTTAAAAATCGACGTAAGTAAGATTAATAAAGATCGCTTGTTTAAAGGTGAAAAAGGGGTGTACTTAGACTGCACTGCTTTTATTGATCTGGACACACAAGATCAATACGGCAACAACGGAATGATCACTCAATCATGGCGCGACCAAGAAAAAGGTGAAGGCCCTATTTTGGGCAACAGCCGAATCTTTTGGAGTGATGGCGGCTCGGCTCCTAGCGCAAGCAGTCCGCAACAGTCACAATCTGCACAACCTGATGACGACGATATTCCTTTTTGATATATGGAGGCGGCTTAGGCCGCTTTTTTTATGATTACAGAAAAACGACCGCGCGAATATGCGCTAGATATACTTAGGCTGAAAACAAAAGAAGACATGCAAAACTACATGTCTGAACGTGTACCGCCTGAGTTTCAGGAGTGGGTTAAGAAATATATTCGACAATGGTGGAAAATTCGTCATAAACTACTTGCAAAACACTAATCCAGCGTCTATGTTAATAGGCAGGTAAACAAAAGGAGCGGGAATATGTCAGAACAAGAAAAAAAAATCGTAGTAGCCGAGTTCAACAAAGGCAGAATGGTAGCTGTAACATCAGGCAAGTTTGCTGGCCACCGCTGGGAATCTACAGAGCCATTACCAGAAGGCTTAAAAGTAACGTCATATCCAATGTCTGATTTGGAGCATGCTGACCATAAGGAGCAACAAAAATGATCCTATTCAACATAGACACAAACAAGCCAACCAACCTAAAAGAAGCCAACCAAGCGCTAGGCAAAGACTACATTGCATACGGCTGCACAAGCAACGGCCGTGCAATTGCGATGACCACCGACTCATGGGAAGTGCTGCCAGATCATTATATCGTGCTGATTAATCCGGAGGTGGAGTGATGGACAAGCTAGTGCGCCTGCGCGACTTTGCAGCAGAGATTGACATCAACAGCCACACACTGCGCACCCGTATGCTGAGGGACTTCCTAAGTCCAAATCCAAAGCGCTATGTTGGCTCAATCCGCTTTTATTCTCACAAAGAATTGCACAAGTGGCACGCAGCACATGAAGACATGAAGGACGTAATATTCAAACACAAAACAGAATTTAATGGAGTGCAGTTATGAAACCAACAACCCTAACAATGCAACTAGGCGACTTCTCACAAGCTCTACAGACTGAGCACCACTTAACTGAGCCTAGCTATACGGTTCAAGTTATCCATTGCGGCAAAGAGCTTGCAGGCTTTGGATTAGTTGGCACAGGGCGCGTTATTATGCAGACGCCATGTAACGACACGGACTTGAAAGCGGCTTTTATGTCTGCCAAGCTGCGAGAGAAGCCAAAAGCGCGCACTACTCGTGAAAACATCGCATTGCCGTCGAATGATTATGGCAAGTCAGTTACTTTTAATAGGTTTGGGTGATATGAAAAGGCTCACTAGTAAAACAATAAGCAACGCTATTTTAGAGAAGTTTGGCGTTAAAGGTGTAATGATTCATTGCTCAGGTGGAATGTGTAGTTGGTACAGCGATACAAATGAACACGCCGCAAAAATAATTTTTTCAGGCGACAATGGAATTAGTGTTTATAGGATAAACCATTTAAGTCTTTCCCAGTGGCTTGATGAATTTAGCCACATCCTTAGTGAATATGAAAAAAGAAGAGAATAATATGTACTATGTAAAAGCTATATCTAGAAACGATTGCGAGCCTTACATAATTGGCATTCATTATGCTCACAGATGGCCAAGTATTAGTTACTCTTATGGGCTTTTTCTTAATGAAGATTTGTGCGGAGTTGTGACTTATGGAACGCCTCCAAGTTCGACACTTAAAAAAGGGATAGCTGGTGACAATTACAAACAGGACATTTTAGAACTAAATAGATTATGTTTATTGAATAATCTTAAAAATGAAGCTAGTTTTTTAATCGCTGGGAGCCTAAATTTGCTGCCTAAAAACAAAATAATCATTAGTTTTGCTGATTCTAGTCAAGGGCACTTAGGTACAGTCTACCAAGCTGCAAACTTTACATATCATGGTCTTAGTGCAAAACGAACAGACTGGAAAGTAAGGGGTAAAGAGCACCTGCATGGGCAAACAATAGCAGATGAATTCAGGGGTGTGAAAAATAGAGCGAAAGCAATGCGCGATAAGTATGGCGACGACTTTTATCTAGAGTCCAGACCTAGAAAGCATAGATATATTTACGTTATCGGAAGTAAAACATATAAAAAGAAAGCAAGAAAAGAGATAAGATATAAACAGGAAGGATACCCAAAATGTTAGCAACCCGCATAAACGGCACATGGACGTACTATATTAACGGCGTGAAGATGACGCGTGAAGAGTTGGAGCAATTGAAATGACACCAGAACAAGTAAGTGCGCTAAGCGACAATGAGCTGAATAGAGCTATTATTTGGCTCTATCCGCCAAAAACAATATTGACGGATTATAAAAATTGTCTACCCGTGATGGCTTGCGAGGATGATCCTGAGTGCTGTGAAGAGATAGATTGCCTATCAGACTACAATCTAACTATGCCATTAGTAGAGAGATTTCGGATAACCATGCGGCCAGCTAGGTCAACTCCAAATTGCTGGTTTGCATACGATACTTTTAGATCTGCCTTAATGTGCAAAAATTACCTACGAGCTGCTTGCGAGTGCTTGGTATTAATCGCATTAGCCGATAAATAAACCGCCAAACCTATCGAAATATCAACTTGTTATCGCTCGTGTGTGGTGTATATTTAGTTACACAAACACACGGAGCGTAACAAATGAAAACATTGCTTATTGCACTACTACTCATCTCAAGCCTATCTCATGCTGAATGGCAGCTGGAGTCTAAGGTCTCCAAGGTTGCTATGGATTGGGGTGATAAAGGAAGCTTTAATTTCACTCTAAACCAAGTCGGCGGTTCATACTTATTTAAAACCGGCATTGGATTCAGCGCACTAGCTGGTCAATCGGACACACAAAGCGAACAAGTTGCTACGGTTAAGCTGCGTGACTTCTGGGTAATTAGCGCTTTTTATGATGTAAAAGTGACAAATAATATATCAGTTGTCCCATCTTTTACATATACAGAGTATAAGGAAGTGGTAAACGGCGAACCAAAGTCAGACACTGGCACTGGGTACGGACTAGCTATTCAGTACAAAATTAATAGCAAATATGCCGTTAAAGCATCAATGAATGATTACTACGGAAAAAAATCAGACTGGTGCGGATATGAAGACACAAAAGGGTTTGGGCTATCACTCGTAGCCAGATTCTAGCTCGATGATGTACTGGAATAAACTAGAAGCGTCTGCCCTTGAAAAGCAGACGTTTTCTATTTTGTAGTCTGCCCTAATGTTCGGCTTTATCGGTTTTACTGGCTTCTTTGGTATTGTCAGGCAGCCCGCCAAAGTGATCATTAAAAGCGCCAGCGGGATCATTGCGAGCTTTCTTAATTGCTGCATCACGTTTTATCCTTTTTTGATCAGCCTTATACCTCTCCCATATTGAGAGCAGTTCAAAGATGAGGCGGGCTAGGGTGTTCATCAAACGTCGTCCCAGTCGTCAAACATCAACATCGTCTCTTGTCCTCTTTTCAAGTTTATCGTAAAGATCGACAACTGCTTTAGCTATACTTTTAAATTGAGCTGGATCAATAGACATCGAGCGACTACTTTTAGCATTTACATCAACCATAGTTACAACGTTACCGTTGCTGGTATTAGCTGCCATATTAGCCCCTACTTCTTAGGATTAAGCGCCAGTTTTTCAAGCACAACAACAGCATAGCTTAGATACTTGCTGATAGTGCCCACAATGGCATCATCTTTGGTCGTTGCCGTAATGCCCGCGATCTTAGTCAGTCCGGCCACAATAAGCGATGCACCGCCAACAATTTGTAGTGCTAGTTCGATGTATTCCATCAGAATTCCTCGTCTGTGATTGTGATATAAACGTCTTCGTCGTCTTTCATTGCTGCTACAACTTCCAAGTATAGGTCTTTGTAGCATTCAAAGCTATTTTCACCGCGCATATTGCCTAAGTCGGCTTTGTAGTTAGGCAAAATACAGCCTTCTGTATCATCGTCGTCATTGCCTGGGTGAATATAGATATACTCAAAGTCTGGCACGTCCTGCAATTCTAACATACCTTGGTGCCATGGGTATTTCTCGTATTTCTTATTCATGCCGCCGCAGTGGTTTAGCTCAATCTTATAGTGACCGGCTGGGATGCGCGTATCTCCTGATACCTTGTTAAATCGGCGCTCGTCTTCAATAGTGAAGCTAAATAGGTATTTGCTTACGCTCTCGCCAATATACAGCGCCCCAATAGTTGTATCGTCATCCCCGCCCAGCCGTTTCAAATGTAGTTCCATATCACACCCGTACCATTGCCTTATTGTTTAAGTTATAATCACTAGTACAATATACATTATATTTCTAAGGGTTTCCATGGCTGGTGAACACGTGACAAGAGGCGAGTTTGATTCTCAATTGATATTAGTCCATGAGACCATCAAGAACAGTAATGAGCGCAACGATATAAAGCACAATGCATTGCTAGAAAGACTAGATACAGTGGCAGAACAGAACCGAGCGGTTCTGAGTATAATCACCAACGAATTAGATACCCTAAAAACGCATAAAACGAAAACCGAGATTTATTGGAAGATCGCGATTTTCTTTGCTTCCTCTTCATGGCTCGCAATTCTAGGGCGTGTCGGCTGGCTGATATTCTCAGGCCAACCAAATACGTAACACAAGCACACCCCGCAAACAGAACAAACAGCGCGATGGCTGTCCATTCTAGGATGCGAAGTAGGTTAGTCATTAGTACCATCGGCCCTCTGTTTGTATATAAACGTCTCTCGTGTCAGATGAATTCATGACAACAGTCAAACTAACATTACTGGTTCCATTTGGCTGCAATCCGATCTTTTCAAACCCAGATCCTGCCGCGCCAGTAGAGGCACCCCATGATACATTTGGCGAAAAGTCAGCGGAGACAAATGATTTTGATATGCCGATAGAGATGGTAGTTCCTCCAACTGGCCATAGCTGGCCGTATGTTCTTGTGCAATTTTGTCCACCACTTGCTTTTCTTATCCAATCCCCCGCTGCATTGCTCCCACTAATATCACTAGTAATCAGCATGTCAGTTCCGTCAAAATAAAACAGAATTGGCTGCTTATTGTAAGTCTCAGTTAAGTCGCTTGCCGCCAATGAGCTTCCGTTAATCCACTTAATAATATAAGTAGATCCATTGTAGTTAATATCTGGCGTAGTCGTAGTGTTTGCTGATCCACTAGGCAGCTTGAAGCTTAAATACATTCCAGCCTGCAAAGGCCGGAACCCTGTACCCGATGGCGTAAACGTGTAGACATCGCCAGAAAACGAAGCTGTACCACATACTGCAGCGCTAAGGTTGGCATTAGTTGGAACCTGACTAGAACCCGTTCCAGTATCCTTTGCTTGTGCATCGCCTAATCGAACATCATTCCACGTCTCAGAAAATCCGCTTCCAGAATCGCTGGCTGTTATATTGTAAGTCCCAGCGTTTGCATAAAAGCGGCCAAAGCCTCCAGCGTTCGCTGGAAAAGGATTGCCTAGAGACGCGCCACCAGAGTTTGAGTAAATAGTGGCTGCTAAGCCGGTGCCTTTGTCTATAACCTCAATAGATGCCGATGGAATAACATCCCCCGACTCGTTAACTATTGTTGCTTGCCATGCTGATAGAGCCATTTGAAAACCTCGTATGTTATAATCTGATTATACACCCTAAATAGGCATTATAAAATGAAAGACGAAATCAGCATAACCACCTTAAAAGATATGAAATCTTGCAAAGATGGTCAGACTACTTTTGTCAATACATTTGGTGATTCAAGCGTCCCATTGAGTATAGCCTTTCAGAAGCTACCGCAAAAAGACGTTATTTGGTTTGTTGTTCATGGTATATACACAGGCCACTGCCCTATTGAAATTAAAAATCTTATCCCTGTGGATTATCATCCAACAAGAAAAAACAGAGCAGTATTATGGCTAAACAAGAACTATAATTTATTCATAGAATCTGTTTTAAGACTGTATAGCTCCCAAGGTTGATCCGTTATCAGTATAAGCAACTGAAAAACCATTTTTATTGATTGCCACGCCTGCCTGTCCGCCAGCGCCACCTGTTCCAAGGTCATAATCAGAAGACGCGCCGCCTTGTCCATTCTGCCCACTCTGGCCGTTCTGACCTAGCAAGCCGCCTTGCCCGCCAGCTCCAGATATTAGCAAAGGTGTGGAATTTCCGTTCCCTTTGACACCTGGAGAGAACAAACTACCACCCGTCCCATTAAAACCAGTAGAGCTTGAGTCAGCTGTCCCACTAACCTCTCCTTTCAAGCCTCCTGAGCTTGTGTTTAATCCAGCAGCACCAGAGCCTCCGCCACCGCTACACAACTCAGTTTTTACACCATCTAGCGACCTATAAGCTGCACCGCCGCCGCCACCGCCGCCACCGCCGCCACCGCCGATAATACCGCTTGATTCATTGGTTATAGAGCAATCATACAGAGTAAAAAGAGCAGGGCCGCCAAGCGTACCATTTGCTCCATTGTAACCTATTACAGATTTTCCACTCGTTATAGCGTCGCCACCCTTGCCACCATTACCGCCTCTTCCTGCAATAGTCCCACGGTTAATAATATTAATCGTAACCCCAACAGGCCAGCCGCTGCCCGTTGTGAATGCTGGCAGTGATACGGATGAACTGCCGATAATGATGCCTTGTGCAATCTCACAAATAACAGTGTCACCGGTATTTATCTCAAAGATTGCCGTGGCTTCATTATATAGGTTGAAGTTCGTTCTGTTCTCGTTTACTGGAACCTGCTTGATTGTCGGGTCAACAGGTGCAATTGTTTCGTTATACAGTACTTCCTCAGCTAAAACGCTATGTCCTGATTCGGTTGTTTTAACCTGTACAACTTGGATGGGCCTAACATCATTAGAGCCATCAAACGCCTGAACTCCTCTGTTTTCTAAACGGTATCCGCCGCCAAGCTCTGGCTGAATCAACAGGTCAGAACGTTGTAATCCCCATGTAAATAATCTAGGTGGCTGCGTGTAGCGACTTAAAATAAGGTCGTTCAATCGACTAGCTGCGTCATCGCCTTGCCTTGTGATCCATCGGCTATATATTCGTTTGATTGATGGCGAACCATAATCAGACTCTGATTGACTAGCCACAGTTGCCAGTGAGTTCGCATAATTGCTAGTTTCGTCTAGTTTCTCAAGCGGGTTTAACTGGCCATAATACGTCCATACTTGTGATACTCGTTTATCTGGTTGATCCTTGACACTGAATGTGCCTGCTTTGATCAGGTCGTCATTGTAAAGCGCTGCTGTGCTAGATACAGCTCTTAACACCCTAAAGCGTAGCAACCGTGTAGAGTCGTCCCACCATAGCGTAGAGGCTGTCTGCTGTAGTAGTTCATTGATTAGGTCGTCTACTGGTGTCGGCTCAGCTATAATCGCACTGTATAGGCGGTCAATGTAGTTCTGCCATTCGCTTGTCCAGTCGCCAAAGGGAATATAGCTGGTTGGTACATTGGCGTAATTCTCAAGCAGGTCTTGAATAATATTTACACTACGCTGTGCAGTATATACAAGACATAGCTGGAAACGGTCGTCTTGCTTGTGCTCAACAGATTCTGTATTGTTCTGTGCTCTAGTGATGGTAAATGTATCGCCTGAGCGTGTGAACGTGACCACCTCTTTTCCGCCTATCTGAGCAGTACCGCTCGATGGATATTCAGCACCCACGCCATTAGGTAAAAGAGTGACACTGGTAGTACCACTTGTTATATCGGCAGACAGAAGGCCATTACTAATACGAGGTGCTTGTGCCTGCTTGCCATTGGCTAGCTGTAACGCATCTTTACACTGAATTACAAACTTGCCGCCACTGTCTGGACCTGCCACCTTGTCTACAATAAAGTGACGCACTTCCATTTGCTCGAGTGTCTGATCAGTTGTGCCCTGTAATAGGCGAATATCAGTACCCTTAAGATACGGATAGCGAGCACGAAACTTGCCCCAGTATGTGCCTTGCTTATAGGGGTCATAGTTGCGTTCTGATAGGTAGTAATCACCATCCGGCCCAGTGTCGGGGCTTCTGCTGTCACTAAAACTAAGATCAATATTCGCACGTATGCCGATTGATTCACCCAGCTCAAGCTTGGCGGGGCGCTGATTGACTGACTCAAGGTTCGGTATCAGCTCAATTTCTTGAGGCATCATATTGCCAGTGGCCGAACTGTAACGAACGGTCACGGTTTCACTGGCGTAATTCGCACGGTCTTGGCATGACGCTAGACAATTGAAACACTTCTGCTCGCCAGTAGTTGGCACAGAAGCGGTACAAGGTGACTCGCCATAAGTCAGCGAACATCGGTCTAGGTCTAGCTCTACAATCTGAATGCGTTCTGGCATTAAACAATCCCCTTAAAATTCCAGCTGCATTCTACCATGCCATTGCTTCTTTGGTTGCTCATTTGCGGGTCGCCTTCAACCCAGCAATAGCCCACTTCGTCTTCGTATTTACTTGGTCGCCATGCCCAGAAACAAGGCACGCGCGGATTCAAGCCAAAGAACGGATCGAGGTTTTGTCGATACCAATCAGGGGTTAGGTTTTGCAGGTTCACGCTTGTCATGTTCATTTCGCGCACGACAATCTCACCTAGATACTGCCCATTTTCAGAAACGCCATTGATAGCAGTGCGCTTGCGGCCGTAGCTGATAGGAGTATGTCCAACATAAATATTTCGCTGTAATCTCAAAGCCTTGCCGACATATAACACAGCTATACGTGGAGGGCTTGTTGCCCCGCTAATAATAATTTCAACCGTATCAGGGGAGGCTAAGTTATTAAGAAACAATAGCGCTTGTTTATCCGATACAGATTGAGCAGGTACTACGGTGATACCATTGTATTTTATCGTAACGGTTAAGCCTATTTGATTAAGATTATGTTTGGCTATGCCAATGTAGTCGACTTCTTGGCCAGCTGTGTTTATTGCTATTGTTTGTGGTGGGATTATTCCTTGTTTCGCTATTACAGCTGGGTAGTCGCCTGCTTTGCCGAAATAGGCTGCTTGCACATAGAGTTGTGAGCCGATGGGTGCCGCAACAGTGCCAGATTTTAATATCATGCTAGCGAAAACATTTGTGTGATTATCAATTTCTGTATTTAGCATTTCAAGTAAAACGAATCCGTCAGATAGTTCGGTAAACTTAAAATCAGTAGGCGAGCCGCTTGCTAACGTGTTGTTTTCTATATTAAACAAAGCGAAGGCGATCAACCCACTATCAGAAGAAACTGCAAGCTGGATTCTTTGGTCTGACCATCCAGATATAGGCTTGAATACGATTGCTATGTAAGTTTTTTCACCAGCAAGGACGCTAGGTACTTTATTATCGAAGTTTGATGATAGCGTTAACTCACCTGCACCAGTCTGCTCTGCTAGTCCTACTACGCTAGATCCGCTAGGGTTAGGCATTGTTACATTTGTTATATCCCCATCAGGATCAGGCCTCCAGTTTTCAGGGTCAAACGGACTAGGCATGTAGTTGGTGCCAGTGTACGAAATAGCATCATCGGGTGCCGGCTGATCACTTGCAATCCACCCCCACGCTGTAGCAGGATTGGCCGCATTAGTAATAGGGTTTGTGCTTATCTGGCTTGTTGCTGAAATAGTGCTAGGCGTCACTAGGTTCTGATACCCAATAAGCCCCGCGTTGTCTTCTATTTGTGTATTGGTCAAATAGAAGTTTGAACTAATTATTGTTGCCATTTATACCACCAACCTGAAACCGTCATCTTGGTATTCTACCAGTTTTTCGGCCAATGAGTTCAATTGATCACCTGTGAATAATTGGCCACTGTCGAAGCCTTCAATTCTGATTGTTCTATCCTGAGCAGGGGCTTGTGCTTGAGCTTGACCGCCTGAGTCAGCAGATACCGCACCGCCTGCACCGCCTGCGCTAACAGAACCGCCACCGCCAAAACTTGTACTGTTTATTGCCTGCAACCTAATGCCACCCGCAGCGATTGCCGCCGCCGCCGCCGCAGCGCCCAATCCTGGGCCTACTATTGGTATACCAGCAAGTGCCGTGTATGCCTTTTGCGCGCCCTCATAAGTACTCATAACTGTTTGAGCACGTGCCGCAGCCTTGCCAATTTCAAACTGCTTCTTGCTTCCGCTTTGCATTAGTGTAGCAAGGTCGCCAAACATTTGAGACACAGCACTTGTTTGCTGTTTGCCCCATGCTTGCCTAATCTGTGCCATGGCGCTCTGGGTTTGTTCTTCGCGTGCAATGCGCTCCATTGCGTCTTGCTCGTCAATCGCTTTAAACTGATTGACTTGAGCCTGTTTAGCCTCAAGTATTGCAGGGTCAGTAAAACTTGCTATGTACGCTTCAATGGTTTCGCTTGGCAGTGGCTCCATTAGAAGTGCATTCATTTCAACTAGTGAGGTCGCCATGTTTGCCTTTGCTTCATCAAGGCCAGCACGCATTGATTCAGCAATTGTTGATTTTCCAACTACTAATTTGCCAATGTCAATGCCAGGTATTTTATTCGCCAAATCTATAAGGTTGTTTATTGTCGCCATGCCCTGCTGCACAGCCCAATCAATATTCTCAACCATTTTTGTTGCAAATATATTCACACCAAGACTAAGACCTTCAAAGCCTATCTTTGCGCCTTTTATCGCAACCTCAATGCCTCTAAATGAGTTACTGACAAATCCAACAGCGGTGGCCACGCCTTCTACTGCACTTATTGCTTCATCTTTAAATCCGCCTGATTCGATTGCAGCCTCTTGGAATCTATCAGATAGATCCTTTATTATTGGCGAGAGCTCAGCGCCAAACTTTAGCGCTAATGACTCAACTATTCCGGTTGAAGCATCTAATGATGACTTCATCTCGTCTAAATTCTTAACGTCAACTTGGCTAAGCGCGATACCAGCGCCTTTTACCATATTGCCGAAGCGCTCCATCTCTGCACCGTTATTTTTTAACAATGGCAGCAGATTTGTAGCGTCGCTGGCTATGGCCTCCATATAAAACACCATCTCATTTTGAGATAGGTTTGCTTTTTCTAGGCTTGAAACATAAAGTCCAAGCGCATCTGGGCCAGAAAGGTTTTTAAAGTCATTAGCAGCAACCCCGACTTTAGGTGCTATATTGTCAAAAAAATCAGCAAGCGGGCCTGCTCCATTTGCTATGAAGTCCCCAACCTTATCCTGAGTGTCCTTGAATATATCAGCTAATTTATCTTGCTCTATGCCGTATGCTCTTGCACCAAAGGCAAGCTCTTGAAATTTTGTGGTTGTTGTAGATGAGATTTGAGAAAGGTTTTTCAAGTCCCTTGCAGACTGGCCAGCACTGCTAGCAAGCTTGTAGACAACAGCAGCCGCAGCAGTAGCCACAGCCGTAAGCTTTGCAATATCTTTTGTTACTTGCTTAGTGTCTCCGCCAAAACGTCTAAGCTTCGCCGATGCCTCTTCGGCTCCTTTTTTTAAGGGGCCAATGTCTGCTCCAAACCTTACAAAAATATCTGAATCAGCCATCCCAGCCCTTCTCTAGTAGTCTTAATAAACGTGTTTTTTGCGGCTCTTGGAAAGCATGCGGCGCTTTTGCTTCTGCAATCCACCAAAATTCTTGTGGATGAAGCCCCCAGAATTCACTAGGGGCTAATCCAAAACTGTTAATGGCGGTTATGTAAAGGTTTTTTACTATTCCGCCGCTTGATCCTTTCCCGCTTCTGCACTTTCAGGAGGGTGATAGCTTGAAGGTGGGAGCATTAGCATAAGCAAAGACGAAACCGACTCAGTGATATTTGAGCCGCCGTTCTCCCCGAACATTGTCTCGTAAACCTGCTCAATCTCGACCTTTGCACCTGCGTAATTCAGGCAAGCAGCATAAGCTTCTGCTAATTTAGATAGCTTTGGCCCTTTGCCGCTAGTCAGATCTTGCATTGAAACAATATCTTCTACATTCGCAATTAAGCGCATGATTTTATTGGCGGGAACCTTGTATTCGGTTCCCTTAAAGCCAAAAGTTACATCTTCAAAAACAGCCATATGTGCTCCTTAGTAAAATTACGCGCCAGGGGTGAAAGTCCACGCGCCGCTTGATTGCAAAGTACCATCAAATTCAATTGCGCCGTCAGAACCTCCGCCGTTCACAGTGTAGCCGTTAAGCCAAAAATCACCTGAGAAAGTCGCGCCAGTTGTTTCGCCTGCGATAGGTGCAAGCTCTAAATCAATATCGGTTAGAAGCTGTGATACTTCTGCGCCTGCAATGTTAAGAATAACACTGTCCTTTAGCACACCAGAGAAACTAATATCTAGGGTCTTGGTGCCAGCTACATCAAGCAGTGTACGATAGCCATTGTCTTCATCAGTTGTAATATCAATTGCCTCTTTACCGATGGCGATTGACTTGGAAGTGATACCAGCGATTCGCGTGGCACCTTTGTTTACGATTATGTCGCGCGATGCTGCGGCCATGGTTATAATTCCTCAATTATCAAGTTAAAGGTTTGTATCCCGTGGCGAGTTTCGCCGTCAGATTCTAGCTGTGACTGCGAGGTCACTTGATTAATATTCACAAACTTATAGTTTGCGTTTTCAATTCGTCTTCGATTCAGCAGGCTGTATATCTGGCCCTGAATCTCTTTCACTTCACTACGGCCTGAATATCTCGACCATGTGTGTATTGTTATACTGACAAGATTAATAAGCTCTGTGTCCGTGCTCATATCCGTCACAATATCTTCCCCAATTGTAACATAGGGGAATGCAGTATAAGAACCGCTATTTACTTGCGGCACTGAGTCATAAACAGGGACGTTTAAACCATCTACGCCATTAGTTAAAGCTGCGTATATTTCCTGCTGCACTACCGTTTCAAACTGACTCATTTTTTAGCCGCCTTTTTCTGTTCGCGCTTAACTGCCGCAGCTAGTTTTTTTGTAAATTGGTCTTCTACTATGTCGGGCATGTTAGCCTGAACATAATCCCTAGCTGGCCTCAAGAATGGCTGCTCTGGTTGCGGTACTGGGCCGCCTGTTCCGTATTCTACCATATGCCAATAGAAACCGTCCGCTTTTGCGTTCTTGCCTTGCTCGACTATCACGTCACTTACAGACTTGTCCGGTGTTCCGCGCTTACGCTTGGCTTTAATTGCTTTTTTCAATGTGCCTTTGTCAACCGGCACCTTTTGCTTTGCTTCTTTTGCTGTTGTCGAAGCTAGGCTATGCACTAACGCACGAGATAGGTTACGCGCGTGCTTTGGCATTAGCTCCTCAAGTACTTTCTCAATATCTTCTAGGCCGATAACCTCAAGATTCCTCATTGAGCCACGCCTCTTTCACCCTCGATTTCAAGGTATAAAGCTCTTTTCTTCGGCTTTGCTGGGTGCCTAATATTGAATACTTCGCCATCCCATACAATACGATAATCGGCCTTAATATCTGGACG
>Ga0193951_1000434_pt1 | contig 19203 bp, 17 predicted proteins | sample BB_2_MG_FD_140370 | JGI IMG/M metagenome (GOLD analysis project Ga0193951, IMG submission 140370) | Microbial mat bacterial communities from the Broadkill River, Lewes, Delaware, United States - BB_2_MG | ecosystem: Environmental > Aquatic > Freshwater > River > Microbial mats | place: USA... | reverse complement strand
CAAATAAAATTTGCTTTGATATTTGTATTTATGATGTTTGGTATGGAAATATTTGTTGATAGTTTCACAAATTATTTTATCGGAAAGTTTGAAGGATAGCTAGATGGCTGATGAACAAGAAAAAACCGAAGAACCCACGTCCAAAAAGATAGAAGACTCCAAAAAGGAGGGTAATGTTCCTAAGTCGGCTGAGGTACCAGGAGCAGCTATCCTCTTTTTTTCTTCTTTATATCTGCTTTTTTTTGCAGACCCTTTATTTCAAGCTATACGTGACATGATGGTGTATGTCTACTCATATATTGGTGAAGAGATGAGTGGAGAGGTCTTTTTTACTATTGCATCAACGGTTATGTGGTCTATTATGTATAGCCTTATGCCTTTATTTGCAATGATATTCTTACTTGCTGTTATTTTCAATGTTATGCAGTTTGGTTTTGTTGTCGCTCCTTTGAAGATGGAATTACAAAAGATAGATCCCATTAGTGGATTTAAAAATGTTTTTAGTATGAAAAAAGCGATTGAAGCTCTAAAACTTATGGCAAAACTCACTGTTATCTTTATAGTGATGGTAGTACTTCTAATGATAGTATGGGATGCGATTTTAGCGATGATGGATAAAGAGATAAGGGCTTCTTTAGATGCAATGTTAGAACTTATTTTATATTTTTTATTGACGATACTTTTTATTGTGTCTTTTTTTGCATTATTAGACTTTTTCTTTACTAGATACTACTATTTCAAACAATTGAGAATGTCAAAACAAGAGATCAAAGATGAGCATAAACAACTAGAGGGAGATCCCTTAGTTAAAAGTAGAATTCGACAGATTCAAATGAAAATGTCAAAAGAAAGAATGATGGCTGATGTACCAAATGCAGATGTAGTGATAACAAATCCAACCCATTATGCAGTTGCTTTAAGCTATGATAAGGAAAAAAGTGATGCACCAGTAGTGGTTGCAAAAGGTATAAACTTTATTGCTTTGCGTATAAAAGAACTTGCAATGGAAAGTAAAATACCAATAGTGGAAGACCCTGCTTTAGCAAGGGCACTATATGAGCAAGTAGAGGTGGAACAGCAAATTCCAGAAAGTATGTACAAAGCTATTGCAGAAATCTTTACTTTTGTGTATAATCTTAATAAATAATTTGGAGTTAATTGAATGAAATATTTTTTAGTTTTTTGTGTTTTGATCAGTACTTTATATGGGAAAAAAGATTTTTATTATAATTTTGTCAATCCTGATCTCTCACAAATTACACAACTTGAAAAACGAAAAATAGTTGGAGCAAGTGATAAGTTAAAAGAGATAAGAAGGTATGTAAAAGAGGGTCAGCTAGATGTGGCATTGAAGCAGATACAACTTTTTAGAGAGATGAATGAGATAAAGATGCTTGACTCTGCAGCTGCATTACTTCATAGTGAAATCTTATATAAGTTCAATACAACCCCAAGAGCTGCCGATGCGAATGTGATCTTAGAAAAAGCTATCAATACTTCTATTATTGATCAAGAAGATCTTTTAGAAGCATATCGATTACTAGTTCTTATTAAGATAAGTATCAACAAGATCGATGAAGCAGAATATTATGCAAAAGCGATTGAAGATAGCTTTGATGATCCTTTATCTAAAGTATATGGGAAGGTAGCACTTTCTCAAATCCATGTAAAAAGAAGAGATTATAATAAAGCGATTAAAATATTAAGAGAAGAGCTCGTAAATACAACAAGTCTTGAAGTAGCTACAATTATCGCAGATGAACTGTATGATGCATATATTCTCAATAAAGAGGATCAAAAAGCATATGAACTTGTTGAAAAAGTACTTAATAGAAATATTGATTATTATGCAAACGATAGTTATAAAGCGTTAAATAAAGTTGATAAACTAGTAGGTGCAGGGATGCCTGAGTTTGCTATTGATATTTTAAATAGATTGATAGAAAACTCAAGTGAATCAAAAAGTATAGATAATTTTAGATTCAAGCTTGCAAATACTTACATGGAGATAGCTGGTTTTGATAAAAAATATCTTCAAATGGCAAAGGATATCTATGAAGAACTTATTCAATTAAAGTATGACACTCCTTTTAAAAAACAAGCCAAGATGTATCTTGATGAGATCATTATGAGAGAAGGAAAGTTTGATCCTTCAATGATAGCTGCTAAATATAGTGGATCAGAGACTATGCAGTATAAAGCTATGATGCAAGAACTCATAAACTCTATGGAAGATGAAAAGTATGAACAGATACTTAGAATGAAAAAGATATATTATGGAATCTTTCCATCTATTGTAAATAGGTTTGGATATGAGAATATGGATCAAATTTATAATATGGTCAATTCAAAGATGGTAGAATACTACCTGAACACAAACCAATGTAAGCAGCTTAACATTGTAATTAAAGATATTTCAGATGAAGCATTACTTTTATTGCTCAAAGACAAAGCCTCTACAAGTAAACTTTTTGACTGTCTTAAAGAGTCTCCAGATGAAAGAACATTTACTACTGTTAAAAATGTCTATGCAAAAGTAAAAGATGCAAAAGTAAACTTTCAATTAGAAAAAGTTGCTATTGCGCTAAAGAAGTACGATGAGGCATTTGCTTTTTCTCAAAAGCTTGATCTTTTTAGTGAGCCAGACGTTTTATCGCAAGAGTTTCTCTATAGATTCTTGATCTATAGAAATCTTGATAATTCACAATCTATGCAAAGGTTCTTTGCTTATGCTAGACAAAACCCTGAATTTATAATTAACAATCAAAACAATCCACTTATTATAGATTTTTATTACAATTTTTATTTATATCTATTAAAAGAGCAAGAGGAACAAGAAGCAGTCGATATCTTAAGAAAGCTATATACGACACAAAACAAGATGAAAGCAAGAGTTTATTCCCCTTTTGTAGAGATAGAACTAGCACGTCATGCAAAACTTGAAGATGATTATGAAAAGGCTTTGGATTATCTTAAACATGGATTGCATATAAAAAGAAAAAAAGATGGTAGAAGTATAGATAGAAAGATATCAGATGATGATAAAGCAAGAATCTATTATGAAATTGCTAAGATATATGAATATCAAAAAAGAGAAAACCGTTATAAAGATGCGGTAAGAAGATGTAATAGATTGAAAGATACAGACAGCTATTATAAAAAAATGTGTGAGAAAATGTAATAAATGAATAACAATATCGATATTGATGCTTTATTAAATAATATTAGTTCTGATAAATTATTTATCTCCTTTGGAAGAATCCTCAATATAAGCAGTTCAAGTATCACTGCATCTGGCTTGAATGTAGCCATTGGAGATATCATAAGAATCGAGTCAAATGAAACCCCTATAAAGGTTTTAGGGATGATCGCTTCTGTTGATAATACACAGTTTAAAATAGTACCTTTTTCTTTTATAGATGGTTTAAAAGTTGGAGACAAGGTTTATTTGCAAAAAGAGGGACTCAATATCGCTTGTGGATATGGACTTCTTGGACGAGTTGTGAATGCACTTGGAGAACCAATTGATGGACAAGGAAGAGTTTCAAACATTGAAGGTTATTCCTCAATTAATAAAGAGACTATCCCTCCTTTAGATAGAGGTATTATCGATCAAAGATTCTCCACTGGTGTAAAGGCAATTGATTCTATGCTTACTTGTGGAAAAGGGCAAAAAGTTGGTATCTTTGCCGGATCAGGGGTTGGTAAATCTACCTTAATGGGTATGATCGTAAAAGGGTGTGAAGCTCAGATAAAGGTTATTGCTCTTGTTGGGGAGAGGGGTCGTGAGATCCCAGAATTTATACATTATAATCTGGAAGGAAATTTAGAAAATACTGTAATAGTTACTGCTACAAGTGATGAGTCTTCTTTGATGAGAAAATATGCTGCTTTTAGTGCTATGGCAATAGCTGAGTTCTTTAGAGACAAAGGACATGATGTCCTTTTAATGATGGATTCTGTTACAAGATTTGCGATGGCACAAAGAGAGATAGGTCTCAGTACTGGTGAACCTCCAACACAAAGGGGATATCCACCATCTGTTTTTGCTCTTTTACCCCAGTTAATGGAGCGAGCTGGATCAAATGACAAGGATACTATAACTGCATTTTTTACAGTTTTAGTTGATGGTGATGATATGAGTGATCCTATAGCAGATCAAAGTAGATCTATTCTTGATGGACATATCGTATTGACTAGAAAATTAACAGAAGAAGGATTCTATCCACCTATTGATCTATTGCAAAGTGCATCAAGGGTAATTGATAAAGTTATACCAGTTGAACAATATAATAGATTTTTAAAGTTAAAAAGGGTATTATCACTAATAAATGAAAATGAGGTACTTTTAAGAATTGGTGCGTACAAAAAAGGGATGGACAGAGAACTTGATGACGCACTGCTTAGAAAGGATAAGATACGTAAATTCCTCTCTCAAGGGATTGATGAGGTGAGTACGTACGAAAACACGGTCAAGAGACTTATGGAGGTGACCAATGATTGATACTAGTAGAAATGTATTGTACCACTTAGGCAATCTAAATGCGGAAAACGCAAGAATAACCTATCAAACAGCAACAGGTGATATCCTTAAAAACGGAAGTGATAATTCTCTTTTACATGCAGATGTAATAGGGATAGAGGATAAGATTAGAATCACTGAAAATCTAGAAATCCAAATTGTAAAAACTACAGCACTTAACAATGTAGCTGATAGCAGTATGGCTGAGATGAAAAAACTTCTTGATGCTATTCAAACGGATCTTTTAAAGGGTCTAAATGATGGGATGGATAGAAGTGATAAATTGGCTCTTGCTACAAATATCAGTGGAATGAGAGAAAATATTTATGACCTTATGAACGTAAGAGTTGATGGGGAGTATGTATTCTCAGGGTCTGTAAGTACAGAACGAACGATGATAAAAGATCCAAACTTTGAAGATAATGGAAAAGTAACATTTGGTGGAGATGGTTTTTTAAGAAAGATTGCTGTTCAACCAGGAAGCTATAGAGATAGAGGTGTTACAGGATATGAAGTAGGATTCTATAACTTTAATACCTATGATGGAATAGATAGAAAAACAGATAAGTCTCAATGGGATGGAGTAGGGATCTCTGGTGAGCAAGTAGTGTATCAAGCAGGTGATAGAATCATTGACCAAGATGGTTATGAGTGGAAAGCAAGTGCAGATAATAGAACTTTACAAAAATACGATCATAACGGTGTAGTATTTCATCCACCAATAGAGATCGATCTTTATATGACACCAGAAACTCAAATGAGAGTCGATCTAGGTACAGGTACACCTTTTGTTGCAGCTGGTGGTGAACTATATGAACTAGAGATAGATGGTAATACTTACTCTTATACTGCAGCAGCAGGTGATGATGAAACTGCTATTTTTACAGCATTAGAAGCTCAAATAACTGCAGATGGATATACAGTGGATGCTGCATTACATGAAGGTGATAAGTTCTATGTTTCTTCAGCAACTGAGATGACATGGAATACCCCAGCAGGAACTAGTCTTACAACTTCAAATGAGATAGAGGCTACAGCTAATTCTCAATCAAGACAGGCAACATATGTATTTACTGTTCCTTCTACTCCAGAGAACTTGAAATTTGAAGCAAAGCATAACTACTTTGATGATCTTAATATTATTATTAATGCACTAGAAGGGTATACAACTCAATTAGATGGTACAAAAGGTGCTCAATTAGATGAAGCAGGAGTAGATGCTACTTTAAGAACTGGACTTGATCAAACACAAGGGCAATTCGATGCAACTAATATAGGACATGGTGAGCTTGGTGGAAGAAATAAAGTATTTGAACTTTCATATGAAAAAATTCAAGCTCAATTGACACACTACAATATTTTATATCAAGAAACTGCTAAAGCAGACTTGACAAAACTTGCAGTTGAGTCAAAATCATTAGAGATGACATACTCTTCACTTTATTCTACAATTTCTAGAATGAATGAATTGTCTTTAGTGAACTATTTATAAGGTTAGGTTTTTAATAAAATATGAACGTTAGAGAGCTTTTTTTTAGGAAAGAATATGTTCTTATTGCGTTCATATTTGCAATGCTTGCGATCATTGTTGTCCCTTTACCAAAAGGGATGCTTGATTTTTTTCTTATTCTTTCTTTAACTTCAGCAATTTTAATTTTATTGATCGCTTTATTTATTCAAAGACCTACAGATCTTTCTACATTTCCAACACTTCTTTTGATCTTGGTTCTTTTTCGTCTTTCCTTGAACATAGCCACGACCCGTTCCATACTAAGTGAAGGACACAATGGGCCAGAGGCTGTGAGTTCTATAATTACAGCATTTGGAGAGTTTGTTGTTGGTGGAAATATGGTAATTGGTGTTATCATCTTTATCATCTTAGTACTTATTAACTTTATGGTTGTAACAAAAGGTGCAGGTAGGGTTGCTGAAGTACAAGCAAGATTTTCACTTGATTCATTACCTGGAAAGCAGATGGCAATCGATGCAGACCTTAATGCTGGATTTATTGATGATCAAGAAGCAAAAAAAAGAAGAGAAGAGTTAGCTTCTGAGGTGAGTTTTTATGGAACGATGGATGGTTCTGCAAAGTTTGTAAAAGGTGATGCCATCGCAGGTATCATTATTACTTTAGTAAACCTTGTGGGTGGATTATTAATAGGTATTTTCCAACATGATCTATCAGCTTCAGAGAGTTCTGAGATCTATACTATTCTTACTATTGGTGATGGTCTTGTAGCACAGATTCCAGCACTTATAATCTCAACAGCAACAGCAATTATCATTACAAGATCAAATAATGATGAAGAAAAATTCGCAAGTGGTACTATTACACAGCTTGTAAATGATAGTAAAACCCTTATGATAACGGGTATTGCACTATTGATGTTCGCTTTTGTTCCAGGATTTCCAAGTGGTATTTTATTTTTCATGGGACTCCTGTTAGGTATGATAGGGTATGTCGTTTATATGGTTGATGAAGATAGAGACAATGCTTTTACTCGTTTTGTCAAAGGTGACCAAATAAGTACAAATAAAGAGATTGAAAAGCAGAAAAAAGAGGAAGAAAGAACAAAAAAACAACAAGCTTCTGTATTGACCGAAGAGCAAACAATTGATAAAACAATGAAACTTGAAGTTCTTGAGCTTAAATTAGGCGCTCAATTATTAAGACTTGTTCAAGACAATAATGAACTTCTTGATAAAATCAAAGGTATACGAAATAAAATAGCTGGTGAGCTTGGATTTGTTATTCCTCAGATCAGAATCAGTGATGATACAATGCTACAAATGAATGAATACTCTTTTAACCTTAAAAGAATTCCAATAGCCAAAGGAAATGTTGAGCTTAGTAAACTTCTTGCTATGGGAGGAATAGCTGGGGCTACAATTCAAGGTAAAAAGGTAAAAGAACCAGTTTTTGGACTAGATGCAACTTGGATCGATCCAGACCAAAAAGATGAAGCTTTAAATCGTGGGTTTACAGTAGTAGATGCCCCTACTATTATCTCGACACATCTTTCTGAACTTATTAAAAGACATTCAGAAGATATCATCACAAGGCAAGACCTTGTTGATATTATCGATAGGTTAAAAGAAGACTTCCCTATTATTGTGGAAGAGGCAATGAAAGTTACTACATATGGATCTTTATTAAAAGTATGTAAAGACCTTTTACATGAAGGAATTCCTCTTGTAGATATGATAACTATACTTGAAGCAGTATCAGATATAGCAGAACTTACAAAATCACCTGATATTTTGCTAGAGCATGTACGATCAAAGTTATTTAGGCTCATTACCAATAAATACACAGCAGCAGATGGTGCTATACATATTATCACAATAAAATCTGATATTGAGCAAGATTTTATAGGAAAACTTCAAGAACAACATGGAGTAAGTCAATTGATGTTAAATATTGGAGAGATCAATAATCTTGTAACAAAAACACGAGATCTTATGAATACAATAGAGTCAAAAGGTATTGCGCCGATTGCTATGATAGTTGATCCAAGCCTAAGAAGAAGAATAGCAGAGATATTTGAAAAATTTGGATTGAGTCTAGCAGTACTAAGCCATGCAGAACTTGATGCAAAAGCGGATTTTACTATAGAAGGAACTTTAGAGTTTTAAGTCCTCTTTGGTTAAAATAACAAAATTTTAATCAAAAGGATAGAACATGAATGGTGACTTAATCGGATCTTTACTTCCACTTATTGTACTTTTTGCAATATTTTACTTTCTAATCATTAGACCACAACAAAAACAACAAAAAGAGCACAAAGAGATGCTTGAAGCACTGGCAAAAGGTGATAAGATAGTTACAAATGGTGGACTTATCGTTGAGATAACTAAAGTAGAAGGAAACTTCTTAACGGTTAAGAGTATTGATGATTCAACATTAAGAGTAGCAAAAACTTATGTTGCAAGTAAATGGGAAGACTAGTTAAAGGAATATTTTGCATATTTTTAACTATAGACTAGTAATATTTTTACTAGTAACAGTTTTTGGGATAGTATTTTCTGTCCCATCTTTCCTTCAAACTGAGGATGGAAAGAAAATCTCACTAGGACTTGACTTACAGGGTGGACTACATATGCTCTTAGGTGTAGAGACTCCTAAAGCAGTTGAAGGAAAAATCAAATCTATCGCTGCAACTATTAAATACTATACAGATAAAGAATCTATACTTATTGAAGACCTTATAGTAAGAAAAGATCATGTAAGTTTTATGTTACTTGATCCTGATGAGCAAAAGAAACTTGATATTATGCTTGAAGAGATCAAAGGGCTTAATATAAAAAAAGAGCAATCACTTTCTTATTATATCGATCTTACTCCAGAAGAGATAGAGATAGTAAAAGACCTTGCTGTAACACAAGCTGTTGAAACTATAAGAAATAGACTTGATCAATTTGGCTTGGCTGAACCATCAGTTACAAGACAAGGTCAAAGTGATATTGTTGTAGAGCTTCCTGGAATTAAAACGCAAGAAGAGGAACAACGAGCACGAGCACTTATTGCCAAACCAGCGAACTTAGAACTTATGGCAGTTGATGAAGCAAAAGCTGATCAAGTAAATGAACTTACAAAAGAGGAAGCTTTAGAGTTTGGAGATATTATCTTAGAGGATACATCAAACCCAAATATCAAGTATTTAGTAAAACAGATCCCTATTTTAACTGGGTCAGAAGTTGTTGATGCTAGAGTTGCATTTGATCAACAATCAAATCAACCAGTTATTAACTTTACTCTAAGTACTTTTGGAGCAAAGGTCTTTGGAGATTTTACTGCAAAGAATGTTGGAACAAGATTGGCGGTAGTACTTGATGGAAAAGTATTCTCAGCACCAGTTATTAGAGAAAGAATAGGTGGTGGAAGTGGACAGATAAGTGGAAACTTTACAGTTGAAGAAGCTGGAAATGTAGCGATTGCTTTACGTTCTGGGGCACTTCCTGCTCCAATAATCGTTCTTGAAAAAAGAAGTGTTGGTCCAAGTTTAGGAGCAGATAGTATCGAAGCTTCTATAATAGCACTTGTTTCTGGATTTGTTTTAGTTGTTATCTTTATGATCGTTTATTATGGAATAGCTGGGATAGTTGCAAATATAGCACTTATTACTAATATCTTCATTATCATTGCCGTGATGGCTATGTTTGGAGCAACACTTACTTTACCAGGTATGGCAGGTATCGTTCTAACCGTCGGTATGGCAGTTGATGCCAATGTAATTATCAGTGAGCGTATACGTGAACTTTTACGACAAGGCAACAGTATTCCAAAAGCGATAGAAAATGGATATAAAAATGCAATGAGTGCAATCCTTGATGCAAATATCACGACACTTTTAGTGGCAGTTATTCTTTATGCATATGGAACAGGACCTATTAAAGGTTTTGCTATAACAATCAGTATTGGTATCTTAGCATCTATGATCACAGCTATTTTAGGAACACATGGTATCTATGATGCTCTTATGCCAAAGATACTAAAAGATAAAAATACAAAAAAATGGTTTGGAGTTAAGTAATGGAGATATTTAGATCAAATGAAGTTTTTGACTTTATGGGAAAAAGGCTTCCATTTCTAGCACTTTCATCTGTTTTGGTTATTGCTTCTATAGTCTTACTTTTTACAAAAGGCCTAACACTAGGGATTGATTTTTCAGGTGGAACACTTGTTCAAGTAAAATATGAGCAAAAAGCTCCTATTGAAGATATTAGAGCTGTTCTTGAAAAAAACCAAGCTTTTGAAAAAGCTGTTGTTACTGAGTTTGGAAGTGAAGAAGAAGTTATCATCAGAATACCAACAGCAACAACAGAACTAGGAAAAGATATAGGGGATGAGATAAGAGAGATCTTAAAACCTACTGGAGAATATACTATAAGAAGAGTTGATATGGTGGGTCCTAAAGTTGGAAATGCCCTTCAAGAAAAAGGTATTATGGCACTTAGCTTAGCTCTTATTGTTATATTGATCTATGTTTCATATAGATTTGAATGGAGATTTGCCATCGCTTCTATCTTAGCTTTAGTACATGATATCTCTATTGCATTAGGGGCAATAGTACTTTTTAACATAGATGTAAATCTTGATATTTTAGCGGCGATCCTTACTATTCTTGGATACTCTTTAAATGATACTATCATTGTATTTGACAGGATTAGAGAAGGGATAGAAACATCTAAAGAGAATGAGCTAAACTCAGTTGTTAATGAGTCTGTTTCAAGAACACTTAGTAGAACAACTCTTACATCATTGACTACATTCTTTGTGGTACTTACTCTTTATCTATTTGGTGGAGAGATCATTAGTGGATTTAGTTTCACTTTACTTGTAGGTATAATAGTCGGAACATATAGTTCAATATTTGTTGCTGCATCATTTTTGGTTCAGTTACGATTCTCTATTAGCAAATATAGAAATATGCTTGCAGAAAAAGAGAAAAGACAAAAAGACAAAGATAGAATTCGAGCACAATTTGAACAAGGTACAGTATAGATGGGAAAACTATTTGGAACAGACGGTGTAAGAGGGAAAGCTGGAACTTTTCTTGATGCAATGACTGCTTTAAAATTGGCTCAAGCTGCAGGAATATATTTTAAAAGCCATTCAAAGACAAAAAAGATCCTTCTTGGAAAAGATACTAGAAGAAGTGGATATATGATAGAAAATGCACTTGTAAGTGGATTTACTTCTGTTGGATATGATGTGATGCAAATAGGTCCTATGCCAACTCCAGCGATTGCATATTTAACTGAGACTATGAGATGTGATGCTGGAATAATGCTAAGTGCCTCGCATAACTCTTATGAAGATAATGGAGTGAAGTTTTTTGATGCAAGTGGTAATAAGCTTTCATCCGATATCGAAAAGAAAATAGAAGAGATATTTGAAGATGAAGAACTTATTAAAAGTTCTCAATGTACACATAATAGTATCGGAAAAGCAAAGAGGATCAATGATGTGATCGGTCGATATATTGTATCGATAAAAAGTTCATTCCCAAGAGAACTTAGTCTTAGTGGAATGAGAATAGTTCTTGATTGTGCTAATGGGGCTGGATATAAAGTAGGTCCAACAATCTTAGAAGAGTTAGATGCAGATGTAGTTACTGTGAATGATGAACCAAATGGATATAATATCAACGAGAACTGTGGAGCACTTCACCCAAAAGAGTTAGGGAAATTAGTAGTACAGTATCGAGCAGATATAGGTATTGCACTTGATGGTGATGCTGATAGATTGGTAATTGTAGATGAAGAAGGTAATGTTATAGATGGGGATAAACTTATTGGAGCATTGGCTGTATATCTAAAAGACCAAAATAAACTACAAGGTGGATGTGTAGCTACTGTGATGAGCAATCAAGCTTTAGAAGATTACCTTACTAAGCATGAGATAGACCTTTATCGATCAAATGTTGGTGATAAATATGTTTTAGAGATAATGAAAAACAAAAACATCAACTTTGGAGGGGAGCAAAGTGGTCATATCATCTTCTCAGATGTTGCAAAAACAGGAGATGGACTAGCTTCTGCTTTACAAGTATTAGCACTTCTTATCTCTACAAAACAAAAAGCAAGCGTTGCTTTAAATCCTTTTGAACTTTATCCACAGGTTTTAAAAAACCTTATTGTTGAAGAGAAAAAACCACTTGAGGATATTGAAGGTTTAGAAGAGCTTTTAGTTTCTTTTAGAGAAAAAGGTCTTAGAGACCTTATTCGATATTCAGGAACAGAAAATAAGATCCGATTATTATTAGAAGGGAAAGACAAAGAAGTAGTGGATAACTGTATGGAGACTTTACAAGCATTCATTAAAAATAAACTATGTTAAAAATGGTACAAAATGACCAAATGACAAATTCTTTTGTTAAAAAACTTCTTATCACGACGGCACTTTTCATAGTGCTGTTTATTCTTGATCAGTATATTAAATCACTTTTTGTCAATGGCTATGAATCTAGGGGAGAATGTGTCTCTTTAGTCTTAGCGTACAATTATGGAGTGGCTTTTTCAATGTTCTCATTTTTAGAGGGTAATTTAAAATATATTCAAATCGCTATTTTGTGTATAGGGTTTGTCTACTTGATGTTCAATAAAGAGCTTTTTTATAGCTATTATATTCCTGTGGCTTTACTATTAGCTGGTGGGATAAGTAATATCTATGATAGATTTATCCATGGTGGTGTTGTGGACTATGTTTATTGGCATTGTGGATTTGATTTTGCTATATTTAATCTAGCTGATGTTCTAATAGATATTGCAGTAGTATTGATACTTTGGATAAGTTATAAAGAATCTAAAAAAGAAAAGTTAGTAAAAGAAGATAAATAGACCTCTTAAGACAAAACCACAAGCTTAAGCTTGTAGTTCTTGAAGTTTCTCTTTTACAATTTCAGCATGGAAAGTCTCTATAGTTTCCCCTTGCTTTTTTCTTTTTTGTCTTACCTTTACATTTTCCCAAACAGCAGCAATCTTTCCCTCTGGATCAATAATGAAGGTACTTCGTACAACACCCATATATTTTCTTCCATAGTTCATTTTCTCTTGCCATACACCATAGGCTTCGCATAAGGTTTTTTCTTCATCAGCAAGAAGTGTGATAGAAAGATTTTGTTTTTCTATAAAGTTTTGATGCTTTTTAGGACTATCTGGGCTAACTCCTAAGATAACTGCATCAAGATCATCAAACTCAGGTTCTCTTGCTGTAAAGTCACACGCTTCATTCGTACATCCTGGAGTATTATCTTTTGGATAAAAATAAAGTACTATCCACTTTCCTTTTAGGTCTCTTAGACATATCTCTACATTATCTTGATTTGGGTTACAAAACTCAGGTGCAACTTGTCCTACTTCTAACATATATTCTCCTTATTTTAATTAGTTTGTTTTATCGCTATAAATGTTCCAAAATTGATCCATTTGAAGATACAATCAAAGTGTTTGAATCCACAGTCTAAGATCATATTTTTATTCTCTTCATAGGTGTATGGTATCAAAACATTCTCTAAAGCTTCTCTTTTTTGGGCTATCTCAAACTCACTATATCCTTGATTTTTCTTAAATTCATAATAAGCATCAATGAACTGTTTATTGAGGACTTTATCTTCTGTGATAACTTTTTCACTGAAGATAAAAACACCACCATCTTCTAAAGCATCATATATCTTTTGGATTAGTTTCTCTCTTTGTAAGGGTCGAATGAACTGTAAAGTATAGTTAGATATGATCACTTTAGCAGGATCGAACTCTACATTGAAAATATCATCTTCTATGAAATTTATATCAAGTCCAAATGCATTGGTCTTGTGTTTAGCGCGCTCTAACATAGCAGTTGAGTTATCAACACCAAAAAGTTTTAACTCCCCATCACTTTTCTTTGCAATGTTTATAAGTGTGGAAGCAGTTGAACAACCAAGATCATAAACTGCATCACCATCTTTTAGATAGTTTAAAGCAAAGGAAGTAGTAAGTTCAAGCATTTGATCATAAAAAGGCACAGATCTATGGAGCATATCATCAAAGACCGAAGCCACATCTTCATCAAATTCAAACTGTTTTTTTATAGGTTTTTCAAAAAGTGTATCTTTCATTGAATGTATTGTATAATAAGTAATGTTGTAAAGTATTTAAAAAGGGGAGTATAATGGGTTTTTTAGATAAAGTGATGCAAAAAGCGAAAGAGACGGTTTCCGGGCAGCCTCAAAGAAAAAAAGTTGATTTTGATAAAATGGATATTTCGGATATTGCACTTCCACCTTCATTATTAAAACTTGATAATGAGAACTTAAGAGATACTATACTAAACGAGTTTGATAGATATAGAGCAATTGGGTATAAAGATAAACCTCTAGAAAAGCTAAGAGTAAAAGAATATAACTCTTTGGAAATGGGGCGAATGCTAAGATATATCAAAGATGGTTCGATCTTTAAAGTTGAAAAGATAGATGATATCATCCCTAGTTTTATTATAAATTCACCAAAAAAGAAACTTCACTCAAAAACATTTGAAGTGGTTAATAGATTCAATAATGGTGTAAGTAAAGATAGTAACTTACTAGATCTTGAAAGAGACATTAGATGGACTCCTGAAGATATTGGGTATGTATTGATGTATATAACTCTAGCTGAAGAATAAACAATAAAATAAGGAAAAAATATATGAATACAAAATGTGGTTTTGTAGCAACTGTTGGAAGACCAAATGCAGGGAAAAGTTCACTTTTAAACTGGATCATAGGTGAAAAGATCGCGATGGTCTCTCACAAGGCAAATGCCACTAGAAAGAGGTCTAATATAATAGCTATGAATGGAGATGACCAGATCATTTTTGTGGATACTCCTGGTATCCATGAAACAGAAAAACTCATCAATCAATTTATGCTAGAAGAAGCCTTAAAAGCTATAGGGGATTGTGATCTTATTTTATATCTTGCACCAGTTACTGATAAGATAGATCACTATAAAGACTTCTTAGAAAAAAATACTAAGAACACACAACACATCTTATTGCTTACAAAAACAGATTTTGTAACAAATGAGGAATTGCTTTTAAAGATAAATGAATACAAACAATTTGAAGATAAATATGAAGCACTTTTAACAACAACAATTAAAAAAGGAAGTAATCCCAAAGAGCTTTTAGATGTAATAGTAAAATACCTACCAGACTCTCCACCACTTTTTGATACAGAGATACTAACCACTTCACATCTAAGAGAGATATACAAAGAGTTTATCCGTGAATCTGTTTTTGAAAATATTAGTGATGAGATCCCATATGAGGCAGATGTTGTTATTGAAAAAGTAGAAGAGAAGCCTCATATTGATGTTATTAAAGCAACTATTGTAGTTGAAAAAGGAACACAAAAAGGTATGATCATCGGCAAAGGTGGTGAGGCTATTAAAAGAATAGGTCTTAATGCTAGAAAAAAAATAGAGAAACTAAATCAGAAAAAAGTATATTTGGAACTTTTTGTTTCTGTGAAAAAAGGATGGAGCAAAAATAAAAAGTCACTCAAAGAGATGGGATACGACTTTGAGTAGAGATGAAAAAGCTTGATATTTTAGACTCATCAGAAATTAAAAGCTTTTCTATCCAAGTGAGTGAAGAGATTCACTCAAAATATCTCCTTACTTCTCTTCGTACACATATAAAAAACGAAATAAATCTACTCAATGATACAACTTGTTTTTATTACTATTTTCACCCTAGAGCATTGATATATGATCTAATCGTTTTTGATAGAAGATCAAATGATACTTTAGCTGAAGTCTTTTTATTTCGTAATTTATCTACTACTCAAGATCACTATGTTGTTTATAGATATAAAGATAGTTTTGCACTCTTTATTGACTCCAAACTGGCTACTTTTAAAAATGGTCTCCAAAGTGTTAGCGATGAAGATATAAAGAACTATATCAAACAAAGGTATGGATATGAGATACAAACTATCATCTCTTTATCCGGTTTAGATATAGAAACAGCAAAATCACAAAAGATAAATGTAACACTTCACAAGGTTATAGAAAGAAAGAGCTTTTTTGTATTTAAGTATTTTGTTCTTTTTCTTAGTATGGGATTTTTGTATAGTATTTATTATATTCAAGAAGAAAAATATAAAGAAGGAATACTTCAAGGTACGAAGAGTAATCAGCAAAATAAACTAGAAAGAAAGCTTTTACAAAAGTACAAGGAGTTAGACTCTCAAAAAAATATTGACAATCTTTTAAAAACATTTGAGGCACTCAATACTAAAAATATAAAAATAATAGACCTTAAACATAAGGATAACGAAGTATGGATGCAATTAGTCTCACTAAGGAAAGAAACACTTTTAGAGTTTCTTGAAGATAATAAAAAGAATATCAAACTTTTATCCATAAAAACAGGTTTAGAAGATAGTTATCAAATGGAGGTAGAACTTGACCTTAGAAGATAGATATGAGAACCTAAAGTGGTACCAAAAGATAGAACTGGTTATTTTATTCATTCTTCTATATGGAGTAATACTTTATGTGTTACAAGAATATTTCAATGGATCAAGTGATATTAAACAAAATACTTTGCAAAAAGAATCAAGTATAGATCAAAAGATAAAATATATAAGTAGTATAGAGGCAACAAAAAGCTTGAATCATATTTTAACAAAGCATAATATTTCAAAAAGCTCATCTTCTATACAAAAAGATCAGATCAGCTTAGAGTTTTCAAGTAAGTATCAAGATTTGTATAGTTTTTTAAATGAGTTAAAACTCCATTTTTATCTAAAAAGTTTAGAGATAAAACCAATACAAGAAGATAGCTTAAAAGTAACAATAACTCTTGATATAAGGTATTTCTTTAATAGAGTAGAAAAATACAATCTTTTAAAAAGTAATTATGAGAATCCTTTTATTTATAATAAAACCAAAGAAAAAAACCTCCAAAAGAGACTTGATACAAAAGGGCAAGAATTTAAGATAGATGGAATAATGGATGATGAAGTTTTAATAGAAGGTAGATGGTACAAAAAAGATGAGTCTTTTAAAAACAATAAAATAATAAGCATAGAAAACTCTAAAGTGTATTTTTTTAATATGGAGAATAAAGCAAGATTTCATATAGATGTATCAAAAGAATAGAATTTCTTGACAGAAATTATGACATCATTTCTATAAACTAGAATAAAAGAACAAAAGAGATGATGTGGTTAACAGTTTATATAAATACGAGATCGATTACAATCTTTACAAGAACTTTGAAAAAGAGATATTAAAAGAGTATAGTATTGTTCCTCTAAGTGAAGGACAGCTCTTCTTTCAAGTGGCCACCTCAAATATGGAGCTTAAAGCTTTGGATATCAAAGATTTTTTTGATCTGCCTGTTAAGATCATTGTAGTACCTCACTGTGAATTAGAGTTTGAATTGCAATATCTTTTCTTAAAACAGAAGCTTTTCTCTTTGGCTACTCAAGGGATTCAAAATCATGATCAGCAAAAGAACAATAGTTACATACAAAGTTTTTTAGATGAAATACTAGAGTTTAGTATAGATAATAATGCCAGCGATATCCACTTTGAAGTTGTAGATACAAGTATTGTAGTACGTCTTCGAATAGATGGAGTATTGCAGCAATATTTTCGTTTTTCTATAAAGCTTTACTACATTATCAGCTCGTTGATCAAATACTTGGGAAACCTTGATATCTCACAAAAAAGACTACCTATGAATTCAAGATTTTCAAGAAAAGTAGATAAACGATTCTATGATATAAGAATATCAACAATGCCTACAATAGATGGAGAGTCCATAGTTTTACGTATTTTGGACAATAAAAACACTCAAAAGAGATTTCGAGATATTGGCTTTTGTGATGATGTATCCAAAAAGGTTCAAAGAAATATATTTTTAAAGCAAGGGCTTATTTTAGTAACTGGTCCTACAGGAAGTGGTAAGACCACTACTTTATACTCTTTATTGCAAGAGATAAATACAAAAGAGAAAAAAGTGATCACCGTAGAAGATCCAGTAGAGTATAAAATAGATGGAATTATGCAGGTAAATATCAATGAAGATATAGATTTGGGTTATCATACTGTTTTAAAAAATACTTTACGACAAGATCCAGATGTACTTATGATAGGGGAGATAAGAGATACAGATTCTTTAAAAATAGCGATGCAGGCATCACTAACAGGTCATTTAGTGATAGCTACTTTACATACTAATAGTGCTGTAGAGACTATTGTAAGATTGTTTGATCTAGGAGCAGAACCTTACTTAATATCGGCAACACTTAAAATGGTACTTTCTCAAAGACTATTAAGAGTATTGTGTCCATCGTGTAAAAAACAAAACAATAAAAGGTATCAAGAAGTAGGGTGTAAGGATTGTAACTTTACAGGTTTTAATGGAAGGCAAGTGGTTGCTGAGATATTAGAAGTAGATGAAGAGATACAAAAAGCGATCTCTAGTCACTTAAGTAACCAAGAGATAAATGAACTTTTAAAAAGAAAGGATTTTGTCTCTATTCAACAAAGTGCTAAACATTTAGTTGAAAATGGAGATACAACTCAGCAAGAGTTTTTAACAAAAATATAATGAGATATAGAGTTACTTACCAAGATAAAAAAAGGATAAAAACAAAGATAGTTGAGGCAGACTCAAAAGAGGAGGTATTTGGTGTTATTAATAATATTATTCATATAGCCACTTCTACACAATCTGCTCAAAGTTTTTATTTTACTAAAGATAAAAAAGAGGAAACCTACAGAATGTTTCAGCAATTGTTCTTAATGGTAAACTCAGGATTACCTTTTGTATCTGCGATCGACCTTTTATTGCAAACTAACAAAAATACTCAACTTCAAGATGTACTAGAAGTGATAAAAGAGCTGAGTGTTAAATCTCTTTGTGTAGAAACATCTTTGGCTCCATATAAAAAATATATAGGGCAAACACCAATTATATTTTTAAAACTGGGTTTAGAAAATGGAAATATTAAAGAATCATTGGCTTCATTAGTAGAAGTACTCAATGAAGATATAAAAACAAAAAAATATATTATAAAAAGCATACGTTACTCTTTATTACTTATGGTCTCTTTAGTCATAGCTTTAACAATGATATTTATATATGTATTACCAAGTTTTGAGTTCTTATTTGAAAGCTTAGGAGATGAGCTTCCTCT
>Ga0193951_1000432_pt1 | contig 19219 bp, 15 predicted proteins | sample BB_2_MG_FD_140370 | JGI IMG/M metagenome (GOLD analysis project Ga0193951, IMG submission 140370) | Microbial mat bacterial communities from the Broadkill River, Lewes, Delaware, United States - BB_2_MG | ecosystem: Environmental > Aquatic > Freshwater > River > Microbial mats | place: USA... | reverse complement strand
ATGGTCCTGGCCATGCATTTTATGGTATTAAGAAACACCGTTTTCAGGAAATGAGAGATGAAATTGATCGTCTTAATGAGAAATATCCTGAGATAGAAATATTGCTGAACTTAGAAGCGAATTTTATGAGCGTGGATGGTACCATAGACGTTGATGATGACATGATTGCCATATCAGACTTGATTATGTGTGGCTACCATTTTGGTAGTTCACCAAGAAAACTATTTTTGGATATGAAAATGCATCTTTTTGCAATGTTATCAAAGTATTCTAAAGGCTTTTATGAAAAGTCCAAGAAGATTAACACAGAGATGATGATCAATGCCATGAATAAGTACGATATTACAGCTATTACACATCCAGGTGCAAAAGGACCGATTGATGTGATAGCAGTTGCAACAGTTGCTAGTCAAAAAAATGTAGCACTTGAAGTAAATGCAAAGCATGGACATTTAACTGTTGAAGAAATAAAGGTTGCTTTGCAAACAGATGTGAAGTTTATATTAGGTAGTGATGCACATGATCCTGAGAATGTTGGGGAGTTCACTGCTAGTTTAAATCGTTGTATAGAAGCTGGAATACCAGCTGATAGAATTTTGAATGCTGAGGGTTAGAATGAAAATTGTAATAGTTACGGGTTTATCTGGTGCAGGAAAATCCTCTGCAATGAAAAGTATGGAGGATTCAGGGTATTATTGTGTTGACAATTTACCCCCTATATTAATCTCAAAGTTTATAGAAATATGTCGTTATTCAGTAGAAGAGTTGGATAAAATAGCTCTTGGTATTGATATACGTGGAGGAGCTTTTTTTGAAGATTTCCATGTAGGTTACCAAGAACTAAAAGATAAAGGTTATGATTGCAGGATTCTTTATGTAGAAGCTTCAGATGAAGCTTTGGTGAAGAGATACAAGGAATTGAGAAGACCACACCCTATATCTGGTGAGCAGACATTAGTAGAAAGTATTCAGATGGAAAGAACCATGCTTCAATCTCTAAGAGATGAAGCGGATTTGATTATGGATACGTCTAATCTTGGTATCAATGATTTTAGAAATCAAGTTCGGGAGAAGTTCACTGAAGAAATGAATCAACCCAATATTTCAATCATCTGTAATTCTTTTGGATTTAAAAAAGGTATTGCTATAGATTCGGATCTAGTTTTTGACGTTAGATTCTTACCAAATCCGTTTTATATATCAGAGTTAAGAGAGAAAACAGGTAATGAACAAGCGGTACAAGATTATGTAATGAGTTTTGAAGAAAGTCAGATATTCTTGGATAAAATAAAAGATTTAAGTAGTTTTTTAATTCCTCAATATATTAAAGAGGGAAAAACACAGTTGGTTATCAGTTTTGGTTGTACAGGTGGTAGACATCGTTCTGTGACCATGGCAAACAAATTGGCTGAATACTTGAAGAAACAAAATTATAGAGTGTTTATAACACATAGGGATAGTTAAATGAAGGATGTTAAAATAGTTGCTATTGGAGGTGGAACGGGTTTATCCATCCTCTTAAGAGGTTTGAAATTATTCTCAGAAGATATTACTGCCATTGTTAATGTTGTTGATGATGGTGGTGGTTCGGGTGTATTACGAGAAGATTTAGCTATGTTACCTCCAGGTGATATTAGAAACTGTATACTTGGTCTTGCAAGTAAAGAACCAGTATTACAGGAATTATTTGCTTATAGATTTGATGAAGGTAGATACAAGAACCAATCCTTTGGAAATTTGATGATTGCAGCTATGTTAGGTATTTCTGATAACTTTGAAGATGCAATTTCTAAAATAAGTCATATTTTTGCAGTTCAAGGTGAAGTCTTACCAGCAACCAATGAAGATGTACATTTGGTTGCAGAACTTGAAGACGGTACAATCGTTAGAGGTGAATCGAAGATTCCTTATCAGGTATTAAAGAAGCATTGTCCAATTAAAAAGGTTTTCTTAAAGCCTCTGGAAGTAAATGCTTTACCGAGATCTATAAAGGCCATAGGGGAAGCTGACATTATCTTTGTTGGACCAGGAAGCCTTTATACTAGTTTAATACCAAATTTACTGGTTAAAGGGATTAGTGAAGCAATTTCAGCATCGACAGCTCAGAAAATCTACTTATCGAACTTAATGACTCAACCTGGTGAAACCGATAATTTTTCTATATCAGATCATGTAAAAGCGATTTATGATCATTCGGAGATTAGATTTGATTATATTGTTGCAAACAACCAAGAGGTTTCTAAAGAGGTCAAAGATAGATATCAAAAAGAAGATTCTATAATGCTTATGTTGAATAAAAAAGATAGAAAATACTTTCAAGAGCAAAATATGAAAGTTGTTGAATCGGATTTCATTGAAGTTAAACAAGGTTATGTAAGGCATGATGTTACTAAAATCGTTGATTTATTAAATAATTATATTGGAAAAAATTAAAACCGTTATTCGGTTTTTTTCTTCGATATGGAAAAATATTAGATGATCATTAAAAGTATAGGAGGCCAAATGAATCAGGTTAGAGTAGGAGTCGGTGTTCTTATCTGGAAAGATGAGAAGATTTTAATGATGAGAAGATTAGGTTCACATGGACAAGGTACTTGGTCAGCACCTGGTGGCCATTTAGAATTTGGCGAAGATCCTTTTGAATGTGCTAGAAGAGAAACTCGAGAGGAAGTTGATATTGAAATAGATAATCCTAGGTTTAAGGGGATTACAAATGATATATTTGAAGAAGGCAAACATTATATCACTATTTGGGTAGAAGCAGACTATGCTAAAGGTGAAGCAAAAATTAACTCTAAAGATGAGTTGACAGAGTTGGATTGGTTTTCATTTGAGAATCTTCCGAGTCCTTTATTTCAGTCAATGAAGAATTATTTGGCAGGAAATTTAATCGAAACAAAATAGGCGAGTTTGTATTAAAAATACATTAATAACATTGTAATAATATTACAAATTCAATCATTGCCTATCCATTGATTTCTTTTAATCATACGATGGATATAGGAGGGCTTATGAAAAAGAAAATATTATCTGCTTTATTATTGATACTGGTGTTTGCAATATTATTTGCTCATCTTTACATAGGTCACGATAAAGAAAAAAAATCGTTTGAAGAGTTGCAAGTAGGAATTTCTTATACTGCTGAAACTTGTGAAAAATATTTGATTTCTCGTACAATAGAAGATAGTTCTGACTTTCAACTTCAGATGATAAAAGCATACGGTAGGCTCTCTAAAGGTATTTATGATCTGATAGAAGATAATAAATACATTGATTCTGAGTATCGATTTATGATGTATGAATGGATAGAAGAGTTAGATACTATCTATAGTCCTAATTTGTCTGTAGAAAAGTTAAACAGGGAATCAGAAAGAATATCGATTTACTTGAATTCTATTAAAGAAATGAGTCAATCGTTCGATAATACTGATATGGATATTGATGAGTTTATTTCTGCTCAGAAGACATTAATCAAATCTTATAGTATTAATCTAAAAGAAATAAAAACGAATAACTTAAATAAAACATTAAAATTACATCCGGATTACTTGTCATTCAAAAGTAAAAAAGCAGATGAAGCGTATCTAAGAGAAGCGCTATATGAGTATCTTCTTCTTTTTTATGACGATGTTTCTATTAGTGATATTAAAAGCAAACGGAAAAGTGATTATGCCTATCCAGGTGGTTACGTTGAATGTATGAGTTTTGACTACCATGATTTAAACATAACCTTGTATCCTGATGGTTCTGTATTTGATGTTGCTTTTGATGTCAACGAAAAGGATGATGCTGTATTTTCAGAAGAAGATGAAATATATATATTGGATCAAGTAACGAATTATTTAAGTACCATCAATCAAACAGAATATGATATCTATGAAATTGATCAATTTCGAGGTTTTTTCGCAGTCACTGCTTTTAGGTCTAACGATAAAAGATCAAATATGGATGAGTTTAAATTTTTCTTTGTAAAAAATAATCAAGTCGAGTTGAAGAAAGTAAATTATCCTTGGCAGATTGTTAAAGATATCTACGATTTTGCTGACTATGAGGAATACTTTGAAAAAAAAGTTTTGTTTGATAAAAAATTAGAGAACTTTGATGTATCAAATGCCTATTTTTTTATTAGTACAAGTTATGATGAATTAGATTACTTTTGGAAGTATAATGTTTTTCTTAATGGTAAGAACTATAATATCACTTTTGATGCAGTGGATGGTACTTTAGTGAGTATGAGAGAACTTGAGAAGTAATGGTGAATTTAAGAATAGTAGAAATATAGAGATGATAAATCAGTTCAGATCAATATCAATTTGACTGTCATCTTTTAGTTAAATGTTGGTTTGATATGTATATTCTCATAAATTGGACGAATCGATGAATATCTGATAGAATACTAAAAATGTGAAAAATAATTAACTTCATGCTATACTATTTATAAAGTATGTAAGGAAGTGTAAGTATGAATGAGGTATTCAGTGCAGGAGGCATTGTTTATTATAAAGATAAGATATTAATGTTAAGAAAAAAGAATGGTGATTGGGTATTACCAAAAGGTCGAATCGAAGATGGTGAAACATTAGAGGAGACTGCTATTCGTGAGGTTAAAGAAGAGACGAATGTAGACGCAATTATATTAGATTATATTGGCATAACATCTTATTCTTTTAGTAATTTCTGGACAGAATATCAAATGATTAACAAAACAGTGTCGTGGTATTTAATGGAGGCAAAGTCCTTTGACTTAGAACCTTTAAAGGATGAGGGATTTGTTCAAGCAGCTTTCATTGAATCTGATAAAGTGGTAAGAATAGCGAAGTACGATGACGAAAGAAAAGTTATAATAAAAGCTATAGAAGCAATAAAGTAGGTGACTAGATGTCTTTTTCATCAAAGACGAAAAATGAATTAGCTAGAAGGACTTCTGATAGTAAGTGTTGTCAGATGGCTGAATTGTCTGCCTTGGTACGTGTAAGCGGTACCATCCAGTTAAGAGGATTAGGAAAGACAGATTTATTAATTACTACAGAAAATGCAGCGATAGGACGTATGATTTTTGTACTATTTAAGCGTAGTATGAGAATCCATACGGATTTAGAAGTTGTAAAGAATAATGTTTTAAGAAAAAACAACTCTTATCAAATTAAGATAATGGATGCGACAGATATCTTAAAAAGATTAGAAATTATGGTAGAAAAAGATGATAGCATAGTTATCAATAATGGTTTACCGAAGAAACTAATAGAAGACGAGTGTTGTAAACGTGCTTATATCAGAGGTGTTTTTCTGGGAGGGGGTTCATTGTCCGATCCAGAAAAAAGTTATCATTTGGAATTGATCACTCATCGTGAAGATTATGCGAATGAATTAAAAGACCTGATAAACAGTTATGAGTTATATGCTAGAGTTATCGCACGAAAAAAGAATTTTATTGTTTACCTTAAAGAAGGTGATCAAATTGTAGATTTGCTCAATATTATTGGTGCGCACTCAGCTTTAATGGCATTTGAGAACGTTAGAATTGTTAAATCCATGAGAAACAATATTAATAGATTGGTAAATTGTGAAACTGCAAATTTAAGTAAGATGGTAAATGCTGCAGTTAAGCAAAAGAAACACATTGAAATAATTGACCAGTATGCAGGTTTAGATTCACTGCCAGATGCTTTAAAAGAAATTGCCATGATTAGATTGAGCAATACTGATGTCAGTTTAAAAGAACTTGGTGAAATGCTAGATCCTCCAATTGGAAAATCCGGTGTCAATCATCGTATGAAGAAAATTGAGAAAATAGCATTAGAAATTATAGAAAAGGAGACTTAATAGTGATAAAGAAAGAATTTAAAATAAAGAGCCCATTAGGATTACACGCAAGAGTAGCATCAAAATTTGTTCAAATTACCAATGGTTTTTTATCAGAAGTAGAGTTAGAATATCAGAATGATTATATTGATGGAAAGAGTATTATGTGTATTATTTCGATGAGTATTCCTAAAGATGGTGTTATTGTATTAACAGTAAAAGGTCCTGATGAAGAAGAGGCTATAGTAAAACTTGAGCAATTCTTTAATGTTGATATTATGAACGTATAAATGTGTTGCCTTTTAAGAATAAATATCATAAAATAATGATAGAGTCGAATTTTGTCGAATACATGATTATTCACGATGAGATTCGTTTTTTTTTGGAGGATAAATATGAAAAGCGTCAAACGATCAGTTGATATTAAACAATTAGTAGAAGGTATGATATTGGCTGAGACAATTTTTGATATAGATGGTAAAGTACTTTTTAATGAAGGCCTAGGTCTAAGTAATAAAAGGATTGAGAGAATTCAGAGTCTACAAATAGAACGATGTTTGGTAGAGGATAGAGTAGCTTATAATGTTCAAAAAAATACTACTCAAGAGACCACATCCATATTTGAGAAGAAGGCAGCCTATAGAAAAGCAGTAATCCTAAACGAAACTCGTCAAGAAGCCAGTGAAGTTGTATCAGAAATACTTGATAAAGTATTAGATGGTAATTCATTGAAAGCTGATAGGATTAAGAAGATAGTTGGAAAAATCATTGATGTAGTCTTAATGGATGATAGAGTTGTACTAAATCTATCAAATATGAATGCTATTGATAATTATTTATTATCTCATTCGGTTAATGTTTGTGTTTTATCATTGATTACAGGCATATATTACGGATTGACTCAAAATAAATTGATGCAACTGGGAATTGGTGCTTTGATACATGATATTGGGAAAATGCTTATTCCACAAGATATTTATCATAAACCAGAAAAATTAACAGATGAAGAATATGAAATTGTACAGAATCACACTGTATATGGACATAAAATTATGAAAGATAATTTAAACCTTGAAAATGATACAGCCAATATAGCTTTGTGGCATCATGAGCGTGTAGATGGACTGGGATATCCTCATGGTCTAAATAAGTATGATATTCCTATATTCGCAAAGATTGTTGGTATAGCAGATGTTTTTGATGCGATTACAAGTGATCGTATATATTGTAAACGTATAGATTATTATCAAGGAGTCTCTTATTTAATTGATAATGCTGATATACAATTTGATATTGAGATTGTTAAGAAATTTATTATTATGATAGGTTATTACCCTATTGGCTTGTTTATCCAATTGAATACAGGTGATATTGGACAAGTGATGACAAAAAACAAATTGTGTCCAGTTGTACGTATAACACAGGATTCTAACGGTGAAAGACTAAGTAATTATTATGAAATTGACTTGTATAAAAATCCGAGTATTTCAATAGTCGATATTAATATAGAAGAATTCAAACTTAGAAGAGCCTCAAAGTAGGCTTTTTTGTTTTCTTGTGACGTCATTTAAGATATAATGGTAGAAGAGAGAAAAGGCAGGTATATATGATAAAAAAAATAGTTTTATGGTCTTGTATTCTGTGTTTGATATTTGGATTATACTCATGTCAGGCAACAGACATTTTAACTGGTGAGGAAACACCTGATAAAGAATGGGATCTAATTGTAGAAAGTGGAAGTAACACAACTGTCAACTTATATGTAACAGAAGCAGATGAAAAAATGCGTGCTTGGTTAAGTTCAAAGTATTATAATCAATTGAAGACATTGTATAACATTGAGTTGAATGTAAAAATCATGACTCAAGATGACATTATCTCTATTGTGGAAACAGAATTACTTAATGAAGTAAAAGATGGTGTAATTGATATTCTTATTTTAAAAGATGATGAGTTTAGAACATTCTATGATAAGGGATTATTATACTCTGAAATATCGGACAAAGTCTTAAACTTTGATGATCGATTAAATAAGCTTACTTTAGATATAAAGTCTGAACATGGATTTCCTCTTGAGAGTTATGCGGTACCTTTCGGAAGAGAGCAAATGGTGTTAACTTTCGATGAAGATGAATTAGAAACGTTCCCTGTATCTACAGAAGAACTTATGAGCTTTGCCAAGGATAATCCCCAGACATTTACTTATCCTAACCCAATGTTAGACGAAGTTGGTGGTGAGTTTGTAAGAACGGTTATTTATGAAATTGTTGGTGCTGAAAATATGGAGGCTTTGTTTGAAGCTGAAGTAGCTATAGAAACCGTGGAAGAAATCATCATGCCAGGTTTGAATTACTTAAAAGAATTAGATCAATATTTATATAAAGAAGAGGGTGCCTATCTTAAGGGTATAGAAGATGTGAATTATGCATTTTTTAATGGCGATTTATATTTTTCGATGAGTCATGACTATTCTTATATTACAGATGCTATAAAAAATGAAGTATACCCAGATGGTGCGAGAAATTTCTTGTTTGATCAGGAAACAATAATGGATACATTTTATTTTGCAGTACCAGTCAATGCATCTAATAAAACAGGTGCGATATTAGCAATTCATGAAATGTTATCTTTAGATATGCAAGTAGATAAGTATACACCAGCAAGTTGGGGAAACCTACCTGTGCTTGATACTAATTTAATTGGTGAAGCAGATGCTGAAAAATTTGAAAAAGCCAGCTTAAAGAGACACTCTGTTCGTGTAGAGGAACTTGCAACAAAACGATATCATGAGTTACCTAAGGACGTTATATTAATGATTAATGACCTGTGGGAAATACATGTAAATCAATAAAGTGTGGCCTTCATAATATGAAGGCCTTTTTAAGGAGTCATATGAGTTTTACACATTTACATTTACATACTGAGTACAGTTTGTTAGATGGTTTTGCAAGAATCAAACCATTGATTAAAAAGTTAAAAGAACAAAATATGCATGCTGTTGCAATAACAGATCATGGTGTGATGTTCGGTGTTGTTGATTTCTATAAAGAAGCCATTAAAAATGGCATCAAACCTATCATTGGTTGCGAAGTTTATACTGCTGCAAGAAATTACACAGACAAAGATCCTGGTATTGATAAGAATAGCGGGCATTTGGTGCTTCTAGCAAAAAATAATACTGGTTATCAAAACTTAATTAAATTGGTTTCAGAAGGATTTGTTCATGGATTCTACTATAAACCAAGAATAGATTATACGCTTTTAGAGAAACATTCTGAAGGACTGATAGTATTAAGTGCATGTTTGGCAGGTGATGTTCAACAAGCACTTATGTACAATGATTACGAAAAAGCTAAAAGAATAGCACTTCATTTGAAATCAATTTTTAAGGATGATTTTTATTTGGAACTTCAGGATCATGGTATGATGGAGCAAAAATCTGTCAATATGCATCTTTTGCGTCTTTCAAAGGAAATAAATGTTCCTTTAGTTGCGACTAATGATGTGCATTATTTAGAGAAAACGGATGCAGCAGTACATGATGTTTTGTTGTGTATTCAAACAGGAAAGAATGTAAGTGACAGCAAACGTATGCGTTTTCCATCTGATGAATTTTACTTGAAATCCCCAGAGGAAATGAAAGCATTGTTTTCTCATGTTCCTGAAGCAATAGAAAACACCAATCGAATTGCTGATAAATGTAATGTGACCTTTGACTTCGAGTCTAGGCATTTACCAGAGTATCAATTACCAGACGGTTATGATCATGATCGTTATTTAAGAGAGCTTTGCTTGATGGGACTAAAAGAACGCTATCAAGATTATGAAAAGCATTTGGAAAGAATGGATTATGAGCTAACAACCATTTCAAATATGGGTTTTAGTGATTACTTCTTAATTGTATGGGATTTTATTAAGTATGCAAAAGATAATGGTATAGCAGTCGGACCTGGTAGAGGTTCGGTTGGTGGTAGTATTGTTGCCTATGTTCTTAAAATTACAGATGTTGATCCCATAAAATATGATCTTATATTTGAAAGATTTTTAAATCCAGAACGTGTAACAATGCCTGATATTGATATAGACTTTGAGGATACAAGGCGCCAAGAAGTAATTGATTATGTAATTGAGAAGTATGGTAAAGACCATGTATCTCAAATTATCACATTTGGTACCATGGCAGCAAAAGCAGCACTTAGAGATGTTGGTCGTGTTGTAGAACTGCCTTATAGTGATGCGGATAAGCTTGCAAAAGCAGTCCCTTTTGCTTTAGGGATGACCTTAGATAAAGCTTTAGATCAATCAAAAGAGTTTCATCAAATGTATGAAGAAGAGCCAGAGTTAAGGCAAGTTATCAAAGCTGCAAAAGCTGTAGAAGGGATGCCGAGACACGCTTCAACACATGCAGCTGGTGTGGTGATATCAAAATTGCCAGTAGACCATTATGTACCATTGTATCTACAAGATGAATCAATAACGACTCAGTACTCAATGACTTTACTAGAGGAATTGGGTTTGTTAAAGATGGACTTCTTAGGCTTAAGGACTCTAAAGGTTATCAAAGATACCATCAAACATATTAAAAGGCAAAAAAATATTGATTTCTCATTTGATGATGTTAATTATAGTGACAAATCAACTTTTGATTTAATTGGTCGTGGTGAAACACTTGGTGTATTTCAACTTGAAAGTGCCGGGATGATTCGTTTTATGAAAGAACTAAAACCAACTTCCTTGGAAGACATCATTGCCGGAATTTCTTTGTATAGACCAGGTCCAATGGATTCTATACCTAAGTATATTATGAACAAAAATAATCCATCTCTAGTTAAATATGACCACCCTATGCTAGAAAACATTCTAGATGTTACTTATGGGTGTATTGTTTATCAAGAACAGGTTATGCGTATTGTGCGAGAACTGGGTGGATTCTCTTATGGACGTTCTGATATTGTTAGACGTGCTATGAGTAAAAAGAAAAAAGATGTAATGAATAGAGAAAAGCAAATCTTTATTCATGGTTCATCAGATGAATCTGGTGAGGTTCTTGTTGAGGGATGTGTAAGAAGAGGCGTACCTGCAGAAGTAGCTGAACGTATATTTAGTGATATGGAAGACTTTGCTAAGTATGCTTTCAACAAATCGCATGCTGCAGGTTATGGTATTATTGCTTACCAAACAGCTTATTTAAAGGCGCACTATCCTGTTGAGTTTATGGCTGCTACAATGACAAGTATGATTGGTAATCAGTCTAAAATTGCAAGATATATTCAAGATTGTATCCGTATGAATATAGAAATTTTGCCTCCTGATGTAAATAAAAGTTTTGGAAGTTTTTCTGTGGAGAGTGGGAGTATTCGCTTTGGCTTAAAATCAGTTAAAAATGTAGGTAGAGGTATCATTGCTTCTATAATAAAGGAAAGACCGTTTACTGACTTTACTGATTTTTGTGAAAAGGTTGATCACAAAGAACTTAATAAGCGTGCAGTAGAGAGCCTTATTAAAGCAGGATCTTTTGATAATTTCATACACAATAGAGCACAACTTTTGGCTTCCTTTGATAAAGTAGTCGATGCGATACATACTGAGAAAAGACGTAATGCAAAAGGACAACTCTCAATGTTTAGTATGGAGGGCATGGATTCAATGAATGCAGGTTTGTTGGATAAAATGGCCAACGTTAAAGAACTTGCTGACAAGATAAAATTGAGCTTTGAAAAAGATGTTCTGGGTCTATATTTGACTGGACATCCTTTAAATGAACACAAAACATTGGTACAAAGTGTATCATCAATGAATCTAGGAGATCTAAAAGAAGCTTCAAAGTCTCCAGAGTTTCAAAGAAAGTATGATGGTAAGGCATTTATTCTTGCAGGCATGGTGATTCATAAGAGGAACATGACTACTAAAGCAGGAAAGATCATGTCTTTTATTCAAGTAGAAGATTTGTTTGATGCTATTGAGATTATTGTATTTCCAAAAGTCTATGATGGTTGTTCGCATTTGTTGAATGAAGATCAATTTGTAATTGTGAAAAGCAGATTAAACTTTAAAGAGGATGAGGAACCAAAGCTTATAGCAGATAATATCATGGTTCTTAATGAAGAAAATGCTAAAAGTCTCCTTGGGAGAAAAAGACCATCTGTTAAAAAGAAAAAGGTAGTAAAGTTATTTTTGAAGCTACCTGCAAAAGATGATTCATTGATGAGTGAGATTTTAGGTGAGTTAAAAGTTAGTCCAGGAAAGATGCCTGTTGTTTTATACTTTGCTGATTCAAAAAATAAAATGATAGCCCCTGAACATTTATGGGTAAATAATAGTCAGCAATTAATAAAAACATTAAAAAATTTACTTGGAGAAGACGCTGTGATTGTTCAGTAAAAAAAAAGAAAACGTTATCATGTAAAAAAACACATAATTCCTTGTGAAAAATGACGATTTTACAACATTTTCATTTGAAATATTGCACTTATTAATATAGAATTATAGATGTGACAACCTGGGACAAAATTTGTAACCGGGACGATAGCGTTCCAGCTGACAAAATCATAATAATGATTGAGGTGAAAAACATGAAAAGAATTGGGATTTTAACAAGTGGTGGAGATGCACCAGGAATGAACGCAGCAGTAAGAGCTGTTGTTCGTGTGGCGATATTTAATGGGTTAAAAGTATCAGGTATAAGAAGAGGCTATCAAGGGTTAATAGAAGGAGACATCTTTGATATGGATGTTTCATCAGTTGGTGATATAATTCATAGAGGTGGTACAATATTACAATCTGCTAGATGTTTGGAATTTAAAACAGAAGAAGGATTACAAAAGGGATTAGATATGTTAAACCTATTTAACATAGATGGTTTGGTTGTCTGTGGTGGTGATGGATCTTATAATGGTGCATACAAGCTATGGCAAAAGGGGTTTCCGACAATCGGTATTCCAGGTACAATAGACAACGATTTGGGATATACAGATTATACAATAGGTTTTGATACAGCGATTAATACAGTTGTTAATGCAATTGGTAATCTAAGAGATACGTCATCATCTCATGGTAGAGCAAATATTGTAGAAGTTATGGGAAGACATTGTGGTGATATTGCATTACACGCAGGCCTTGCTGGTGGTGCTGAAACAATTATTATTCCAGAAGTGAATTTTGATATTGATGAAGTTTGTAGAAAACTTTTACAAGGTAAGAACAGAGGAAAGCTACATAATATTATATTAGTGGCTGAAGGTGTTGGCAAACCTTATGAAATTGCTGACGCAATAAAAGAAAAAATAGATATGGATACACGAGTATCGATTATTGGTCATTTACAACGTGGTGGTATACCGACAGCATTTGATAGAATCATAGCAAGTCGCTTTGGAAACCATGCTGTGGAACTTCTTATGGAAGGCAAAGGTGGACGTGCTGTCGGTATTGACGGTAATGACATCATTGATGTTTCATTAGAAGATGCTGTAAAACCAAATGATCGTCTAAATAAGAAAATGTATGATTTAGCCCAAGTGCTATCAATTTAAGGAGAGTATGAATATGAAGAAAACTAAAATTGTTTGTACCATTGGTCCCGCAAGTGAAAATAAAGAAGTATTTTCTAGTCTTGTGGAGAATGGTTTAAATGTTGCAAGACTTAACTTTTCACATGGTGACCATGCGGAGCATCTTGCAAGAATTGAAATGATTAAAGAAGTAAGAAGAGAGTTAAACAAGCCTGTAGCTATCTTATTAGATACAAAAGGTCCTGAAATTAGAACTGGTAAGTTCCATGAGCCAGTAATCCTAGAAGAAGGTCAAACATTCACACTTACAACTGATGAGTTTGTTGGTACACAAGATAAATGTCAAATTTCATACGAAGGTCTTCCTTCAGATGTAGTAAATGGCGATACAATTCTTATTGATGATGGTTTAGTAGGTTTAAGAGTTGAAGAAGTTAATGGTAACGATATTGTTACAACTGTTATGAACACTGGTCAAGTTAAAAACCACAAAGGTGTTAACGTACCTGGCGTAAAGATTAACTTACCTGCAATTACTCCTAAAGACGAAGCTGATATCCGTTTTGGTTTAGAGAATGGTATTGATTTCATTGCAGCTTCATTTGTAAGAAAAGCTGCTGACGTTTTAGAGATCAGAAAGATTTTAGAATCAAGTGATCTTCAAGATGTTCATATTATTTCAAAAATTGAAAATCAAGAAGGTATGGATAACTTAGACGAGATCATCAGAGTATCTGATGGTATCATGGTTGCTCGTGGTGATTTGGGTGTTGAGATTCCAACTGAAGATGTGCCATTAGCTCAAAAGTTAATGATTTCTAAGTGTAACTTAGCTGGTAAGCCAGTTATTACTGCAACTCAAATGTTAGATTCTATGCAAAGAAATCCTAGACCTACTAGAGCAGAAGTAACAGATGTTGCTAACGCAATTTTAGATGGTACTGACGCAATCATGCTTTCTGGCGAGACTGCTGCTGGTAAATACCCAGTAGAATCTGTTCAAACAATGGCTAACATTGCTAAGAAAATGGAATCTACATTAGATTACAAAGCATTATTAAACAAGAAATCAGAAGAATTAATTGAAGCTGGTGTAACTTTTGCTGTATCTCAGTCGACTTGTAATACTGCACTAAACTTAGATTCTGCAGCTATTATTACTGCAACATCTTCAGGTTTTACAACTAGAAAAGTTTCTCAGTTTAGACCTAAAGCTCCAATCATTGCTACAACAATGAACGAGAGAGTAAGAAGAAAATTAGCTCTAGTATGGGGTGTTGAATCAGTACTTGTTGATATGGCTACTTCTACAGATGAAATTTTTGAAATGGGCGTTAACAAGTCTAAAGAAGCTGGATATATCAAAAAAGGTGATTTAGTTGTTATCACAGCAGGAGTACCAATTGGTGTAACAGGTGCAACTAACTTAATGAAAGTTCAAATCGTTGGCGAGATTCTTTTAAGAGGTCTTGGTCTTGGTAGAACTGCTATTACTGGTAATGCTTGTGTTGTTAAATCAGTTGAAGAAGCTAAAGCTAAATTCAAAGATGGTGACATCTTAGTTACTCAAGTAACAGATAGAGATTTAATGCCATTCATTGAAAAAGCATCAGGTATGGTAATTGAAGAAGGTGGATACACTTCTCATGGTGCTATTGTAGCACTTAACCTTGAGATTCCTACTGTAGTAGGTGCTAATAATGCAACTGAAAGAATCGAAGATGGTCAAGAAATTACATTAGATTCTAACAAAGGTATTGTTTACGAAGGTAGAACAAGAGTATTTTAATTAATTAGGACAGTCCTTTGGGACTGTCTTTTTATGTTATAATGGTCAAGGGGGTTTTATGAATATAAGAAGAGCAAAAATAGACGATTTAGAGGTCATAACTGATATATACAATCAAGCCATTCTAACAAGAAAATGTACTGCAGATATGGATACTTTTACAGTTGATGAGAGAAGGAATTGGTTTGATTTAAGAAATGATGCTTATCCTTTATATGTTATTGAAGATGAAGACATATTAGGATATGCATATTTATCGGCTTATAGACCGGGTAGAAGAGCCATGGATGGGACTGTTGAAGTAAGTTACTATTTAGACCTTAAAGCTACAGGTAAGGGAATAGGTAGTAAATTATTAAGCTTCATGATAGAAGAAGCTAATAGGCTAAAATATAAGACTATGGTAGCCATTTTATTAGATGTAAATGAGCCTAGTAAAGGTTTACTTAAGAAGTTCGATTTTGAAGAGTGGGGACGTATAAAAGGTATTGCAGAATTTGAAAATCTAATATGTGATCATTTGTATTATGGATTAAAGCTAAAAAATTAACCAGCACCGAGGTGCTGGTTTTCTAAATGCTTGCATACAAATCTATCAGAAGTGTCAGATTATATCTGACCAATAAATTAATTCATTCTCTCTCAAAGAATCAATATAGACTAACTGTAAAACATCAAACTACTTATGATGAATTACCAAGGATTGTAATCTGTGTTATATAATCTTGGAATTACTTTTCTAATTTTTATTGGAGCTTGAGGTACTTCACTTAACATAATAGTAGCTGTATCGTAAAACTCTCCAGTATCAGATTGAGCAGTAATAGTTAAAGTCTGCTCACCAATTTCGCCTCTCGGGAAAGTATCTTTAAACGTCACGAGACCATTCCTATCAATTGTTAAGAATTGATTTTCTTCAATTGTCCATAAAATATCGTAGTTTGATAAACCATTCATTTTAACATTAAAATTAAATGTTTGTGATGGATGAATATCTACGAACTTGTCTGCAATTGAAAATGCAACTGGTGCGTTGAAGCTTTTTATTTGATCAAAATTAACAGCTCCTTTAGGAGGTTCTGATACCAATATTTTGGCTGATACAGAATAATCTCCCATTACAGAATATGCTGTTATTGTGTATGTTTCTTCTCCTAAACCACTGTCCACTATATTATCTTTAACTGTAACAATCCCATTGTTATCAACTGACAGATATTCTTCATCATCTAAGTGCCAGGTTACTGCACAGCAGGATAAACCTTTAACCTTAACATTAAAGTCAAAGCTTTCATTGTAGGTTAATTCGACAAACTCTGCATTCATAATCAAATAAACATCATCAGATCCACTAACTGTTAGTGAAAATACAAATACTAAGATTAAGGTTAGAGTGAGTAATCGACCTGCCATATTCCATTTGTTATGTTTCATTATAATCACTTCCCAATCATTTCAACCATTTTGCTGACACTCGTGAAGTTTAATGCAAACATTTATGATAGGAATATACCTATTGCATACCCTACATAGTAAACAGCAAACGAATTAAGACTATGTACTCCTATTTGATTAGTAAAAATATCTTTATGAAATAGTAGAGGTATTGAAACTTTATACGTGCAATGTGACTATACAAATGAAAATTTCTTAGAAAAGCGAAGAATACAGATAATAGAAGAAATTTAGATTATTCACATGAGTGGAATAGATTTGCATAAAAAAAAGAGCAAATAAATTTGCTCTAAGATTTCTAGTATTGTGGTTGTACTTTCTTTTTACTTGTTCTGCTTTCATAGTAGATATTTGCTACACAAAATCCTATAACAGCAGGCACTACCCATGGTAATCCAAGAGTATTCAGTGGTAATAGATCAAGGCTTTTTGATATAGTATCTGTAAATAATCCTAATTCACCGATTCCCTGTGGAATACTAACAAGGCTAGTGGCAATGACAGTCCACTTAAATGCTTTTTTATACTTGATGAAATCACCTGCAATATTAAGGAATACTAATACGATTCCTAATGGATAAATCATTGTTAAAAGTGGACCTGCAACTGAAACAATGAACTCCACACCTCCCATAGCCATAAGCCCCGAGACGATAATACTTAAAGTAACGATCATATTGTACTTAATAAATTTTGGTGTGATTTGATCGAAAAACTCACTTGCTGCAGCAGTAATACCTATAGAAGTTGTTAAACAAGCAAATGATACACAAACACCTAATAGTATACTACCGATATTTCCTAAAATGGCTTGAACAATTGTAACAGTCATCAATGAACGACTATCAATGCCTTGTAAGAAGGATTGTCCATTTGCTCCTAGTATAAGTAGACCACCATAGATAAGCCCGAGACCTATTGCTGCAATAATACCTGCACGCCATGTTATTCCTAAGAATTTACTTTGATGATATCCTTTATCTTTTAATGTTTTTAAGATAATTGATCCCAGCATAATAGCAACAAATAAATCCATTGTTTGATAACCACCTGTGAAACCGATTTTAAAGGCCTCGTGATTACTTGAAATTGGTGTACCAATACCTTTTACGATACCAAGTCCTACAATGAAGACTAGTAATGTTACTAGAATAGGTGTCATCCATTTTCCGATAATATCTATAATTGAACTTTGTTTAATTGAGAATAACCAAGTTAATACAAAGAATATGACGATGATGCTCCATGCTGGTATTTCTGGAAATATTGGTTGAATACCCATTTCAAATGTTGTAGCACCAGTTCTTGGTACGCCCATAAATGGTCCTAAAATGAGAGCAATAATTAATCCAAATACGATTGAAAATTTCTCCCCAACGTGTTTCCCGAAGTCTTTAATAGAACCGCCTGCTTTAATAACAGCAATAATACCTAGAATAGGCATCCCGATACCTGTGATAAAGAATCCGACCATTGCTAATAAATAATCTGTTCCTGCTAGATTACCAATTGCAGGAGGAAATATTAAGTTTCCAGCGCCAAAAAACATGGCGAATAATGCTAAACCTAAAATGAGAATATCTGATTTTTTCATAGTATAATCCTTTCGTTAAAAATTTAACACATTTACATCTTGGATTATACTCTAAAATAAAATAATTGCAAGGGAAAAACCGCTAAATAACTGAAATAACTATATTCAGACAATTTTGAATATATAGATATATTGTGAAAAATATAACGGAATGTAGTGTTTTCAATAAAAAAGAATACTATTATGTATTCTTTTTCACTTGATATATCTATATGCTGGTCTTAAAATCTTAGGGTTAGAAAGTAGTGTTTCTATTCTATGTGCACTCCAACCAACAATACGGGCTGCTGAAAAGAGTGGAGTATACAAATCTCTAGGAATATTAAGTAATCGGTATACGAGATTTGCATAAAAATCAGTATTGGCGCAGATTTGTTTGCCTTTAAGTTCAAATATCAGTTTTTTCCCAATCGATTCTATATTCTCATAAAGATAATAGAGTGGAAGTTGATTTTTTTCCTCTGCAAGTAACTTTGCCTTTTCTTTTAATATTTCTGCTCTCGGATCAGATTTAGTATAAACAGCATGACCCAATCCATATATTAGTCCCAATTGGTTATTTGTCTCCATAGAAATGATTTTTCTTAGATACTCTTTTAATGATGAGATATCTCTGTTATGACAGTTTGCAATGATATCATCTATCATTGTACCCACTAACTCATTAGCGCCTCCATGTTTTGGTCCTTTAAGAGAACCAACTGCTGCTGCCATAGCAGAGTAAGTGTCTGTGCCAGTTGTCGTAACTACAGTAGTGGTAAAGGTAGAGTTATTTCCACCACCATGTTCAGCGTGTAGTACAAGTAGCATATCAAGAACTCTTTCTTCAAGTTGTGTATATTGATTATCCGGTCTTAACATATGCAAGATGTTTGCAGCAGTTCGTTTATTTAAGTCAGGTTTATGTATATACAAACTCTTACCTTGAAAGTAGTGTGCTTTTGCATGGTAACCATAGGATAATATTGTTGGTAAAGCTGCGATAAGACGGATGCACTGAATTAATTGGTTATCAATTGACATATCCTCTGGGTTATCGTCGTATGAGTAAAGAACAAGCAGAGCTCT
>Ga0193951_1000431_pt1 | contig 19225 bp, 16 predicted proteins | sample BB_2_MG_FD_140370 | JGI IMG/M metagenome (GOLD analysis project Ga0193951, IMG submission 140370) | Microbial mat bacterial communities from the Broadkill River, Lewes, Delaware, United States - BB_2_MG | ecosystem: Environmental > Aquatic > Freshwater > River > Microbial mats | place: USA... | reverse complement strand
GCGCATTCAACTTTAGGACAGTGTTGCTTGAGCAGTTTGCTCAGGGCTTCATTGCGGAAGTAGGCGATCGTGTGTGCCTGACTGTTCAGGCTGGTAGCAAACAGAGCTGCGGCCAGGGTGCTGTCATCGCTGGGGGTGTCCACAATAATGGTGGAGGCTGCACTGGCGCAGGCGCGGGCCATTGCCTGGTCGTCGTTGAAGCTGGGGCCACGAATGAATTCGATTTCACCGGGTAGCGGATTTTCCATCTCCTGGGTGGTGTAGAGGCAGATGGTGCGTTTGAGGTTCTGATCGGCTTCCAGTTTTAACAGGTTCAGCAGTGACAGTGTACGTGGGCCGTCCCAGCCAATGACCAGAATGTGGTTTTCAAGGTCGAGTGTTTTCGCGCCCATAATGCCTTTTCTCCATTGATACGCGCCAAACGCGGCGGCTTTGCCGATGACCAGTGCGAAGAGGCTGAGGCCGACCGGAATAATAAACAGGCTGGTGACTATTTTGCCATTGCTGGTGCTGGGCGATAAGTCGCCATAGCCCACGGTGGACGCGGTGACCATCAGCCAGTAAAAGAAGTTGCTGCCCAGCAGCGCTTCTTCCTGGCTCCAGCTAAGTAAAAGCCAGCTTGATGCGATATAGATCGCCAGTAGTAACAGAACGGCCTGGCCACTGGTCTGTTTCAGGTGCCGATAAACCAGCTTGCGGATATACCTGATCACATCTCTACTCCTGATAAGTGCAAACTGTATTGTACGTAAAACAATACCCGTCGCCAGACGTTTATCCTGTGGGACCGCCAGGGCAGATACCGTACAATGCAGTTTGAATTGAGCAGGAGATAATAATGGTTGTTGATCCGCTGTGGATTTTTCTGGTTACCGGTTTTGTTTCGATGGCTGCGGCACTGAGTGCCAGTGGTATTAATAAACTGGCTGAAGAGGATAAACCTGAATTTGCTAAAACCAGTAATGGTCAGGTTGCGGTTATTTTATCGGGTAACCTGGCAGCACTTACCCTGATCGGGGCGATGGCGTATGGGATCCGTCAGCTGGATCTGTGGATTCCGGCAACCTGTCTGTTTTTCAGCTTTCCCGCTGTATACCTGTTGCTGTTTCAGCGTACGTTAGGTGATGTGCGTTCGCTCTATCTGATGATGCCGCTGGTGTTGGTGGCTATCGGAGCGTTGTATTACTACTGGTAAGTGTCATGGATAAGGTTGTTGTGTTGCTGCTTTTAGCTGGGGCTTTACTGGCCGCTGTGTTCTGGCTGCTGCGCCAGCGCACGGTCTTGCAGCAACAGCTTCAGCTGCAGGCGTTGGAGCTGGCGCGGCTGGAGGTGGAAAATGCTCGTTTACCTGAAATATCGGGGCAGCTGCTTGAGCGTCAGCAACAGAAGGAGCAGCTACAGCGTGCGTTAGCAGCTCGTGCTGATGTTATTACGGAGCTGGAAACGCGGCTGGAAGTTGAGCGTGAGTCCCATGATGATAAGCTCAGAGCGCTGGAAGCTGCACGGGAGCAGTTGAAGGCTGATTTTCAGAATCTGGCGAACCGGATCTTTGATGAGAAGGCGGCCAGCTTTAGCCATCGAAGTCAGGAGCAGCTTGGCCATCTGCTGGGGCCGTTACGCCAGCAGCTTGGCGAGTTCAGGCAGCGGGTTGAAGACTCATACGACAAAGAGTCAAAAGATCGCCGTGCTCTGCATGAACAGATCGTGCAGTTGAAGTCGCTTAATCAGCAGATGAGTCAGGATACCGTAAACCTGACCCAGGCCTTGAAGGGGGAAAATAAAACCCAGGGTAACTGGGGGGAGGTGGTGCTGGCAAGGGTGCTTGAACAGTCCGGGTTGCGAGAAGGTTCCGAGTTTGAGGTTCAGGTTTCGCTGCAGCAGGATGGTCGCCGCTATCAGCCTGATGTTATTGTTCGTCTGCCTGACGGTAAAGATGTAATTGTGGACTCCAAAGTATCACTCACCGCGTATGAGAAGTATTGCAGCAGTGACGATGAGCTTATGCGAGCAGGCTATCTGAAATCGCATATAGGTTCGGTTCGCAGCCATATTCGTGGCCTGTCCGATAAGGCATACGAGAAGCTGGAGGGTATACGGTCGCTGGACTTTGTATTGTTGTTCGTGCCAGTGGAAGGGGCTTTTTTACTGGCGCTTGAGCAGGATCAGCAGTTATTCAGTGATGCTTTTGCGCGTAATATTATTCTGGTCAGCCCTTCAACCTTGCTGGTAACATTACGTACTATTCATAATATCTGGCGTTACGAGCACCAGAGCCGCAATGCGGAAGAGATTGCCCGTCGCGGTGGTGATCTGCATGATAAATTTGTTGGCTTTATAGAGTCGCTTGACGAAGTTGGGCGTCACCTGGATCGTGCGCAAAGTGCGTTTGATACCAGTCGAAACCGGTTACACCAGGGGCGTGGAAATCTGGTCAGTCAGGCTGTTATGCTGAGTAAGCTGGGTGCAGCGGGGAAGAAGCAGTTGCCGGATGCCATGCTGGTAACGGCAACAGAAAGTGACTCGGGAGGAATGGAATCTTGATCTCAGTGGTTGGTTATGGGTCTTTGCTGTCAGAGGCCTCAGCGCGTGAAACGGTGCCGGAGCTGGTCAATTTTCGATTGGTTGAGGTGCCGGGGTATCGGCGTATTTTCAATAAAGTCGGAGTGATCTTCTTTCGCGATTATGATGCGTCCGAAGGCAGCCTCGAAATAGCATCCTGTTCCACTGAGGTTGCTCCAGAATCGGCGATGATCTGTTCCCAGTTTGATGTGCCCGAAACGGCGTTTGAGGCCTTGTACGAGCGTGAGCATCGCTTTCGCTGGATTGAGGTTGAAACTATCGATATGCGGGGCAGAGCTGGGCTTGGCCGTATGTGTACAGGGCTGAATGACCGTGATTATCGCCTGAATAAATGTATTACGGAGTCCGAATATCAGCAGCGGGTTGGGCGGTATTATCGTGGCACAATCTGGCGGGATGATATTTTGCCATACCCCGAGTACCTGATTTTTTGTCTTCAGTCTGCTGAGCAGGCCGGGCCTGAGGTTCTGGGGAGTTTCCTTGATACAACCTTTCTGGCCGATGGACTGACGTCGATACGTCAATATCTGATGCAGAACCCAGACTTTATTGGCTGGCGTGATATGCCAGTACGTTATAGCTACAGGCGTTAGCTGGTTTCGGGTGTGCATGATGTAACTGTGTGATAGGTCGAGCTTCAGGGCTTGTACCTGCTGTTGCCTGGTCGGGTGCGGCTTCAATTGATAATACTGCCTCTCTTTATTACTGAATTTTAGTGCTTGTGAGTCCTCTGGTTGTATGGGTGGGTGAATCCTTACCGGCTGGTGGCAACTGATTGCCGATAAATGTCATTAATTAAGAGGTTAGTTATTTTTGATATAGATAATAGTCCCGCGATTGCTGGTCTGTGCTTTTACCTGGTGTTGGTTCGAATTTTGCTTGTTTGTTAATATTGTCAGCAGAGTTTGTTAGCTGGAGGCCCTGATTGGGATTACGGCAGCCCCCTGGTAGCTGATTACCAGGGGTGGAAGATGTAAGGTGTATCTGGTTGTTGGCAGAATGATCATAAGTGCCTGGTCCCGTAGCGGGGCGGCCATATAAAAATGATATGCAATTAGGATCGGTAAAAGAGGCGGGGCTCTGGTACTGGTGGCCTGGGAGGAGAACCACAAATGTTTGAAATGGTGGATAGCGTTCCGCAAAGCGCTGTTATCAAGGTGATAGGTGTTGGCGGTGGCGGCGGCAACGCCGTACAGCACATGGTGAGTTCGGACGTTGAAGGTGTTGAGTTTATCTGTGCGAATACGGATGCTCAGGCACTTAGTAATATGGCTGCCCGTACGGTGCTGCAGATTGGGGCTGAGCTAACCAAGGGGCTTGGGGCGGGGGCGAACCCTGATATAGGCCGCCAGGCGGCAATGGAGGATCGTGAGCGTCTGGCAGAGATGCTATCTGGGGCTGATATGGTTTTTATCACCGCTGGAATGGGTGGCGGTACCGGTACCGGGGCGGCTCCGGTCGTGGCCAGTGTGGCGCGAGAGATGGGGATTCTTACTGTTGCCGTGGTGACCAAACCGTTTCCGTTTGAAGGGCGCAAGCGCTTGAAGCTGTCCGAGCAGGGGATTAAGGAGCTGGAAGAGAGTGTAGACTCGCTGATTATCATTCCAAACGAGAAGCTTCTGCCTGTGCTCGGAAAGAACTGCAGTTTGATGCATGCGTTTAATGCGGCAAACGATGTCCTTAAAGGGGCGGTGCAGGGGGTCGCTGACCTGATTATTCGTCCGGGTATGATTAATGTTGATTTTGCTGACGTGCGCACGGTTATGTCAGCAATGGGCATGGCTATGATGGGGACAGGTCGCGGGCGTGGTGACAGTCGGGCAATCCAGGCAACCGAGGCTGCAATCAAGAGTCCATTGCTGGAAGATGTTGATCTGAAAGGAGCGGCTGGCATCCTGGTCAACATTACCGCAGGGCTTGATCTGAGTCTGGGTGAGTTTTCTGAGGTAGGTGAGATTGTTGATGAATATGCTTCGGACGAAGCCACCATTGTTGTTGGGACCGTTATTGATCCTGAGATGACTGATGAGCTGTCGGTTACCGTTGTGGCAACAGGGCTGGGGCGCTCAGTTGATCGTGAGGTCAGGGTTGCGAACGGTGGGACGACAGCGCGGTCAGCGTCTACGTCTCCGGCCGATTACGGCCAGTTGGATCTGCCAACGGTTTTGCGTAATCGGCAGCCTGGTATGACTGCTGTGCAGGGTGGGGCTGGTACCGATATTCCGGAGCCTGCATTGAAAACAGGTACTGATGACATGGAGTTCCTTGATGTGCCTGCCTTTCTTAGGCGGCAGGCTGATTGAGGTGTGGTGAAAGCGTTCCTTGTGTGCGTGATCGCTCTGGCCGCCTGGGAGGCGGCTTTTTTATATGTGAGCATCTGCTAACTGGGTGGTTGTGCATTGGTGGTGGAAACGCCATTGTGATTTGAGGTTATGTGCTGGTGTTTCAGGGGGGGGCTGTTTCTGGCAGCTGGCCCCGCCTCTGTCAGGCAACAAACTTTCGTTGCTGGATTCGTGCCCGGCGTTCTTCCCAGTCGTTTTTTGCCTGCAGTCGCAGCGGGATGCCGCGTGATTTCATTGACTTTAGTTGCTTCTGGTAGTGGGCTTGCTCCTCTTTTGTTCTTGTCTGATTGTTGGATTGTCTTAGCCGTTCCAGTTCTTGCTCTTTCTCCTGGTCGGACATCCTGGTCTCGACACGGGTTGCGCTACCTGGTCGGTCTTTGCTGTGGGTAGGTAATCGTTGGAATATAACCACGAGTGACTCCTTTCATATTTCGCTATCAGAATAAAGCAAAATATGTGCCTGGATATGAGTGGGGTGCTGGTCGGAAATCAACAGGTTAGGAGGGGGAGCGGGAAAAAACTTGCCGCATTTGCCGGTAATTTAATATTGCTGATAAATTGCTTGCGTTATTTCTTTTATCTGTGTAAATTACGCCTCCTCTGCTGGTGAGGTGTCCGAGTGGCCGAAGGAGCACGCCTGGAAAGTGTGTATACGGAAACGTATCGAGGGTTCGAATCCCTCCCTCACCGCCATAAATAGCAGTAAAGATCTTTCTGTTCTTTATTGGCTCACTTCCTGGTTTTATCCAGACAACTTCTGATGAGTACAGCTTTTCTCCTGCTTGAGGGAGTATGAGCTGGCAGCACTCTGATTTACTTAAGTTTTAGGGTTTTATCTACCCGCGTGAAATCGTAGAATCTGCGATCAAAATTATGTGCTTGTGTTTAAATACGGACTTTTTATAAGTTTAAACGGTACTATGGTCTAGTGGTGCTGGTGGAGAACTGATGCAGGGATTAAGTGTTATGCGTCCACGAAAGACATTGCTCGAACAATCAGGCTCTGGCTTTATCTACTGGGTTCAGTGGGTTTTAGCACAAGTGCTTACGGGTTCGATTTTGTGGGGACTGGCCTGGATAGAGTACAGCGAGTTTCCTGCTCAGTACCGAGGCTTGCTTATTCTATCATGTGTAGTTTCTGTGCCTGTTACTCTGATTTTGTCGCCATATAGAAAAGATCTTAGCTCCGTCCAGGGGGGGCTTCGTATAGCACTTACCTGGATGGTGGTTTTATTCAGTTGCTGGCTTTCTGCTGGTTTCACTTCCAGCCAGGATATGTTCGATGTAGCAACGCTTAAGTATTGGGCGGTGGCTTCCCTTTGTGTTCAGCTGCTGGCTTATGTACCAGTCCATCATCTTGCTCGCTATTACCGTCAGCGTCTTATGGGCGATGCTGGAATTGTGGTATATGGGGCTGGAGACCTCGCATCTTCTGTTGCTGAGCGCCTGCTTCGTGCTGAGAGGGGGCGTTTTCTGGGTGTTGTCTCCAGTGATGAAAGCTCTGACACATGCTTTTCCTATCCTGTATTAGGTAATCAGCATGATCTACAGGCTGTTATTAAGCGCTGTAAAGTGGGGCGTTTGTATATCGCGTTGCCTTTGTCCGACGCTCAAAAGATAGAGAGTCTTTACCTTGAGCTCCTGGATTCAAGTGTGGATGTTATCTGGGTGCCAGATATTGATAGCCTTGTACTGCTTAATCATTCGGTTACAGAATTGGATGGTTTGCCAGTTATTAGTTTGAACGAGAGTCCTTTAACTCGCTACCCTCTTGCTGCACTTATGAAGTCCGTTCTGGACAGGACGTTGTCCTTGTTCGGGCTTGTTGCTTTAAGTCCTTTGCTTCTGTTAATTGGTGTTGCTATCAAGCTAACTTCCAAGGGGCCTGTTATCTTTAAGCAAAAAAGGCATGGCTGGAATGGTCAGGTTATCGAGGTCTGGAAATTTCGCTCAATGCGTGTGCATGAAGATCTTAAGGTTGCACAAGCGACCCGCGACGATCCCAGAATAACCGCAATCGGCCGTTTTATCAGGCGTAGTTCGCTTGATGAATTACCTCAGCTTATTAATGTTCTGCAGGGGCGTATGTCGCTGGTTGGGCCTCGTCCGCATGCTGTGGCTCATAATGACTATTACTCGGACAAAATAATGGCTTACATGGCTCGACACCGAATTAAGCCGGGTATCACAGGTCTGGCGCAGGTTAGCGGCTATCGTGGTGAAACAGAAACCATTGACAAGATGGAAAAGAGAGTGGAATTTGATTTGAATTATATTAATAACTGGTCCCTTTGGCTGGATATTAAAATTCTTTTCAAAACACCGCTAAGCCTTTTCTGTAAAGATATATACTAGAGTATGAAAAAGAGCTGGCAGGTTAGTTTATGGGGATTTTGAGAGGGATTCTTGTTCTCATCGTTCTTAATGTAAGCCCCGCGTTTGCTTATAACTCTATTGAATTTCCAGTGAAGTTTGGTGGCTGGGCCGAGCAGTCTTCAGTCTTCTTTGTCAGGCCTAATCGTGAGTCGCAGGAGTCTAATGATGCTAAAATCCATACTGGATTTCGTCTGACATCTTCATATACGAATGGGCATAGCTCAAATATAAGCGAGATGTCCGATCGTATCGCCTCTAGCTACCAGAATTTATCTGCGGTAGCAGGTTATTATCTTCCAAGCAAAAGCCACCGTTATGCCTCGTTTGTTGTCGGAAAGTTCAGGAATGACTACTCTGTTGGTGGTCGATACAAGAAAAACAATACTTTCATCAGAGCGAATGCTGGCTTTAGATTGGGCTATCGATCAAGGCTAAAGGTAGCAGCTCTGTCAAGTTCGATGACGCAGAGAATCAATAGTGATAATATAAAGTTTGGTGAGCGGCCCGATCAGGCTGAACTCAATAGTGTACGTGTTGATTATAGTATAGGTAGAGAAAAGGCTAGGGGGTTTTTAAATATTACAGGTGAAGTTATAGAGTATGACTTTTCTAACAATGACGACTCTGGCTCATCTGATCGTTTGAATGCTCTCAAGAGAACATCCACCTCTGTTACAAGTTATCTCAGGTATAGAAAAAGCTCGCGCTCTAAGCTAGAGGCTCTATTTTCATTTACTGATTTTAGCTATAAAGAATCAAAGGATTCATCTTATCAGCTTTATAAATTCCTGGTTGGGGCGGCTGGAAAGCCATATGATAACCTTGAGTTAAGTGCAATTACCGGGTTAGCTTTTAGGGATTATAATACTTACGATAAGCTTATCTGGTCATCCAGGGCCAGTGCATTCTGGCGTTACTCGCCAAAGGTTGTTACCGCTCTGAATTTGAGCGACTACTTTGATGATGGCGGTACTTCTGGGCGGAGTTCGTCCGTAAAAGGGGTGAATTTAATGCTTTCAGTCTCCAGGACCCCAAAGATCTGGTTTGGTGGTGCTTTGGCGTATTCGAAGGTTAAATCTGACACAACGAATACAATTCAGTCAGCTGCTGAGATTGCTGCATCCTATAGGTATAGTAAAAATTTTAGTTTAAGTGTTAAGTATAAGTATTTGAATAATTATGCAGGTCGTGTTAGTGATGTGTTTGACGATTCTGTGATTTCGGTCTCAGCTGGTCTTGTATCTGACTTTGGAGGGCTCTGATGAGATTATTCCTGCGTAGCTTTGTCTTTATTTTGTTGGCTTTCCCTATGTTAGCTTCTTCAAGTGGTTATATATTAGGTGTAGGTGATGAAATATCAATCCAGGTTTTTCAGGAGGAAGAGCTTAGTTTTGGTTCTGTTGTGATTCCAGAAAATGGCACAATATCCTATCCGTTTCTAGGTGATCTGTCTGTTACTGGGCGTACGGTTGATTCATTGCAAAAAGAAATTACAGAGTCGCTCAGGGGTGACTACCTGGTAAGCCCTAAAGTTTCAGTTTATATCAAGCAGTATAGGGGTTTTTTTGTTGATGGTCAGGTTAATAACCCGGGTCAGTATCCCTATGAGCCAGGTTTAACTGTAAGGAAGGCTATTTCAATCGGTGGGGGGGTGAATGAAAGAGCAGCCTCAGACTCTGTATATATTATTAAAGATGGCGATAAGGACAAAAAATCAGTAAAAGTGAGTCTGGATACTTTTATGAATCCAGGTGATATAATCTTCGTTGAAGAAAGCTTTTTTTGAGGAATTGTTTTGTACGGACGCCCAGACGATAATAAAGCCTCTCCTTCAATAGATGAGGTAGACATTTCCTCTATTCTGACTGCGGTTGCGGCCAAAAAGTATACTGTGATTTTATCAGCTATTGTAGCGATGATCATTGCTGCATTCTTTGTGTCTACGATAGCGCCTGTTTATCGTTCTACGGCGACCCTGCTGATTGAGAAAGACCAGAAGAAGGTTGTATCCATTGAGCAGGTCTATAACCTTGACGATACAGGTAAGGATTATATTGTTACCCAGATTGAGCTTCTGCGCTCTCGGTCGCTTGTTGAGAGGGTCGTTAAAGAATTAGATTTGATGAACAATCCTGACTTTAACTCTTACCTCAAAAAGCCTGAAAAAAGCGCGATGGGAGATTTTTTATCCAAATTTAAAAGTTATTTTGTTGGCGCTAAAAAGAAACCTGTACGTCTTTCTGATGAAAAGCTTCTGGTGGCAGTTGTAAATAAAGTTAGAGGGATGGTCGGTGTTTCTCAGTTAGGTAAGACGAGAATTGTTAAAGTTTCTGTTGAGTTTACTGATCCTGTTGTTGCAACGGATATCGCTAATTTACTTGCTTCTGGCTATATTGAGAGCAATATGGAATCCAGGGTTAGCATGAACCGCGTCGCCTCAAAGTGGATTAACTCTCAATTATCAGTACTGAAAGGTAAGTTGGAAGAGTCAGAAATTCAGCTTCAAAAATATAGAGAGCAAGAGAACCTTGTTGATTTAAATGGAATCTCGACCATTAGCGGAGATGAGCTGTCTGTTCTTTCTTTACGCCAGATTGATGCTCGAAGAGAAAGGGTTTCCGCAGAAGGAAAATACCTTCAAGTAAAGCGTATAAAATCTAATGACTGGAAGGAGTACCTTGATCTTCCAAGTATTCTTTCTGATAAATTGGTTGGAAACCTTAAATTAGAATCAGGTACGGCTAAGATAAAGTATGACTCTCTTGCTGAAAGGTATGGTAGTAAGCACCCTAGACTCATCTCTGCCCGCTCAGAATATGAGAGTGCCTTACATAATCTGAAAGAGCAGGTTTTGCTACTGGTTTCTGGTATCAGTAAAGACTATCAGCTTGCTGTTGCTGCAGAAAAATATATCGACGATCTTATAAAAGAAAACAATGAAAGGATCCAGGATATTAAAAGAAAAGAGTTTAAGTTCATGGAGTATCAGCGTGAAGTAGATACTAACCTTGCGCTATATGACACTTTTCTTACGCGTTTGAAAGAAACTAAAGTCACCTCTGATCTTGAGGAGGTTAATGCTCGTATCGTCGATAAAGCTATTGTTCCTTCTGTTCCATTTAAACCAAAGAAGCTACTTTTGGTGGTGCTTGCAGGGATAGGCTTTTCTGCTCTGGTATCTGTAATTCTAGTATTGATCGAGTTGAACAGAAATGTACTGAAGAAGCCTGAGGATGTTGAAAGTAAACTCTCAGTTCCTTTGATTGGCTCAGTTCCTAAGCTTGAGCTGAAGAATGAAAACCTTGAAATAGGTTCAACTTATTTTGCAAACGAGAACCCGCTGTTCTCAGAGGCAATACGCACCATTCGAACCAGTCTTCTCCTGTCTGATATGGAGAATGAGAATAAAATAATTCTTATGACTTCATCTGTTGCGAAGGAAGGTAAAACCAGTATTTCTTCGAATCTTGCATTGTCGCTGGGAAAAATGGAGAAAGTTATTCTGGTATGTGCTGATATGAGGAAGCAGGTTGCCCCCTTAAATGGCGAAAGCAGTTTTGGCTTATCTGATCTGATTCAGGATAGGTCGAAGCTATCGGATACTATTATTACTCATTCTGGAATTGATATTATTCTGCCTGGAGATGTTCCTGCAAACCCATTGGAGCTTATATCTACAGAGCGGTTTAGCCGAATTCTGGACTACCTCCGTTCCCAGTACGATCGAATCATTATCGACTCTGCACCTGTTGAACTGGTAAGTGATTCGTTGGTATTAAGTAAATATGCTGACTCAGTTATTTACTTATCAAAAGCAGATGATACCGTTGTGCCTCTCATTCGCAGGGGGATCGGAAGATTGATTGCTAATAATGCTTCTATCCTGGGTGTGGTTCTGAATCAGGTTTCCGTTAAAACGATCGGTGGCATTGGCTATGGTAAATCAAGAGGCTACTATGGTTATGGTGAGTACTGATATCGACACTGTTCCGGTACCAACACCAGTTTAATTTGTCCGCTTTTCATCGGCTTATAGTGTCAGGTTCCTGTCAGTCTTCTGCGGGGATATGTAAGGGGGCTGTCTGAGGGGGGAAGTGATGGAGCTATATCGGGCATCCAGCCCCTTTGTTTGAACAAGGGGCTGAAGTATATGCTGCTTGAGCTGTGCGTCAGCGCCCTACGCCGTAGTATACAAAGCCAATATCAGAAAGATAGTCTCGATCATATATGTTTCTGCCATCAATAATGACGGGAACGGCCATGCGTTCTTTCATCAGTGAGTAATCGGGGCATTTATAGTCAAGCCATGCGGTGCTGAGTATAAGCCCTTCACAATCTGTCAGGGCGTCGTACATATCATCGCAGTAATTTATTTTTGTTTCGTCTGGATAGTTGTTTCTTATGTTTTCCAGTGCTGCAGGGTCGTGAATATTAATTTTGCACCCTTGTGCAAGCAAGGCGTCAATTATTTTAAGGCTGGGTGCGTTACTAATACTGGCGCTCAAGGGTTTGAATGAAGCTCCCCACAATGCGATCGTTTTTCCTGAAAGATCGCTGTTGTAATGTTGCCATAGTTTTTTAAATGGAAGTTCTTTCTGTGCCTCGTTTTCAGATAGTAATGTATTCAAAAGTGAGGATATTTTCTTATTCTGAAAGGTTTCTACAAGCCCTCTGATGTAGTTTGAAAAGGCTTTTCCGCCAAAGCCACAGCCTGGCTCAAGATAGTATGGCCCAATTCTATAGTCACATGTCATGGCGTCTCTGACGCGCTCAATGTCTACACCTATGCTGTCAGCAAGGTTTGCCATTTCATTTATGTAGCCGAGTCTGAGAGCAAGCATCCCGTTAATTGAGAATTTTGTGAACTCTGCCTCACGTGCTGACATGAGCTGCAGGTTTGATATTCTTGTCAGAAAGGGTCTGAATAACGCTCTTATCTGGCTGAATGACTGTTTATAATCACAGCCTATTATGAAAGCTGATGGGTTCTCAAAGTCTCTGAGGGCGCTACCTTCAGAAAGTGTGCTGGGTACGTAGGCTATAAACTGACCTGCAGAGCTGTCTAACAGATTGTCCAATTGCTCTGTCGCACCGATATTAAAGTAGCTTTGGTTAATTAGCAGTGTTTTTCCATGTGTTTGCTTTGCAATTTTTTTAACGATCTCTTCGGCTATATTGAATGTATCTGAGGCGAAAGCAAGCCAGTGAACGTCGTTATCGTACGGTGCTGGTGCATCGCTGAATTGTAGCCTTCCAGCCTTATGCTGCTCTCTCAGCAGATCAATCAAGCCCGGTTCATTTCTTACTACAAGGTCAGTTTCAAAATGCCCTGGTGTGAGTGATGCAAGTGTTACATGATTTCCAACCTTACTTAGCGCAGCTGCGGCAACCCATGCGTTGAGCTCCTTTCCCCATACTGATATTTTCATCTGGAATGTTCCCTCCGACTCCACTGTATCGCTTTTATAAGGCCGCTTGTTGAGCTATCTACATCTTGCAGGTTTTCGCTATCCTCAATCAGGGAGGGCATAAGATCCGTAGCCATTACTTTTCCCTGTTCGACACCCCATTGGTCAAATGGGTTGATATCCCATATGACAGCCTGGGTAAATACCTTGTGCTCATAGAGTGCAATTAACTGGCCGAAAGACTCCGGTGTTAACTCATCCAGTATTATGCTGCTACTCGGCTGGTTTCCGTCATAACGTTTGTAATTTGGAGTGTTGTGAGCGGTGTTAAGAGCGTTATTGCCGAATGCTAACAGGCGGGATTGAGCCAGAAAGTTGGCAATTGAAAGGTTGTGCTGATGGTCAAGGGCTGAGTTTTTACTGCGCGTATAGCGTCGGGCTGAGACTATAAAGTCACACATAACGGGCTCGGTGCCCTGATGCAGTAGCTGGTAAAAGGCATGCTGTGCATTGGGGCCCACATCTCCCCATAGAACAGGGCAGGTATGGTAATCCACTTTTTCATCCAGCTGTGTGGTGCTTTTTCCGTTGCTTTCCATCTGTAGCTGTTCGAGGTAAGCAGGCAGGTGCTTCAGTCGGCCATCATAGGGCAATATGGCATGTGCATTTATGTTTAAGAAGTTGATATTCCATATCTCTACCATGGCCAGAAGAATTGGCAGGTTTTTATTAATATCGGCATGCCTGAAATGCTTATCCATTGTATGCGCGCCATCGAGCAGGCGGGTGAAGTTTTCAAAGCCTATCTTCAGCGCAATGGGCAGGCCAATTGTTGACCACATAGAGTAACGGCCACCAACCCATGTCCACATTTCAAGCTGGTGGTCAGGCTTTATTCCCCACCTGGACATGCGATCCGGGGTTGCTGATACACCGATAAAGTGTCTATTCAGGAGTGTTTCAATTGGAGCCGATGTGCTGTGTTCCAGCCAGGCGCGTGCGGTTGCCGCATTTGCCATGGTGTCGATTGTGGAAAATGATTTTGAAGCGATGATAAAAAGTGTTCGCTCAGGCGATAGTTGGCGCAGTTCTTTGGCGAGCTGGCTACCATCCATTGAGGACACAAAGTGTATATCGAGGCCTCTGGCTTGTTCGGGGGCATGTTCTGCCAATGCCCGGCATGCCATCATCGGGCCAAGGTCAGAGCCACCGACGCCAATATGAACGATGGTGTCGATTGGTTCGCCGGAGAATCCTCGCCACTGGCCTGAGTGTATCTCATCTACCAGTCGCTTTGTCCTGCTCAGGTTATGGTGAACCCCTTCAACAATATTTTCGCCATCAAGCCACAATTCTTGAGTGGCGGGTAATCTGAGTGCGGTATGAAGAGCTGGGCGGTTCTCAGAGCTATTCACCTTATCGCCCTGAAATAAGCTTTCAATCATTTCGGGAAGCTGTCGCTCAGTGGCAAGCTCCAGCAGGTGGTGGAGAACTTCTGTATCTACCCTGTGTTTAGAGAGGTCTAGCAGCAGTTCTTTATGCCGAAAACTGAAGCAATCAAACCGATCAGGGTTTTGTTTGAAAAGGTCAGAAAGGTGCGATCGTTTCGCAGTTTTGGCCAATTCAACCAGTTTTTTCCAGCTGATGGAGTCTTTCAGGCTTGGCTTCATTGTGAGGTCTTTTTAGCTGAAATATAATCGCGTAACGCGCAAGCCGTTTCGGGGTGCTTCAGACCGTATGCAATATTGGCTAGCAGGTAACCTGTTTTATTGCCGCAATCATGGCTGTTGCCGGTCATCTTGTATGCCTGGACAGGAGCTTCTTTAACCAGAGACTCTATCGCATCTGTGAGCTGTATTTCTCCGCCAGCACCTGGGGCTGTTTTTTCCAACAACTCCATAATGCGAGGTGGAAGAATATAGCGCCCTACAATTGCCAGGTTAGAAGGGGCTGTGGCGGGCTCTGGTTTCTCTACCATGCCGTTCAGGGTGATTGAATGGCCTGGCTGCAGAGAGTCGCCATCACAATCAACGATACCATAGCTGCTGACGCGTTCATCGGGCACCTGTTCGACCATAATTTGCGAATGTCCCCGCTCATTGAATGCAATGATCATACGCTCGAGGTCGGTGGTTGGCTCAGACTCTTCAACCAGAACATCCGGGAGGAGGACAGCGAAGGGTTCGTCAGATACAACAGGAGCTGCACTGAGGACGGCATGACCGAGTCCGGCAGGGCTTGTCTGTCTGACTGAGACGATCTGGACGTCATCGGGGAGTATGTTCCTCACCGTGTCGAGGATCTCAGCCTTTCCCTTCTGTTCGAGGATTGTTTCAAGCTCAAGGTTGTGATCGAAATGATTTTCGATTGCTTCTTTACCAGAGCGAGTAACCAGAACTATTTTCTTTATCCCAGCGCTCACAGCCTCTTCAATAACATATTGAATAGCGGGCTTATCGACGACAGGGAGCATTTCTTTGGGGATTGCTTTGCTGGCAGGGAGTACGCGTGTACCAAGCCCTGCAACCGGAATAATTGCTGTTGAAACAGTCACAAATTCCACGTCCTTATGTATTAACCTGGGGGGAGTTGGTTGGCTCAGGTGTTAATCATACAACGAATGAGAATTGTGATTTAATCTCTTTTCTACTTGTAAATTAAGTATTGATTCCTTGTTTGAATTGCTGAAGCCACTTTCATGGCTTCAGGGTTATCTCACCCCATCTGGGACTGGGTGTAATTCTGAATACCGATGCGATCAATCAGCCCCAGCTGTTTTTCCAGCCAGTAGGCATGATCCATTTCAGTGTCTTCCAGCAGGGTGTTCAGCATGTTGCGGGTCTGATAGTCCTGCTCCTGTTCACATAGAGCGATGGTCTCTTTCAGCAAGGCATCAACGGCATACTCTACATCCAGGTCACTGCGTAGCATGGAGGGTACGTCAGTGCCGATATTCAGAGCATCACGTTTGTCCATGCAGGGTTTGCCTTCCAGGAACAGTATCCGCTCGATCAGTAAGGATGCGTGGCCTTTTTCGTCCTCAAATTCATGGGCGATTCGCTCGTGCAGCTTTTGCAGGCCCCAGTCGTCATACATGCGTGAATGGATAAAGTATTGATCCATTGCTGTCAGTTCGCTGGCCAGCAGGCGGTTCAGAGCGTCAATTACGGTTTGCTTGCCTTTCATTCCGGTGCCTCCTTACATCATTGATTGCAGGTAGTTTTCATTACCGATTTCGTTGAGCAGGTGTTGCTGGGTTTCGATCCAGTCAACATGTTCCTCTTCATACTCCAGGATATTCTGAAGCAGTTCGCGGCTGACAAAGTCCCTGGCGCTTTCACAATGAGCGATTGCTTCACGCAATAATGTCAGCTGGTCAAGCTGAAAAGCCATATCACAGGACAGCATCTCTTCGGGGTGCTCACCAATACGCAGCCGTTCAAGATGCTGGAGGTTGGGGAGGCCTTCAAGGAACAGGATACGCTCGATCAGATCATCAGCCTGCTTCATATCCTTGATCGACTTTTTATAGGATTTACTGTTCAGTGCCCCCAGTCCCCAGTTGCGGAACATACGCGCATGCAGAAAGTACTGGTTAATTGAAGTCAGCTCATAGGTCAGCACTTTGTTGAGGTGAGTGATAACCGATTTCTCTCCCTTCATGATTCTCTCCTGTGTATGTCAGGGCTGTGGTGTGGGTGATACAGCGCAGGTTAGCGGTTGTTTTTTGATCGGTCAACGGCAAATCCCTTTAAAATCAATGGGTTGCTAATGGTGTTGTAAATGGTTATCAGGGCTATCTTTCCTTACATCTGTATATTTGGTCTGGCTGATATTGCTCCGGTACGAGAAAGCCTGAATTAATATTCAACTTTTTTTAAAAAAAGCTTGCAGGAACAGCAGGTTATCCATATTATTCGCCTCGCTGACACGGCATAGCCAGTCAGCACTACGGTGAGGTGTCCGAGTGGCCGAAGGAGCACGCCTGGAAAGTGTGTATACGGAAACGTATCGAGGGTTCGAATCCCTCCCTCACCGCCACGAATTCAGAAGCCCTGCTCAATCGAGCAGGGCTTTTTCGTTTCAGAAGAAGAAAAATCTTCTTCACCGCCAGCTTATTCCCGAGCCCTGCTCATTTCACTACTCATCTCTGCACCTGATTCTGGCTACCGTGCTGAGCGTTATGCGCTTCAGCTGTTTTACGGGGCTGGCTCAGTCCTCTGTATCTGCTACTGTAAACGCCATTACTAACCACCCGTTTATATGTGAAGGATTTATATGTTCAAAAAAGTACTGGCATCGGTAGGTATTGGTGGCGCGAAAGTGGATACGGTCGTGCTGGCTGGCGAAGTGCAGCCTGGCGGTGTACTGCCGATTGAGGTGGTGATTGAGGGTGGTGCGGTGTCCCAGGACATCTCCGGGCTTAATCTGTCGTTGATGACAAGGATTAAGGCCGAGGTAGATGATGAAGTCGTTATGCAGAACCATGTACTGCAGAGCTGGCAGCTGGAGCAGTCTTTTGAAGTTGGTGCCGGTGATCGTCATGTGATTCCGATGCAGCTGGATATTCACCCGGAAACTCCGCTGACGGTACTGGCCTGCGCTGATAACCGTTCAACTGTCTGGCTGCAGACCGGGCTTGAGATTGATCTGGCCATTGATGCTGATGATGTCGACCCTATCAATGTCGTTCCGACTCCGGGTATGGCGGATGTGCTTATGGCTGCTGAGCGTTGCGGGCTGCAGCTGGTCAAAACAGATGTCGAGTCCGGTCAGGTTAATGCACCGGGCTTCCAGTCTACGCTGGGCTGTTACCAGGAGCTGGAATACCGGCCTCAGGGCTGGCTGACGTCGCTGAATGAGGTTGAGCTGACGCTATTGCCCCAGCCAGGCGTGACCCATGTGCTGGCTGAGGTTGACCGGATGATGCGTGGTGATGCCTATGTCGCCCTGAGCTTTGCTGATGGCATGGGTGTTGATCAGGTTGAAGCGCAGCTGCGTCAGCAGCTGGGGCTTTGATCTGAAGCAATAACAGCCGGCCCTTCGACCCCGGTCGGGGGGCTATCGTACCTATAGGTGCTTTCCCTGGCCTGTTTGCCGGAGTACAGTGACTGATCGAACTATGAACAAAGTCACAGGGAAGCATAACCATGTCGCAAGCTACGCTGTTACGTGAAGACCAGGATGGGGTCTGTATCCTGACGCTTAATCGCCCGGATGCCTACAACGCCTTGTCCATCGAGTTTATGGAAGGGTTATCTGCAATGCTGGATCAGGTTGCCGATGACGAAACGGTCAGAGTGGTGATGATCCGGGGGCAGGGCCGGGGGTTCTGTGCCGGGCATGACCTTAAACAGATTATGGCCTCCCCGGAAGAGGAGTTTCATAGTCTGACGTTTGAGCGTTGCTCCAGATTAATGCAGCAGATTACCAACCTGCCTGTTCCGGTTCTTGCTCACGTTACCGGTATTGCGACGGCGGCGGGCTGCCAGCTGGTGGCCAGTTGTGATCTGGCAGTTGCTGCCGACAATAGCCGTTTTGCAACACCGGGTGTGAATATTGGTTTATTCTGTTCCACGCCGATGGTGGCGCTGACTCGGGCGGTTCAGCCCAAGCATGCGCTGGAGATGCTTTACCTGGGCGAGTCGATGGATGCACACCGTGCCGCAGAAATTGGACTGGTGAACTGGGTTGTGCCCCGTGAAGCGCTGAGTGATTTCGCTATGCAGAAAGCCCGTATGATTGCGAGTAAATCGCGGGCGACGCTGGCGCTGGGCAAGCGGGCATACCATGCCCAGAAAGACCTGCAGCTGGCGGATGCTTACCGTCACTGCAGCAAGGTTATGGTTGATAACCTGCAACTGGATGATGCCAAAGAGGGTATCGAAGCCTTTGTCGAAAAACGTCAGCCTGACTGGCGTCACCGCTGAGCCGATGTGTCGGCAGCGCATTGCTGGCAATGATCGGGCGGCCATGGATAATGACTCAACCCAAAGTCTGAATCGAGATCTAATGACCTCCCTGACGCCTGCACCAGGGGCTGAGCTTAGCAGTATGCTTGAAGCACTGGCTGAGCCAGCTGCCCTGTTATCACCCGACTATCGCATCCTTGCGGTGAACCATGCCTACCTCAAGTATTACGGCCATGATGCGCCTGTAGGGGGACGCTGTTACGAAATTTCCCACGGCTATAGCGCACCCTGTGATCAGGCGGGGGAGTCCTGCCCGTTGAAAGGCTGCCAGCAGACGGGTGGCCGCCAGCGGGTGCTACACCTGCACAACACTCAACATGGTGAAGAACATGTTGATGTTGAAATGGTGCCGGTATTTAACGCGCAGCAACGTACAGAATATTTCCTTGAGATTATTCATCTGGTGCGTGGTGCCTGTGCGGATGCGCAGGGGGAAGGTCTGGTGGGGCGCTCAGCGGCATTTAATCAGATGCTCTCCATGATTCAGCGCGCCGCACCCAGCGAGATCAGCGTGCTGTTACAGGGTGAGTCAGGTACGGGTAAAGAG
>Ga0193951_1000429_pt1 | contig 19240 bp, 20 predicted proteins | sample BB_2_MG_FD_140370 | JGI IMG/M metagenome (GOLD analysis project Ga0193951, IMG submission 140370) | Microbial mat bacterial communities from the Broadkill River, Lewes, Delaware, United States - BB_2_MG | ecosystem: Environmental > Aquatic > Freshwater > River > Microbial mats | place: USA... | reverse complement strand
CAAACTCGATTTGATTTTACACTAAAAGGTGATTTGAATCCAAAAGCACTATTAGCGATGTAACTTACACCACAGCCCTCTTCCCCAAACAAACCTAGCATTGCTACAAAAGAGTCAATAGCTCTTAAAACACTATGTCCAAAGCTATATTTTTGTACTCCTAAACCGACAAGAAAAGAGACTTTTTTCCCATCTATCATTGATAAAATTTTGTCTACTTCTGTACAAGATACTCCACTTCTATTTTCCAGCATAACAATAGGCTTAATGTTAACAAAATCTATAAAATAATCAAAGTTTTCACCTCTTTTTTCTATAAAATCTTCATCCTCCATTTGGTCCATATATGCCATGCGTGAGAGAAGCATAGCTAAGTATATATCCCCTCTTGGTTTTATCTGTACATGTAAGTCTGCTTTTTTTGCTATCTCTGTCTTATAAGGATCAATTACTATGATTGTTTTGCCTTTTAAAGCGGGTAAAACATGCGAGTTTGTTGCACTTGGATTTTGACCCCAAATGACGACAACATCACTTTGTTTTACTCTCTCAGGACTCCAAGACAAACTCGCACCTCGTCCTTCTTCTATGCCATAAGCACCCGCATCTTCACAAAGAGAACCTTTTGCAATATCAGCACCCTCTTCTGCAAAAAAAAGCTTTGTGATCCCTTGCATAACACCCAAGTTACCACTCCCTTTAAAATAGAGAGTTTTTTTACTTAATTTATTTTTTATTGTATCAACAGCTTCATCTATACTAATGTCTTTGCCATAAAGTGTTGCATTTTTAAGACGAGGATATTTATGAAAATCGTTCATATGAGGACATAAAAATCCCTTAGTGATTGGATGAGATTTTTCACCTTTAAGTTTTAAATTTTCATCAACAACAATACTACAACTATCAAAACAATCTAAAGGACAAGTTGTAATCATTATTTTGCTTTAAACTCTACTTTTAAAAGTTCAGAAAATCTTTTTGGTGCAGGTATTATTATCTCTGCTCTATATGAAGAAATATTTTGAGTATCAACGACTTTCCAAATTTTATTTATTTTTATATCTGTTGCTTTGTCATTAATATACACAACACTAGAGTCTACAGCATCTACATCTTCTTTTGATAAAAATATAGTTAGCTTTCCTTTAGAAATATCATATGCATCTACAAGAAGCGTTCCAACATTAACAAAATCCCCTTTTGTCACATATATTTTGTATATTAAAAAACCTTCCTCTATTTTTACGCTTTTTTTATTGATGGTATCATTTAACATTGCTATTTTATACTCTAAATCACTTATAGAAACTTTTAAATTCTCTAATGAATTTTCTAAAGATATAACTTGATTGCTAGCACTAATAAGGTTAATTAACTCTGCATCTTTACTTGTTTTTGATTTTGTTTTTAAATCTTTTATTCTGTTGTAATTATCAGCTCTAATCTTTTCCACTTCTTTAGAATTATTGATATTTTCTTGAGTCAATTCTAGTGTTCTTTGCAAAGACTTTAATTTTTTTTCTGAAGCAACTAACTCTTTTTTATTCAAAAAATCATCTTGCTGAATTAAAACACCACCATTTGATACTTTTCCTTCTGCTTCAGTATATACAGAAACAATCTCTCCACTAGCAGTGGCTTTGATAGAAAAAGACTCATATGGGTCAACTTTGGCATAATAAATGCTTGCATTTAGACTTAGAGCTAAAACAAATAGACTTAACAGATACTTCATATTGGGTTCCTCATAATTAATTATCTGTTATTATACATTAGTTTTTGTAAATGAATTATAATAAGGTAAATAATATGAAAATTCTTATTCTTGGCTCAGGTGGAGTTGGTGGCTACATCGGTGCAAAAATTATAAAGAGTGGTTTTTTGGATATTACTCTTTTAGCTAGAGGTAAACATTTTGAAGCAATAAAAGAAAATGGCCTTACCATTCTTGATGAAGATACAAAACTCAATATATCATCTTATCATATTACAAATAATATAGCACAAAATGCTCCCTATGATTTTGTGATAATTACTACAAAATCTTATGATTTAAATGAAAGCTGTGAAGCTATAAAAGAATTTGTAACTGAGCACACAATTTTGATGACAACAGCCAATGGTGTAGGTTATAAGGAAAAATTAAAAAAATATTTTCCAATAAATCCTATATGTGAGTCATGTATATACATATTTTCCAACATCGTAAAGCCTGGCGTCATAAAAAAATATGGAGGAGTTTTTCAACTTTTTATAGGCTCAGATGAAATAAGTCCTACAAAACTTGAAGAGATTAATCATCTCTTCAATAATGCCGACTTAAAAACAAAAATTTCTAAAGATATAACACTACAATGTTGGAGAAAATATCTTTTCATTAGCTCATTTGCAACTCTAACTAGTTTTTATAATGTAAGCATAGGAGAAGTTGTTAAAAACCATGAAAGTGAGCTGAGAAAAGTCCTTAGTGAAATAGTTGCTCTTGCAAATTTCAAGGGAATTAATTTGACTCAAGAGAATATAGAAAAATCAATCTATCAAGCAAAAAACAACATTCCTTTTAATGCAACGACATCTATGCTACTCGACTTTAGAAACAAACGAAAAAGTGAAATTGATGCTCTTACTGGATATGTATGTATGGAGGGGGATAGGCTTGAAGTAGAAGTAAAAACTATAAAATCACTTTATAAACAACTCTTAATGAAAGATATTGAAAACAGTTAAGCTTTTTGCAAAGAATAGGAAGTTCTATTTCCTATTCTTCAGTCGTGTTATATTTTAAAGTGTAATCTCTTTAATATCCGCTATTAATCTAAACTCTTTGTAAATACTAGCAATTAAATTTAGCCTGTTTCTTTTTACTTTTGTATCTTCTACATTTACCATTACATTGTCAAAAAAGTTGTCTATTTGGGGCTTTAGTCCAAAAAGTGCATCCAGTTTTTCTTCATATGTTTCATAATCATATGAGGACTTACTAATAAACTCTTCAAAAAGTCCTTTTTCTTCATCTTGTGTAAATAAATCTTCATCTACTTTTGTATCTTCATTAATATCCAAGTCTTTTATGATATTTGCAACTCTTTTAAAGGTAGAAAAGACTTCTTTAAAATCACTACTATTTGCAATGTTTTTTAAAGCTTCAATTTTCAATGAAAGTTTTAAGATATCTCTCTCTCCACTACTCACTACTGCCTTAATCACAGAAGGATTAACATCAAAAAATTGATAAATTCTCTCTAGAAAAAAGTTTTCCAATTTTACATAGTCTATATTCCCATAGTTTTTACCCATCAATCGTATATCATCATGAATATTAAAATCTAACTTTTTCTCTAAAACTATTTTTATTATTCCATTTACAGCACGACGAAGAGCAAAAGGATCTTTTGTTCCTGTTGGGATCTTATCTATACTAAATAAAGCTAATAGAGAATCTACCTTATTTGCAATAGCTATGATTGAGCTAAAAATATTACTAGGAAGCTCACTATCTTCACTTTTTGGAAGATACTGCTCTTTTAAGGCTAAACTTACTAAGTCATCTTCACCAGCAGCTTTTGCATAATAATAACCCATAAGTCCCTGAAGTTCTGTAAACTCATATACCATTTCGCTAAGAAGATCTGCTTTACTAAGCATAACTGCTCGATTTAGTATATCCTCTACTTTTTTATCTGTATTTTCTTTACAAGTAGCTAATTTTTGATTGTATTTTTTTCCAAGATACTCTACTATAGACTTCTCTCTAATAACCTTATCAAAAACACTTCCAAGACCATCAAGATAAACTACATCTTTTAATCCTGAAAACTCTAGTCCATTTTTAAGATCATTATCATAAAAAAATAGTCCATCACTCAATCTTGCACGAAGTACTTTTTCATTTCCTCTGACTATCAAATCATAATCATCACTAATTGCGTTTGATACTACTATAAATCTATTAGTAATTTTTCCATTCTTAAAAACTGGAAAATATCTCTGATGTTCTTTCATAGAAGTAATAATCACTTCAGGAGGAAGTCTTAAAAATTCTTCATCAAATGAACCAATCAAGGCCTTAGGATACTCAGTAATAGCAACTATTTCAGCTAAAAGCTCTTTATCTATTTCTATTACTACACCACTCGTAGCTTCAATCTGTTTAAATTGTTCTAATATAATCTCTTCTCTTTTACTTGGATAAAGAACTACACCATTATTTTCAAGTTTTTCAAAATAATCCCCGGCAAAATCATAACTAAAAGGCTCATAAGATATCGTTCTATGAGGATATGAAAGCTGTTTAGAGTCTATATTATAAAGACTAAAAGGAATATGTTCATCTCCAAGCATTGCACCTACCCATCTTATAGGACGAATAAAACTTTTTTCATAGCTTCCCCATCTCATAGATTTTCCAAAACTTAATGAAGATATAAAGTCTTCTACCATTGTGCCAATAAGTGTCTTAGAATCTTTTCCTTTGAGTACTTTTTTATAATATAAAACTTCTCTTCCCTCTTTTAAAATTGTACCAATTTCTTCTAAACTAACGCCACATTTTTTTGCAAATCCATTTGCAGCAGCAGTTGCAACACCATCTTTAAAAGCAACAGCAATTGGAGCACCATACATTTCCTCTTCTCTATCGTTTTGAGAAAGTGGAAACTCACTATGCCACAAGACTAATCTTCTAGGAGTATAATAAAACTCAAATTCGCTCGTTAAAGCATTTTCTTCAAGTATATTTAGCCATTTTTTCTCTATATTTGGTAACTCTTTTAAAAATGGAACTGCTGGAAGTTCCTCAACACCTATTTCTATCAAAAGTGGTTTGACCATAAAAAAACCTTATCATTATTTGTTTCTTTAATTTGAACTTGTTCAAATTAAATTCATTGCACTAAAGCTTTGCCTTTGGCAAGAATTTTCGTACTTAATCGCTTATTTTATCTACATTGTAGTTAAAATCCACTAAAACTATCTCTTTGTTCCCTTTATAGGTAGCTAACTCTTTTATATGTAAATTATAAATTTTTCCAACTTCTAGATTGATATCTGGTTGATACATATAGATTTTATCTCTATTTTTATCTTCAATAGTAACTCCATATTTTGTGGCATCAATCACCATAACATCTTTTAGAAGAAAATTAACTCTTCTTCTTTGTGTATGCAATAGCATCTTAATAGTTGCTTCTTCTACTTTTGGCTTATTAATTTTATGTGTAGAAAATGTAGCTTTCAAAGCAAAATGGTCGCTATAGCCAATACCAAGATGTTGCCCCTTGCCTTTTTGACTAATTAACCAACGATTTGGCTGTTTGTACTTGTTTAAAAGGTATTGAGGTTTAAAGACTATAAAAGAACCTTCTTTATAATTAATATTTTTGGAGATTATTATATGGTCTAGTGCATTTTTATCTTTAAAGAAAACATGTGAATATCTATCTTTTTTAGGGAGGTCATACCATAGATTTGTATTGTCTTTACTGATATAATTTACTGCTTCTCCCCAATTTCTTTTATCCTTGACTAAAGGAGAATTAAAATCACCAAGAATTATATAGTTTTTATCTTTTTTATAAATTTTTTCAAGTGCTTTGGCAAATTCCATTCTTTTTGCATTGCCATTTTTATATGATGGCCAATGATTTAAAAAAAAATTTACATGTAAGCCTTTTACATTAACAACTACTTTATGGATTGGTCTAAATCTACTATTTATATTGAAGCTCTTGTGAAATTTTATAGGGTATCTAGAAAATAAAACAGAATCAATACCTTTGTTTCTAAAATTGCTGTACATGTAAGGATATTTTTTACTACCAAGTGCTAAATTCAGCCTTTTAGCAATAGTGATATTTTCTAACTCTTGAAGAGCGATTATATCTGCATCAATGTCTTTAACAACTTTTACTATATTTTTTATTTTTATATTGAGCATTTCATCATTCCAGCCACTTTTGGTATTTGGAATATACTCTTTGTATTCATTACCATTTTTTTTTGTATCAAAAAGATTTTCTATATTGTAAGTCGCTACACTAAAATCAATAGCTAGTAAAAATATAGGAAATAAAAAAAGAATTAAAAACTTTATCATACCATTGGTTTGAATTCTCGTTCTTTATCACAAAAGTACTCTAATTCTCCTGTTTCCAATTTATAATACCAACCACGAATTGACAACTTTCCAGAATCAACTCTGGAATCAACTTCAGGATATGTAAGTAAATTTTTCATCTGCAAAACAATTGAAACTTTTTCTGTCAATTCTAGTTTTTCTTCATGAGTTGCACCAGTTTTTATACTATTTTCTACATAGTTTTTAGCTTCCAATCCCAAATCTAACCACTTCTTTACATGCAAAAGATTTATACTACTTACATCTTGATAAAGACTATTAATTGCTCCACAGTGAGAATGTCCACATACAATAATATCTGTTACTTTTAAAATATGAGTAGCATACTCAATACCAGCTGCTGTTGCATGATAGTCATTATCAGGAGAAAAAGGAGGAACAAAGTTTCCTATGTTTCTTAAAATAAATAAATCTCCAGGATCAGAATTTGTAATCAAAACGGGATCCACTCTTGAATCACTACAAGCTATAAACAATACTTTTGCTTTTTGACCATTTTTAACCAAATCTAAAAACTTATTTTCATACTTTTTAAATTTTTTATCTTTAAAATTTTCATGTCCATCTATTAAATCTTGTACTTTCATAAAATATCCTTCATTTTCATAATTATAGTTAAATTTACTAAAAATTAAGTTATTAAATATGAGTTGTTAATGATTTTGCTGAAGCAAAAGCCCATTGAAAGTTGTATCCCCCAAGCTCTCCCGTAACATCGAGAACTTCACCAATAAAATATAAATCTTTTTGTAACTTACTTTCAAATGTCAAAGCATTGATTTCATCCGTATTTACTCCACCTTTTGTTACTTCAGCTTTTGTAAAACCAAAGTTTCCAGCTGGAGCAAATTCATAGTGCTTTAATACTTGTAACTTATCAATCTCGTCTTTTTTTAATTTGCATATTGGTTTATCTTCTACATGTAAAGAATCTAAAAACTCTGTCATAAATCTTTTTGGAAGAGGTATTTGTGAGCTAATTAATTTTTTAACTTTTTTATCTAAAAGTTTTTTTAAATCATAATTTGGTAAAAAATCTAATGCAACCTTTCCTTTTTTCCAGTAAAGAGATCCACTTAAAACAACAGGTCCACTAATCCCTTTATGTGTAAAAAGTAAATCACTTTCTAAAACCTTTCCTTCAACACTTAATTTAGTATTAAAAGAGATTCCACTAAGCTTTTTCATCCAAAACTGATCTTTTTGTACAGTCAATCCTACAAGTGCAGGCGCAGGGGTAATAATACTATGTCCAAATGATTTTGCTATTTCATACCCAATAGAACTTGCTCCAATAGTTATATAGCTTAATCCACCACTTGCAACTATAACCTTTTTTGCTTCTATGGTATTCTTTTCTGTCTTAATTTTAAAATTATTATTAAACTCTACATGTAAAACTTTACTGTTCATAAAAAAGTGACAATGTTTTGTAAGTTTTTCAAATATATTTACCAAATCTTTTGCAGATTTTTTGCAAAAATATTGTCCATATCTTCTCTCTTCAAGCTGTAGCTGAAACTTATCTAAAAATGATAAAAGCTCTTTGGGGGTAAAACTATCTAAACTCTTTTTTATAAACTCTTTATCGCCTAGGTAGTTATCTTCTGTTACATTTTTATTTGTAACATTACATTTTCCACCACCGCTTGCAAGAATCTTAAGTCCTATCTTAGAATTACCATCAATTATAGCTATGTTTTTATTTGGCATCAAAGAAGCTGACATAAGCCCACTTGCTCCTGCCCCAATAATAGCTATATCATAAATCTTCAATTAGACTCTTTCAAATAAACTATAATTTTGCCTTATTGCATCATAAAGAACGATACCTACTGATACTGCTTGATTAAGACTTCTTCCATTTTTTCCCATAGGAATTGTTATAGCATTTTCCCATTTTATTTTCATAAGCTCCATTGGGAGTCCTGTTGATTCTCCTCCAAAAAAGATAAAATCATCTTTTTGAAACTCTGCTTCAAAATATGGCTTGTCACTTTTAGTAGTTGCAAAGTAAAAACTATCTTTTTTATCACCATTTGCAGCTAAAAAATCATCTAAATTTTCCCAAACAGTAACATCAAGTAAATGCCAATAATCTAACCCTGCCCTTTTAACATTTTTATCATTAATTTCAAAGCAAGTTGGCTTTACAATATGAAGTTTACAATCACAATTTACGCACAATCTTCCTATACTTCCAGTGTTTTGAGGGATTTGTGGGTGAACAAGAACTATATTGAACATTAAAAAATTACCGTTTTATTAGCCGAAACAAAAACCCTATCATCTAAGACTAAATCAAGTGCATTTGAGAGGACTACTTTTTCTACATTTCGTCCCGCTTTTTGCATATCTCGCCAAGAAAACTCATGAGTTACATTGATAACATCTTGGGCAATAATCGGACCTTCATCAAGGTCATTTGTCACAAAATGTGCAGTAGCCCCTATAGTTTTTACACCTCGATTAAATGCTTGTTTATAAGGATTTGCTCCTATGAAAGCTGGCAAGAAAGAGTGATGGATATTGACCATTTTTCCTGTATAGTGTTTAACAAACTCACTAGATAAAATCCTCATATATTTTGCTAAAACTATATAATCACACTCATAGTTTTGTAAAACTTCTATAACTTTTTTTTCATGTTCATCTCTACTTAAACCTTGATGGCAAACAAAATGATAAGGTATATTGAACTTATCCACTAACTCTTTTAAATAATCATAGTTAGACACAACAGCTACAACCTCAGCATTTAAATCATCACTGTACTCTTTTAAAAGTAAATCGCCCAAACAATGCGACTCTTTTGTAGCCATTATAACTATCTTTTTTCTTCTTCTTTGCATTAGCTCTATATTTGCATCATGAGGCATAGAATCTTTTAATTTTTTAATCAAATTATTTTTTTCAACACCACCGTTTACAATAGCACGAAAGAAAAACTTACTATTTTCACTATCAACAAACTCATCATTTTTTACAATATTCAAATCACTTTTATATAACACATCAGAAATCTTGTAAATAAGTCCTTTCGAATCTGTACAATCAATTTTTAATATATAATTATTCACTTATTTTCTCCAAAATAAAAAAGTTATTCTACCCAAAAAGTACTTAGAACTTTAATAAGCAAATATTTCTTGTAAAGAGCATAAAATTTTTCCATATAACCACCCTCACAATTCACAAAAAGAAACAAAAAGGTAAATATAGACTATCAACTTTTTTACTTACTCCTTTTTTTATTGATTATATGCTATTATTTACATGTAAACAAAAAGTTGTGTACAGAAAAAAGGGTAGATATGCAAACAAACAAAAATAATTTCAAAGTTAATGGTGAATTATTTCTAACAAAAATTGATGAAGTTATTAGTAATATATCCTGCCAGACAGAAATACTACAAAAAATTATGGACATTACTATAGAAGCTTTTAACTGTGATAGAGCCTATATACTTTATCCTTGTGACCCTAATGCTGATAGTTGGAGTGCAATTGAGCGTTCCAAAGATGAATATCCCGGCGTTTGTAATATAGGACAACACTTATTGATGGATGAGTCTATCATCACAATTTGCAATATCTTACTTAAGCATGATGGAGTCATCGCCTTTGGTCCCAATACGGAATTCTCTATTCCTGAAACACTTCAATCAACTTTTGATATTCAATCTCAACTCTCAATGCTTATAACTTCCAAAAATGATTCTCCAAGAAACTTTGGTATTCATCAATGCTCTTACCCGCGAGTCTGGAAAGATGAAGAAAAAAAACTATTATATCAAATAGGTGAACGCATAAATAAGATTTTAGAGAACAATTAAAAAGGCAATTAGCACCTGTAGAAATTTTTTAAACGATTGTCTGTTTAAAATATCCCTCGTCAGTTCTATATAAAAAGTCTGCTCTTAGTTTTAGTGAGACATTTTACACTTTTACCTGCTGTCAAACGAAGTGCTAAATACTCTTAACTGATTGTGCCACAAATTCTGAGTTTATTACAAATTTTTTTGGATTTTGACTCAACATCTATATTGCAAGTGTTTATCTGCTTTATTACTCTTCTTTTATACTCTATTTTTATATTTTCTTTCTCAAATCCGTCTTTTATAACATCTTGAATATCAATACCACCATCATAAACTTCATCCCAAATATCAAGTCTTTTTGCTTGTTCTTTTACATTCTTTTTATAATTTCCCAGCCACAGTTTTATGGGTATATCTATTGCTATCATAATCAATTCTTTATCATTTAAAGTTTTACATGTAAAGGTTTGGTTTTTATAGGCTCTAAGATAATGATTTGGTGCTTCAAGTTTTTTTGCCCACTCATATGGATTAAATCCACTCATATTTGCTACAATATACAAAAAATAATACTCTTTTAAATCTTCTACAAAGCCTTTATACGCTTGTTTTAACTCTGCTTCAATATGTTGATTCTTTACCTTACATGTAAAAACTTTTTCAAAAATATTAAGTCTATACATATAAACAAACCCTAAAGCTAAAAACTCTGCTTTGAAAAGCTTTTCAAACTCCCAAAAAATTCTAGTTTTACTCAAATCATCTAAATCAATTTTACGCATAACTTCTAAAGTTTTATCTTCAATATTAAATCCAAACCTAGCACTAAATTGGATAGCCCTTAAAACTCTTAAGCTGTCTTCTTTAAAAGATTCTTCATCTATAAGTTTAATCTCTTTTTTCTCTAAACTTCTTTGTCCATCCCACAAATCTAAAAGCTGTCCATCAAAAATATTGATCATCATAGCATTCATCGTAAAATCTCGTCTTTTTGAAGCAACTTTTTCATCATCTGTAATTTCTACTTCAAAAGCTTTATGCCCCACCCCAACTTTTCTCTCGATTCTAGGTAAAGATAAATCAATATCATCTATCTTATAAACAAAAAAACTTTTTCCAACCCCAATAGCCTCATTTTTTTGCATGATTTTGTCAAAGTCTTCTGGAGCTATATCGTAAACTTCTATGTCTAAATCTTTGATGATATTGTTTAAAAGTATATCGCGCACACATCCACCTACAAGATATGCACGATTTGTATAAGGGGATAAAAGATTTGCTATTTTTTGAATCTCTTCTTGCAAATCTTTTGGAAATTTATTTAGCATTCTCTAGTTTTTCTAATCGCTCATCAAGGACTGCTAAAGAATACTCTAAAAAATTTAGAGTCAAGTCTACTTTTGCTTCAATGCTCTTATTATTTGGAGATTGAAATCCTTCAAAAAGTACAAGTATCCTCTCACGCATACTCTCGCAAAAATGTTTTTCATCTTCTAGAACACTTTTACATGTAGAGGGCTCTTCTTCTATTATTTCTTCAACTTCACTTGGTTCTTCTTTTTTTTCTTTAACTTCTTCTACGAAAGGTTGTAGTGTTTGCTTCTGCTCAACAACTTCTTCACTAACATCCTCAAGCTCTGCTAAAGTTGAGAGTATCATGTCTTTTAATTCCATTTAGCCAACCACCTTTCAAATTCTGAAAACTCTACTTCACTATCCATATTTACAAAAAACTTTTTCATATCTTCATTAACGCCTAAATATTTCTTTCGTAATCCTGAAAGCCTTTTAATAGCTATCTTTGCTTCTTTATTGTTTGAGTCTTTTTTCAATAACTCTTTATAAATTTCCAAAGCCTCACTTTTGAGGCCCTGAAGTTCATAGATTGAAGCTAAAGTTAATGTCTTCATTATATCTTCGCTACATAATCCGCTATTATTGAACCTATCTCTGTTGTAGAACAAACTTCTACTGCTCCATATGCTGATAAGTCTTTTGTTCTGTAGCCATCTTTGAGTACCATTGCAACTGCTTTTTCAATTCTATCGGCTGCTTTTTCTTCACCTAATGCAAACCTTAACATCATTGCCGCACTCATAATAGTTGCTATTGGATTTGAAATCCCCTGTCCAGCGATATCTGGTGCACTGCCGTGAATAGGTTCAAAAAGTCCAACAGCACCACCAACACTAGCAGAAGGTAAAAGTCCTATCGATCCACTAATCATACTAGCTTCATCACTCAAAATATCTCCAAAAATATTTCCTGTCAAGATAACATCAAACTGTTTTGGATTTCGCACAAGTTGCATCGCAGCATTGTCTACATACATATGGCTTAATTTTACTTCTGGATAATCTTTTGCCACTTCTTCAACAGTTTCTCTCCAAAGTTGACTTACTTCAAGAACATTTGCTTTATCAACAGAACAGACTTCTTTTCTTCTTTTCATAGCACTATCAAATGCTACAACTGCAATTCTTCTTATCTCTTCTTTAGTGTAAACCATAGTGTTATAAGCCATATCTGCTGTTTTTTCTCTTGGCTGACCGAAGTATATACCACCCGTAAGCTCACGAACAACAAAAAGATCAACTCCTTTTAAAACTTCAGGCTTAATTGTACTTGCATCAACAAGCTCATCAAAAACATTTGTAGGTCTAAGGTTTGCAAAAACTCCAAGCTCGCTTCTTAGTTTAAGTAAACCACTTTCAGGTCTAAGATGTCTTTCTAACTTATCCCATTTTTCTCCACCAATAGCGCCAAATAAAATAGCATCACTTGCTTTACAACCAACTACCGTTTCATCAGGAAGAGGATTACCTGTCACATCATAAGCACATCCACCCATAAGATAATCTTCATAACTTAGCTCAAAATCTTCATTAGTACAAACTGCATCTAAAACTTTGATTGCTTCATTTACTATCTCAGGACCAATTCCATCACCTTTTATAACTGCTATTTTATATGATTTCATTTACTTAGCCTTTTTTGCATAATTCATAAGTCCACCACAGCTAACAAGTTCTTGCATAAAAGGTGGAATTGGCGTAAATTTATAAGTCTTATTGTTATTTTTACTTTTGATAGTTCCATTGTCTAAATCAATTGTTAAAATATCGCCCTCTTTTAACTCGCTACTTTCATCCAATTCTAAGATAGTAAGTCCCATATTAAAGGCATTTCTATAAAAAATTCTTGCAAAACTTTTTGCTATTACCGCACTTACACCTGCTGCTTTAAGTGCTATAGGAGCATGTTCACGAGATGAACCACAACCAAAGTTTTCACCAGCAACTATAATGTCACCAACTTGTACTTTATCTTTAAATGAAGGATCTGCATCTTCCATAACATATTTTGCTAACTCTTTAGGTTCTGAAGTATTAAGATAACGAGCTGCTATTATCAAGTCTGTATCGATATTATCACCGAATGTCCAAACTTTTCCATCTATTGTATTCATAAAAGTCCTTGAGAATTTTCTTATTTTGGTAGATATTTTACCCAAAAGCTTGTATGAAAAAGATTAAATCATAAAAGTGTTATTTACAAATACTTTTTCCAAGCTCTTTTTCAATGGAATTTATCTTTGTAACCAGTCTATTTTTCGTGTTTTTTCTAATGTCAAACTTTAACGAACTATAAACTCTATCACACTCACTTACCTGCTCATATGCAAGTTCAATTATATCAAGTGCTTCTCTCATAGTATCAGTCTCTACAACTGTACCCATAGGTGTTAGTTGATAAGAAACTCCACTTTTATCTATCGCACCTATTATTTTCGAAACTTGCTTTGAAACAGATGAGCCATCACGACAATTATCACTTGTTGGAAACATACTAAATTCTAATAATACACTCATACAAACCCTTTGATATTTATTTTAATCATACTATTATAGCACCAATACAATCTATACAAAATAATTTATAGTATAATACAAAAATTAATTTTATAGGAAACAGTTGCAATATTCTACATGTAAACAATTTGTGCCAGCATTTGGCTTAAAAAACAAACACATTCAAACACTTTTTCCAGCACTTTTTAGAAAACAAGTAGAACCTACTGTGCATATTGAAAAGTTTGAGCTCAAAGACAAAGATTTTGTTGAGTGTTATTGGTCATCTAAACCTACTGATACAAAACCTATTGTTGTACTATTTCATGGGCTTACTGGTTCATTTCAGTCTTCTTATATCCAAGGAGCTATGAGAGCCCTTAACAAAAGTGGTTTTTATGTAGTACTCATGCATTTTAGAGGATGTTCTGGTAAAGAAAATAGACTACCAAGGTCTTATCATAGTGGTGAAACAGGTGATGCTAAAGAATTTTTAGGCTACTTAAATAAAAAATATCCCAATAATCAAATTTTTGCAGTTGGCTACTCTTTGGGAGGGAATATGCTATTAAAGCTTTTAGCTGAAAATGGGACAGATTTAAATATAAAAGCAGCTATTAGCGTATCTGCTCCATTGCAATTAGATATAAGTGCTAACCGGATGAATCAAGGTTTTTCAAGACTCTATCAATATCGCCTTATGAAAGATTTAAAAACAACATTGCTTAATAAATATAAAAAACATGATATGAAAAACCTAATAGGGTTAGATGAAGAAAAAGTAAAAAAACTCAAAAGCTTTTGGGAGTTTGATGAAGCATATACAGCCCCTATACATGGTTTTAAATCGGCTCAAGATTACTATACAAAATCAAGTGCAAAACAATATTTAAAAGATATTAAAACCGATACCTTACTCATTCAGGCTTTAGATGATCCCTTTATGACTCCTTCTATTTTACCGCAAAAAGAAGAGCTATCAGAAAAAACCAACATTGCATTATATAAACATGGTGGACATGTTGGTTTTATATCTGGTACAATTCTTAATCCTCAATATTGGCTAGAACAAAAAATTGTTAGTTACTTTACAAGTTTTAAATAAAAGCTTATTAAAACCTTGAAATTTTACTATGACAATACGGAGTTTTACCTGTTTTTTCATAGTAATATTGATGATAATCTTCTGCAGCATAAAATTCCTGTTTTTCTAAAATTTTAGTAACAATTTTAAAGCCTTTTTGATCAAGTAATGAAATAAGTTTTTTTATTGTTTCTTTTTCTTCATCTGTAGAAACAAAAACAGCCGAAAGGTATTGGCTCCCTATATCTGGTCCTTGTCCATTTTCTTGAGTAGGATTATGTATTTCAAAAAATAGTTTTGCTAAATTTTCATAACTAATCTTAGAAGAATCATACTTTACTTCTACTACTTCAAGATGACCAGTATCTTTATAACACACTTCTTCATATGTAGGATTTTTAGTATGTCCTCCCATAAAACCAGACTGAGCATCGATTACACCCTCTTCTTTATTAAAGTAGTATTCTACACCCCAAAAACAGCCGCCTGCAAAGTAAGCCAATGAAAAAGTTTCGTTATCATTTTTTGTATTCATTTTTTCTCTTTTTTTTAATTTATTACATTATATATGTACTATACTTATACTATATTCAATAAAAATTACAAACTATCTAAAGATATGTACTAATTATGTTATTTAATATTAAATTAAGCTTTAAAAATCTTTTGCATTTTTTGAAGAGAGACTTAATTTATTTAAAATAGGGTAAAATTTTCTTAAGATTTTTTAAAAGGAAAAAAATGTTGCCAAAAAAAGTATTTTTACCGTTAGGTGGAGGCGATGAGCTTAAAGAACGAATCAAAGGTGCTCTTTTTATTGCAAAATATTTAGGTGCTCATTTAGAAGTTTTGCGGTCTGAAACAGTTTCAAAAAAAACAATCTCATCTGAAGGCTTTGCTCCTAAACATTTAATAGACAAAATGAACGATCTCAATCAACAAATCGAAGTTGGAACTACTAATAGGTATAAAAATGTTTTTAAAGAGGCATGTGATGAACTAAATGTACAAATTACTGAGGATACAGTAGCTGATGGCAATGCAACGGCATCATTGATAATCGATCAAGGTTTAAGAAGCACACTAGTTGCTCAGTATGGAAAACTATGCGATATGGTAATAGCAGCCTGCCCTCCAGGAAATGTTCCTACGGCGACATTTCAAGCGGCTGTTTTGTACAGTGGAAAGCCTGTTATTATGATACCAAGAGTATTAGAAGAATTTGACCCAAGTAAAATCATCATCTTTTGGAATGCAAGTACAGAATCTTCAAGAGCAATAGATGGAGCGATGCCATTTTTAAAAAGAGCAAAAGAAGTTTTAATAGTAACAAGACAAAACACCGAGGACAAAAAACCAACAATTTTTGACATACAAAAATATCTTGCGATACATGATATTGATGCAAAATGTGAAATAGTTATTCCTGCAAAAGTAAGAGGAGAAGCCTTGCTTAAAAAAACAATTGATGGTGGATATGGTCTTATCGTAGCTGGAGCATATGCTCAAGGTAAGATAAAAGAAAAAATGTTTGGTGGATTAACAACATATTTGTTGGAACACACAAAAGTTCCTGTTTTAAGTGCTCATTAAATTACAAAATAGATAAAAAGGGGGTTGGTTTGGATAATAATGTTAAAAAAATACTCTTTGGGGTAGTATTTGGATTGATAGGGTTTGGGGTGGCTTCAATTTTCTTTGAGCCAACACATGCAAAACTTTTAGGTGTAATTATTTTATTAGTAACACTTTGGACAAATGATGGATTGCCTTTAGGTGTTGTTTCTTTGATGCCTATAGCTCTTTTTCCAGCTTTAGGTATTTTAAATACCGCTGCAACAACAGCAAACTACTCTAAATCAACTATATATTTGTTTTTAGGTGGTTTTTTACTTGCAATTGCGACAGAAAAAACAGATTTACATAAAGTCATTGCTTCAAAAATAACTTCTATTTTTCCTTCAACTCCGTTAGGGCTTATAGCTTCCCTTGCTACTGCAGCTGCCGTTCTTAGTTCATTTCTTTCAAATACTACAACTGCACTGCTTTTGATTCCAATTGCATCTTTTTTAGTAGAAGACATGAAAATGAAAGTAAGATTAATCTTAGCCATTGCTTATGGTGCAAGTATAGGTGGAATCATAACACCTATAGGAACACCTCCAAATCTTATTTTGATGGGATTTATGGAATCTAAAAATTTAGAAATGATTCCTTTCGTAAAGTGGATGGGTCTTACACTACCTCTAGCGATAATCATGTTAGGAGTCATCTCTATTGTTCTCTCTTATGGACTAAAAGAGATAAAAATTGCAACTATGGATATAAAACATGAAACACTCACAAAAGATCAATCAAGACTTGTAAAAATTCTTGGTGCATTGATAATTCTTCTTTTGGTAAACTCACCAATCAAACCATTTTATAGTGGTTTAGGTCTTGATGAAAAAGTTATATTGTTAAGCTTTGGTCTTTTAATGTTTATTCCAAAAATAGGTTTTCTTGCTTGGGATGATAGTAAAAAAGTACCCTATGAAATCATGTTCTTATTTGGTGCTGGTTTTGCGATAGCTGCTGCATTTGGTAAAACTGGTCTAGCTGCTGCGATTGCAAATTATCTTTTAGTTATTACTCAACTACCTCCATTTGCTATATTACTTTGTGTTGCTTTTTTGATAACTTTTACAACAGAAATAACAAGCAATACAGCTCTTATATCCATAGCCTTACCTATCATCTTTTCTTTAGGTGAAGCTGCAAATATGGATATGACACTTATTCTTATGACAGCTACTATTTGTGCTAGTTATGCGTTTATGCTTCCTATTGCAACACCGCCAAATGCAATAGCTATGAGTACAGGATGTGTCCAAGTAAAAACTATGGCTAAGTATGGATTCATATTTAATATCATTGGAATTCTTGCTATTAGTTTAGTATCTTACTTCTTTTGGCAATATTTTATCTAAAAACATATAATCGCTCTATAAATATAGGGCGATTACTTTACTCATTTTGTGATCTTTACATATAAAGATTATTTTGTTTTTTTAGCTCCATAAAAAGAAAACAACGAAGCAAGTATTAAAGAAGCTGTAGAAAAACCAAATATCACTTTAAAATCTCCAGTAGCATCAGTAACTATACCAGCAGCTAGTGGTCCTACGATTTGCCCCACACCAAAAAATAGAGTTACAAGACTCAGTATCCTAGCAGTATGAGATGCGCCAAAAAGCTCAGCACTCAAAGTTGCCATAATCGAAGGCACTGCCCAAGTAGAAAAACCAAATATACCAGCTGAAAATAGTAAAAATATAGAAGGCACAGGCAGAGCTAAAATACAGTGTGCTATAGCTTGCAAAGAAAAAAGTATCCCTAAAGTTCCATATCTTCCTATACGATCACTGAGTATTCCAAAAATTGGTCCTGAGAATATACTAGTTACGCCTAAAATAGCCCAGAATGTTCCTGATATCTCAGTACTAACTTGCCACTGAGTTACCGCAGCTGCTACAAAAAAAGTCATATACATGATAGCTGTCATACCAAACATAAAAAACAAAATTCCTGTTATCAAAAATGGCACATACGTAAAAATATCTTTTAAATAAAGGCTATCCGTAGTATGTTGATTTGAAGCATGTGGGGTAAATCTTGCAAGCACACGATATGTATAAAAACCTATGCACATAATTAAAAAAGCAAATATAGCCCAACTTATACGCCAAGAAACAGGAAAACTATACTCAACAAGAGGCACAACTGCACCACTTATAATAATAGACAAACCAATACCAGCAACAACAATCCCAGTAGCTCTTCCTTTTATCTCAGAAGGAACCACCTGAGCGATATATGTCATAACTGCTATATTGGCTAATGCTCCAAAAAATCCTGTAATTATAAAACTTATTGCTGCCCAAATATAACTAGGAGCAACTGCCATAAGTATCATACTAGCAGCTTGTGTCCATAATGCTCTAGAGATAAGCTTCGCAACACCATATTTTTTATAAAAATAGGCAACTGTAAATAACCCAACAAAATATCCAAGAAAATTTGCACTTCCTACGATACCAGCTTGTGTAGCATTCATACCTAAGTCTATTTGCATATTTGGTAAAATCATACCAAAAGCAAATCTAGCTAGTCCTAAACACGAAAATACTATAAATATACCAGCTATTAATGGCTTTACATAATTGCGTAAAATCATTCTAATTATTTACGTTTTTTTCAAAATTTAAGCTTAAAGAATTTACACAATGTCTACTATTTTTAGAAGTAAAACCCTCACCATCAAATACATGCCCCAGATGAGCTCCACAAGTTTTACATGTAATCT
>Ga0193951_1000428_pt1 | contig 19241 bp, 16 predicted proteins | sample BB_2_MG_FD_140370 | JGI IMG/M metagenome (GOLD analysis project Ga0193951, IMG submission 140370) | Microbial mat bacterial communities from the Broadkill River, Lewes, Delaware, United States - BB_2_MG | ecosystem: Environmental > Aquatic > Freshwater > River > Microbial mats | place: USA... | reverse complement strand
TATTAACCGCATAAATGTAAAGCCCCCAGTTGCTTCCAACCAGTATGCCTGCAACGATTAAGGTGAACAGTGATTTTCTGTTCTTAAAAATGGGCCCCAGTTTTAAATTCTTTTTCCAGAATAGAAACAATAGTACAAAGAGTAATGACCAGAATATACGGTGTGCTAAAATTTCTAAAGCAGGCAGGTGATCGAGCCATTTCCAGTAGATTGGTAGCAAACCCCAGGTTAAGAAGGCCTGAAAGGTGTATAGGTAGCCGGCTGCTTGGGCATTTGTATTTAGCATATAGCGTTAGTTGAGCTTGCTAAGGTAATCATTTTCTTAAGCAGAACATCAGTAACTGTTGTGCATGTGTAAATGGTATTATTTTCAGCTTATTAAGGTTCTAAAATCGCCTTGTGAGGCGCTTTATTCTTCGTTAGGAAGATAGTTTAACTGATGAAAAACCTGTTGCTTATAATTCCTACCGATAGGTAGATTTTTGTCGCTTATGGCAATGCTTGTTGAGGTAAAACCTATAATGTGATTAATAGAAACAATAAATGAGCGATGAATGCGTAAAAAGAGGTTTTCATTCATCATGTTCTCAATAGATGAAAGGGTTTGGCGTGCTGTTATTGTTCTGTCTGCCGTATGGATATTGACATAATCCTTAAGACTTTCAACATAGACAATATCTTTAATGAGTACTTTATGTACCATTTTTCCTGTGCGGATATACATAAAATCATTGGTTTCACAACCCGGATTACTCTGGTGTATTTCGATATCACGTGCTTGTTGTTCAAAAAACTTATTTACAGCTCTTACGAAACGTTCAAATGATATGGGTTTCATTAAGTAATCCACAATATCAAGTTCATAACCTTCTAGGGCATACTCTTTAAAAGCAGTTGTGAGAATAACTTTTGGTGGATTCCGCAGTGAACGCAAAAACTCTAGGCCACTTAGTCCTGGCATTTGAATGTCGAGAAACAATAAATCGATTTTTTTAGCTCTCAAAAGATCAAAGGCTTCTGCAGCACGATGGCAAGTTGCTACAATATTAATTGAACCAAGTTTCTCAATGTGACTTTTAATCACTTCAACCGCTAAGGGTTCATCGTCTATAATTAAACAGTTGACCGACATTATGCTTGCGTTATTTTAAGATTAACATCAAAGAAACCGTCCTCAGTCGTAATTGTCAACTCATGATGGTCAGGATATATTAACTCTAAACGACGACGAATATTATTGATTCCTAAGCCCTCTGTGTAGGACGTGTTTTTGGTATCTAGCGTATTGCGCACATGTAAAAATAATAGATCGGGCTCAATGGATAAAGCAATTTGAATGTGGACACCTTTATTACTTTGAGTAATGCCATGTTTAAAACAGTTTTCGATAATAGGCAAAAGCAATAAAGGAGCAATGACTTTATTATTGGGATCGCCTTTGAGCTGATGGTCGATGTGCACAATACTTTTATCATGCCTTATGCTCTGTAATTCAATGTAATTATTCAAAAAGCTTAACTCCTTGGAGAGGGATACAAACTTCTCAGAGCACTCGTATAACATGTAGCGAAGCAACTCACTTAGTTTAATGACCACATCGGGTGCTTCATCCGATTTTTTTAAGGTCAGCGCATATAGGTTATTAAGCGTATTAAACAAAAAGTGGGGATGTATCTGCGTTTTTAGGAAGTTGAGTTCTGCTTGTTGCTTTTCTGTTATTAAGGCTTGTTTTTGCTGCTGATCGGTATACCAAACTTTAAAGAGCTTTATGGTGGCTGCTAAGGCTGGTACTTCATAATTCATCAGTGCGGCGACCACAATTTTTTGCCAATAAAAAACAGGGAAGTCACCTTCTAAACCAAAAAAGGGAACGTTGTAATACAACATCCAGATCATAAAGCCATAAAAAAGCGCATGAACGGCTGTTAAGGTAAAGAAGAGGTAATACTTCTTTTTTAAGAGGAATGGAATAACCAAATAGATAAAGGTGTAAACGGCTATTATTCTTACAGGTAAGAAGTAGAGGTTCGCTTTAAATTCAAAGCTATAGTTGTTATTATACTCACCATACGAAAGTGAATAGAATAAATATAAGACGACCCAAAAGAGAATGTGCCATAACCACCGGTACTTAAAAATAATATGTGTGTTCTTCTCGTTCATGTACAATTCTTATTAGGACTTAAAAATATTAATATCAGTAGGTATATCCAACCGCTTACGACAAAATACAGCTTTACAACGACCAATAACGCGAATTCATAGCGCAAAATAAAAGTATTTCTCTTTATTGTTTTTCGTCTTGTTTTATTTGTTGTCAATCGCACTTGAGTCGGTAGAGTTGAATTTGTGTATAGTTTCGTTGCATCAGTTAAAAACTAAATGTATGCAGCGACTTTTGTTTCTAATACTCGTTTTTCCACTTGTGCTATCAAGTAGCGCTCAAGCGCCTGGTCTCAATCGTATTCATATTTCAAAAACTACTTCAACATTTATTATTGATGGTAAGCTCGATGAAGCGGCATGGAAAGAGGCCAGACTTATTGATGAGTTTTGGCAACATTGGCCTAATGATACTATTCCCTCTATTGCTAAAACAGAGGTGAGGATTACCTATAGTGACGACCATATTTATGTTGGAGCCATTTGTTACGAAGAAAACCCTGATCCTGTGGTATTATCAATGCGACGCGATGATGAAGGTAACTATTGGCAGAGTGATGCTTTTTGCATTTCGCTCGATCCGATTAATAATGACAAGAATGGTTATGTGTTTGGATTAAATACTGAAGGGGTTCAAATTGATGGCACCTTGTCTCAACGTGGAGCTAACCCATCTCTCGATCCTTTTTGGGACGAATTATGGGAGGGTGAAGTAAGTGTCACTGATGAAGCTTATGTTTATGAAATGGCGATTCCTTTTTCATCAATTAAGTTTGATGCTGATATAGCTGATTGGGGCATAAATTTTATTAGAAACGATATGAAACGGGCTGCTTATGATATATGGTCTTGCTTTCCGATGGCATTTTCGGGCTTAGACTTTGGCTACAATGGCGAAGTGGTGTTTGATGATGAGGTGCCAGAGCAATCAGGAGGCCAGGTCGTTGTAATTCCATCGCTATCGGGAGGATTAATACGCAATTTTGAGGATGGTGAACCATTGAAAGGAAACATAACAGGAGGTGTCGATGCTAAGATGAGCATTGGGTCAGACTTATCACTCGACTTGTCCATTTATCCTGACTTTTCAACGGTTAATGTGGATCGCCAATACATCGATTTTTATCGTTTTGAATATTATTTACCTGAAATGCGTTCTTTCTTCCTAGAAAATGGGGATCTATTTTCGGGTTTTGGCTCATACTCAGATCATACTACAGTGGCGAGTGACAATAGGATTAAGCCCTTGTATACCCGTCGAATTGGCATGCATGACTGGGATTATGTGCCCATGACTTATGGTGTTCGTCTGTCGGGCAATGCGAGTGATAATGTGAGGATAGGGGTGCTAAATGTACTTAACGAGGCTTATAAAGATCGCGCTTCAACAAACTATTCAGCTGCTTCTTTTCAATGGGGTGTTTTTAAACGCTCAGCAGTAAAAGGCGTTATTACTAATCGACAAAGCGTACAAGATGGAATCAATTTTGATGCCGCTGATTTTAATCGAACAGTGGGTCTTGAGTTTGACTACATGAATGAAGCGGGCAGTTGGACAGGTAGTGCAAAGTACCACCACAGCTTTAGTCCAGAGAATTATGCTAATGCTTATTTTGCTGGTGGAGAACTAAATTACGCCTCTACACTATTACGTGTTAATACCAAGGCTTATCAAGTGGGAGATAATTATATAGCCGATATGGGTTTTGTACCACGTTTATACCATAAAAACGATGTGGATGAAACGGAATTCAGACAAGGGTTTACTGAGTTTACCAACTTTACAAGTATGCTGCTTTATCCGAAGGGCAAGGCGTTTTTATATGTCAGTCCTGGTCACCGATTTAGTGTATTTACCAATCCCAATGGTGAAGTAAGCGATTATTCAGGAACACTTAATCTTTATGGTGAATTTAGCGGCCGTAGTGCATTTAATGTCTTTTTTAACTACGAGCAAGCCCAACTGTTAGCGCCACGTGATATACTGCACAACGACAAACCTCTGCCTGCCGACACTTACCGTTACCAGAGTGGAGGAGTTTACTGGAGGAGTGATGCACGCAAGCGGTTTCAGTTAAGTTCAACTTTTGAGTATGGAAGTTTTTATAATGGAAAGAAGTCATCGGCTCATGTAGGTATGAATTACCGCATACAGCCTTGGGGACGGTTTTTGTTAGATTACAATTATTGCCGTCTCGACTTTCCAGACCCACAAGGTGTGGAGAATTATCACCTGGCGGCATTAACCACCGAAATTGCTTTTGGTAAAAATATTAACTGGACGTCGTTAATTCAATACAATACCCAGAAAGAAAATATGAATATTAACAGTATGGTGCGCTGGCGCTTTAGGCCTATGAGTGATTTCTTTGTGGTGGTGAAAGAAGATTTTGAAACGGGTTCTTTAAATAATAAAAAGTTTCAAGTCAATTTTAAAATTCGCTATTGGCTTAATTTATAATGCAATTTCATGAGGCTATTTTCGTTTTATTTCCATGTCTTTTCAGCATTTAGCTGTCTTACATCGAAATGAATTGGGAGTTAGTTTTATAATAAATGTGAGAAGTAGCAACGGCTACATAGATTTTGATTAAAGTCGGCAGTTATTTTGTGTATTTTGACTGCCGACATTTTAGTTAAACGGTATCTCAGATCAAAAATCAATGGCCTGTGTTGGTAAAAGAACACAGGCCTTTTTTATCGAACTTGTATTGTGTATAACCTTTGCGCGACTTAATAATTAATCAAACACCACTGGTAATTCCGGATGCTTCGCGAGGTGCACCAATTCTTCAATTTGAGTTTTTAATATCCGATCTTCGGAGAGTGGAGGTAAAGCATCTAATGGAAACCACCTTGCCTCTTCAATATCAAAATTACCACTTAACTGGCCACCAGTCATGCGACATAAAAAAACAATTTTATAAACATACCAGGGTTGAGGAGGGTGTGCATGGCACCGTTTGTCATAGATAGCAAGCACTTTTAATACCTCTGATCTTAGCCCCGTTTCTTCTTCAATTTCTTTTACCACCACTTCTGAAGGGGTATGGCCAATGTCGGCCCAACCACCAGGAATAGACCATCGGCCATCCAGCATTTCTTTTGCCAATAGAATTTCATCGTGCTCATTGATTAATAAGCCGCGTACATCTACCTTGGGTGTTGGGTACTCTTTAGGCGGTAGGTAGTAGGTGTCAAAGGCTTTAATGGGTTGATTTGAAATGGCGGCCATCAATTCTCTACTTAGATTTATAAGCTCTTGATTGCGTTCTACTTCATAGCCATTTTGGGCATAAACTAACCCGGTTTCTGCCAATGCTTTTATTTTTTTAAATGTATTGAGATAGTCCATATCATTCATGCGATTTATTACTTGAATTAAAAGTAATACTTTCTAACTTAAAAGCACTAAAACCTTGTATTTCATGCATTAAATGTTGGTCTGTCATCTAATCATTTAACACTCTTTATACACACATTGTATTGAACTCTTAATTATTTGCCTACCTTTGCGGCGTATTAAAAAAGTGGAAATTTTGATATTAAGCTGATATTTAATCCTTTCCTCAATAATTCAAGGGTAAATTACTTCGCAATTCTTCATCAATCTCCTTTTTAATCATTAATAAGCGACACGGTATTACTGTGTCATAGTTTAATTATTTTAAGTTTTAAAACATGAATATTTTTATTTCAGGCTTAACAGACGCTATTACTGATGGTGATTTGCACGAGCTTTTTGAAGAGTACGGTGAAGTAACTTCAGCTAAAGTGATTATGGATCGCGAAACTAAAAAGTCAAGAGGCTTTGGTTTTGTTGAGATGTCGGATGATGCTGCAGGTAAGAAAGCTGTATTTGAGCTTGATCGCGCTGAGTACGATGGTAAAATCATTAACATCAAAGAAGCTCGTCCAAAAGAAGGTGGAGCAGGCGGTGGTCGTCAAGGTGGTGGTAACCGTGGTGGCGGAAATCGTCGTCGTTAATACGTTATTAACTATACGTTAATAACAAAGCCTGAAATGTTCGCATTTCAGGCTTTGTTGTATCTGATTATATTGTTTTATGATTTAGACTTTAGAATCAATTTGTCGTAAATGAATAATGCAACAACTGCACTAACAGCTATACCTGCATATAACATCCAAATTTTTGAAGGATTGTAATTGGTCCATAAGAAATTGGTTAGCTCAGAGTTGTTCATGTTCATCAATTCTGTCGCTTTATTCCAATACTCATTTTTCGAGAATGTCTCGGACACTTCGGGTATTTCAAGTCCTCTCTTTGCTACTTCCTGTTTTAGTAAATGAATTTTACCAGCTGCTCTGTCATACATATCGCCTGAAACAAAACCAGCTAGCTGATGCCCAAGTGCTATTGGTAAAAATGAGGTTCCCATGTACAGTGCTTTTTTATCTGCGGGTGCTATACTTCCCACGTATTCGGTAAATTTAGGGCTACTTGCCATCTCACCAACACTAAAGACTAATACACCTATAATAATAAAGAAGCTATTTTGGAAGGCAAACATCATTCCTACCCCAATTGCTAATACGAAAATACCACTCATCATCGCATTCAATGGCTTGTAGCGCATCACCATGCCAGAAATCCATATCTGAAATAGAATAATGAAAAATGCATCTAAACTTCCAATTGTAACTGCAGTTATGGTGCCTTGAGGTGTGCCAATGCTTTCTGCTAACCATGGCCATACACTGTGTAATGCCTGATAGAGGTTAGAAGTATCTACCCAATCATCAACAAAAACAGGGAATGCATAATACAATTGATTAAATGCCGTCCAAAAGGCGACCATGATCAGTAAAAACAAGACATACTTAATATTACTTAAGGTAATGGCAATGTTTTTGATAGCCTGAAGAAAGACTTGGCCAAGTGATTCATCCGTGTCACCTTTTTCTCGTCCAGGTTCTTTAAAGAAGAAGAAAACGAAGATATAATTGATTGAAATGGTAATCATGGAGATGTAAAACACCCAATCCCAACTCTTCTGGTAAATGGCACCTGCTATAAAAGGCCCAATAAAGCCACCAATGTTAATCATCATATAAAAAATACCAAAACCAATAGACGACGTTTCCGACGTTGTTGTTTTAGATATCATTGCCGAAATAATTGGTTTAAAGAGAGCTCCGGCTACAGCTAGGTAAATGTAGGAAGCAAATACCATGCTAAAGGAGTCAAAGGTTGCCACCATCCAATAACCAGAAATATACATGGCATAGGAGAGGATTAATACTTTTTTATACCCCACTCGGTCGGCTATAGCTCCCGTAAATAGCGGTAGAAGGTATAGCAACATTGATCCAGTACCCATAATTGCACCTTTTTCACCAGATGTGAATCCTAGCGCACCAGTATCCTTTGATCCGACCAAATAAAGGGCAAAGGCCATGTAGAATCCATACCACGCCCATCTTTCAAAAAGTTCCATGGTATTGGAAACCCAAAACACCTTAGGGAAACTTTTAATCGTCTTTGTAATGTTTGACATATCTATACAATTAGTTATTCTCTTGGGCGGCTAAAATAGCTTCTTTCCGGTATAAACCAAATGGGATTAGTCAGTTTGTGTGGTAAATGCGGATTTTTGAGCTGTTAAAAAGGCTGTTGTAAAAATAAGTCTGACACGATGTGCCATTTCCGGATAATCAATTTTGTCTGGTGTATCACTCGTTTTATGGTAATCGTGGTGCAGACCACTGAAAAAAGCGAGAATAGGAATGCCTTTACGATGAAAGGCGTAATGATCAGAAAGGTTGAGCATATTTCCAAAACCTTGTGACTTATTGTAGTCGTATTGAATGGTGATGGGTTCAACAATGCCGTTGGCCACGTGGAGTAAAGAATCAAATTCGGGATAGTGAGCATTACCAATTGTATAAATGTAATTTGATTTGTGGCTTGAGTCTTGTCGACCAATCATATCAACATTAATGTTGGCTCTTATGTCAAGTTGGTGCTCCTCAGGGTGATCGGCAAAATAAAATGCTCCCAATAAACCTTTTTCCTCGCCAGAAGTGGCAAGGAAGACAATGTTTTTGTTTAGTTTGTCCTTGACAGCAGAAAGGGCTTTAGCCAACTCAATAATGGCAGCTGTGCCGCTTGCATTATCATCGGCGCCATATGAAATGCCATTGTAACCTTCGCCAATATGGTCGTAATGCGCAGAAATAACTATGGCTTTCTTTGTTTTGTGATGGCTTCGAAGGCATCCTACAACATTATTGGCATTGGCTTTGTCTATAATTACTGGGCAGTGAAGCGATAGTTTAGGCTGAGGTAGTTTTTTGAATTGTTGGGCAGTGGCCAGTTCATTTAATCGCTCTATGGGTAAACCAAACAATTGTTCTGCCACTGCATGGTTTACTGCAAAGGCTTTGGTTAATCGCTTGCTAAATGTGGGTTTAGTTTTATAAACTGATGAACGTTGATGAGCGGATTGCATCTGTTGGCTCAATTCGGTGAATTTAGAGTCACTAGTGCGGTGCATTAAAAGAATAGCAACCGCGCCCTTACTTTTTGTAATGCTGGCTATGCGGTACCAACGTTGTAAATTATCAACTGTTGCAAATACGATTTTACCTTCAACATTTAATTTGCTTATTGTGCTATCCGCACCATTTCCAATAAAAACACATTTGGCATCTATGACTTTATCAATTGGCGATGAACTGAGGTAAACGATGTCCTCATAATTCTTAAGAGGTGTTTTATTCACTTTTATTGAAAATTCGCCCCAATGCCAGCTCCATAAACCAATGGATTGGTAATAAGAAGTATCATTTAAAGGCATCAACCCGTATTCTTCAAAATGATTGGCAATATATTGAGCTGCTTTGCGCTCACCTTCAGAGCCGGTATCTCTGCCTTTAAGACTGTCAGAAGCTAAGGTGTAGACATGTTTTTTTAAATTTGCTTCCGAAATTGTATCGAGGTAACGAGGATTAAACTTCGCGTCCTGCGCACGAATGTATCCATGAAGCGTAAAAGATATAGCGAGGAGAGTAATAAACAGTTTCATAATAACGGGTTTATGTGTAGGGTACAAAACTTTACAATAAATATAGTTATTATTTTAGATGCCAATAAGAAGAAAAACCAGCGCTTTGGTTATTTTTTATTGGAAGCTGAGGCTTCAAATGCCCTCTCTTGCTACAGTAATGGGGTTCTTTTTAGTACTCATTGCCAAATAGTATGCCGTTTAGTAATCCATTTAGTATCGCACTACCAATATTATCTGAACCGTGCGGATTAAAACTGTCTCTTTTGCGGTTATCACCATTAATGGTAACTATGCCCGATGGAACATAGGCTTTGTAAGGGCGAAGCATGTATGTATCGCTAGGACTAATGATGAATTGCTCATACATGCCCGCTTGGTTATAAATGTATACGTTGCGCGTGTCTTTAACTAAATGGCTTGCGCTAAGGGTTAGTGAGATGGGCCGATAGTGCAGTTTGAGGTCCAAGCTTAGCTCAGTTGCTTTTTCAAGCGAGTCTACCTTGTTAATAAGCTGAGCATTGGCTGATAGGCATCCAACCACCAAGATGATAAGGCTTATTGATGTTTTGTAGTTTATCATTTTGCAAGGGTTTAATTAGATCTAGCTTATGTAAAGTTATATATTTTTAAAACAAAAGATACCAGTAAATTGAATTTGTAGTTAAAACTATTTAAATGGAATTCATATTTTTTATAAAGCTGTTGTAGTCGATGTAATATAATATCTTAAATGAAAGGGTATTGGTTTGTGGGCTGTCTCTCACAATGTCTAAATTGTCTCTGTACGTGTTAACCACTTGCTCGTCAATGTTGAATATAGAGTTTTTCCATCCTAATGTCATTTCTGAGCCTGGGGCAAATACCCACCTTAGAACCATATCTACATTAAAGGAATTAAAATTTTTATCATGGTTTTCAGAATAGGCTGCATCAGCCATTAAAGTGCCATCATCTTGCAAGAGGTAATAGGCTTTATTATCGGCACTTGACCAATAATGCCTGCCGCGTAAGCGTAAGCTTAACTTGTTGTTAAAGGTATAGGTCATAGCCAACACGTTTTCAACGGTTCGTAGGTCGCGTTGTGAGAAATGAATGGAATCCTGCTCTTCATTTTTGTCGACATACCCGTAGTCATTATTTTCAATATTATTGCTGAGTTCGTAATCAAAGGCTAACTTCTGTCCTAATCGCCAGGCCGCACCTATACCCATCCAACTACCATTTTGGTTTCTATCGGGGCGTACAAACCTACCATGATAAGCGTATGCACTTAGTTTTTTGGTCCAGTCGGTATGTGCAAATAAGTTGAAGTTATGCGCTTCAGGCTTGTAGAAATAGCGGTTTTCGACTCTTGGCTCGTCGTAATTGTATTCGTCCGATATCCATTCTCCTCTTAGCTCAAAACCATAGTTATTCATAAACTTCCATTCAGTATAGGCACCTACTCTTCTGTTTTTTACAACCCACGGTTGCATCACCATATCGTTTTTAATCCAAAGACGTGCAAACATATCTCTGAAGATGCCGAACGGTTCAACTTGTTGAAAGCGTACATATGCATCTGTATCAAATAGGTTGTTACGACGAAGGTAGCCCATGTCGTTGTGGTCATAATCTTTGGAGTAAGCTTCTTGTGATACGCCATATTGCCATTGGCCACTATTTTTTCCTATTTCAAGTTCAGTAAACCAACCTGTTTCAGTTTGGTCTGTTTTACGATGACTTACACCTCCTTTGCCACTAATGGCATAACTTAAACTCTTATCTCTAAATTGAAATTCACTTGCAATAACGTTAGCCATAAAATTATGGTTGGCCATTGACATGTTGGTATTTATCAGGCTGATGTATGAGTTGTTTTTTAAAGTTTGATCTAAAACGGATACATTATAGTTGGTAAAGGGTTGCACCATTATGTCACGTTGCTCACCAGTAATGGTATCTTTAATTGTAGCTATTGATTTAAGTGACATGGCATTTAAGAAGCCTACTGCCAATCCATTTTTATTGCGGCCCGATATTTTAGTGGCATTAACAAGCTGGGTTTCAGAAGGACGATTGTATAGGGCTTCATTCTCTCCAAGGGCATCATCTGCATCGGAACCAAATTTAGGTTTATTTCCGATCCGGCGCGAGTAAAACACATCAGCCCGGTCAAAAAGCTCCATGCCTTCAGTGAAAAATTGTCGACGTTCATCATAATAGATCTCGTAAGGAGAGAGGTTGAGCTGTTTGTCGTCCGACTGTATCTGGCCAAAGTCGGGTATAAGCATCATGTCTAATGTAAAGCTTTCATTAATGCCATATTTAAGATCTAAGCCAGCCTTATAAATAAAATCGGTGCCATTGTCCTCGGTGTGTTCGAGGTAAGTGGCCAAATAGGGTGAAAAGGAGAGCCGTGTTGGAGGTGTGATTTTTTTAATACCAGATAGCTCACCTTGCTGATGAATAAAGCCATTGATGTTGCGATCGACAAAATTCCAAGTGTTATTAGAGTTGTAACGTCGGATATTACGAAATACATTAAGGCCCCAAAGGTGAACTTCTTTTTCGGGGAAGCGTAGCGCTGAATAAGGTATGCGCATCTCCACAGACCAGCCTTTTTCTGTAACTTTTGTATGGCTTTCCCATACAGCATCCCAGCTAGAGTCTTCGCGATCGCGATCACTCTTAATGGCTTTTATGTCAGTTTGTACCCCTGCAGGGTTGACGAAAAAACCATAGGCCAGTTGGCCTTCGTTATAAGGGTCGATGTAAATGCCAAGATAATCCGACATGCCCATGTTATCTCGCTCACTAAGAAAATTATAAATGCTATCGGGTGAGGTGTCATAAAGCATGGCGCCAATGTAGACAGCTGTTTGGTCATAAAAAAACCATACTTCGGTTTTCTGCATGGCCGCACGTCCGTTAAAAGGTTCTAGTTGAAAGAAATCGGTAGCTACATCACCTTTTTGGTAGACCATTTCGTTAAGATCGCCATCAATTTTAAGTGGAGTATTCAGATAAGTAGCAGAAACATTTTTTTTTTGAGCTACAGATGTCATACTCAACAAAGAAAATAGGGCTACTGTGTAGATAATTTTCATGTGATTATAAGGGTATAGTATGTGAGATTTTGGACTAGCAATGTACCAAAAAAACAAGATAGAGTAAAGTTAAGCACTTGTTAATTAAATGCCCTAATTACCACTTGTTGTGAGGCTAAGGCCAAAATGAACTTTTAGTTCTAATTTGTAAAGGCCTTCAACGCTGTATTTTATTATCTTTGTGCCGTTGTTATTAACACATTTAAAAATAATCTGTCACCAGACATTAAATAAAGCATTTACATGAATTTTGTAGAAGAACTAACGTGGCGTGGTATGATCCACGACATTATGCCAGGTACTGAGGAGCAATTAAATAAAGAAATGACTACCGGATATGTTGGCATCGACCCAACGGCCGACTCTCTGCACATTGGTCATCTTGTAGGTGTAATGATGCTAAAGCACCTGCAGGTTGCTGGTCATAGGCCAATTGTTTTGGTAGGAGGTGCAACAGGTATGATTGGTGATCCTTCGGGTAAGTCTGACGAGCGTAATTTGCTTGATGAAAAGCAATTGAGGCATAATCAAGATGCGTTAAAGAAGCAGCTTTCTAATTTCCTGGATTTTGAGTCGGATGCCAAAAATGCCGCGCTAATGGTAAATAATTACGATTGGATGAAAGATTTTTCTTTCTTGGGTTTCATTCGTGATATTGGCAAGCACATTACCGTCAACTATATGATGTCGAAAGACTCTGTTAAAAAACGATTGGACGGCAGTTATAAGACAGGTCTCTCCTTTACTGAGTTTACCTATCAGTTGGTACAAGGAACTGACTTTTTGCATTTGCATAAAACAATGGATTGTAAGCTTCAAATGGGCGGCTCCGATCAATGGGGGAATATCACTACCGGTACAGAGTTGATTCGTCGTACAGGAAGTGGTGATGCTTTTGCCATGACGTGTCCTTTGATTAAAAAAGCAGACGGAAAGAAATTTGGAAAAACGGAATCTGGTAATATCTGGCTTGATCCGGAACGTACTTCGCCATATTCCTTTTACCAATTTTGGTTAAATACCTCTGATGAAGATGCTGAGAAATACATTAAAATATTTACACTTCTTTCTCAAAATGAGATTGCAGAATTAGTAGAAGAACATAGGTCAGAACCACATCGACGAGCTTTACAACAGCGTTTGGCTAAGGAAGTGACGGTTATGGTTCATTCGGAAGAGGCTTACAATACGGCTATTGAGGCTTCACAAATTTTGTTTGGCAAATCGACAACCGAGGCTTTACGAAAAATTGACGAACAGACATTATTAGCTGTTTTTGAAGGTGTTCCACAATTTAAAGTGAAGGCTTCTTTGTTTGCAGAAGGTATTAACGTACTTGACTTGTTAGCCGAAGAATCAAATGTATTTCCTTCAAAAGGTGAGTTGCGCCGAACCATCAAAGGTGGCGGTATGAGTATTAATAAGGAAAAAGTGACAGATGCTGAAATGAAAATAGATGCACAGGCACTGTTAAATGATAAATACCTATTGGTACAAAAGGGGAAGAAAAATTACTTCTTAGTTATTGCAGAGTAGATGAGAATAAGGAATAGACTAAAATGAAAGCAGGCTTGAGGGTCTGCTTTTTTTATTTGAACTCGAGGCCAATCAACGATATATCATCAAAAGCAGTCCCTTTCTCTTCTATCCGGTCGATAATGGTTCTTAGCCTTTGGAAGTTTTGCTCAAGCGAATGGTTATTGTTAATACTTTCCTCCACTTCTTCCGAACCTGATTCTATATGGTCACCATCATCTAGCTCAACTAAGCCATCTGTAAAAGCCAGTAGTTTCGAACCTTTGGGAATATGAACCTTCCCAACTTCAATAGAAGGAATGAAATCGAGCATACCTAAACCAATGCATCCATCTTCCAGTTGTATTAAATCTTGCTTTCGTGCATCGTGTAACAGTGGTGGCAGGTGCCCTGCATTAACATAACTCAATCGGCGTGTAATCAGGTTGTAACGGCCAATAAATAATGTGATAAACTTCTCGTTGTTAGCACTTTCGTTAACCCGAGCATTGAGTTGATGAACCAGTTTCTTTAAATTACAGCTGTACGAAAATAAGGAGCGTATTACAGCTTGAAAATTTGACATAAGCATGGCCGCTGAAATACCTTTACCCGATACATCGGCGATGCAAAAGCCAATGGTATTTCGCGATAGTTGGAATACATCGTAATAGTCACCACCTACACCCATATGTGGTTGGTAAAAGGTGTGTATTTCCAGTTTCTTGGTTTTAGGCAATTGGTGCTTACTTGGCACAAGCTGATTCTGAATTTTAGAAGCCAATTCCATCTCTTTTTTAATGGCTTCTTGCTCAAGCAAGGCTTGTTGCATCCTTTTGTTTTCGACAAAAACAATAATTAGGTTAGAGATGATTTGAATAAGCTTCAAATGCTTGATTGTAGGGCTAATACCTTGTTGCTCTTCTTCAATATCGCCAATTAGAACATAGCCAATGGCTTTGTAGCGGTGAAAAAGAGGAATAACAGCATCAAATCCTTTCAGGTTGGGCGGGTGCGATAAGGTGATGCTTTCGATGGTATCGTACTGAAGTAGATCTTTTTTGACATCGATCAGTCCGGCCTCATCTGCTGTAACGCCCGAAATTAGCAGGTTCTTCCAGTTGTCATCGGTTAAAGTAAAGACCAGTACTTTTCCAACTTCAAGCTCTTCACGAAGTAGAATTTCAAATTCAGAGAGTAAGTCTTCAATGGAATGATCTTCATTAATGGTTTGCGCAATGTCAAGGATAATGTTCAATCTATCCTTATACAAACGAAGCCGTTTCTTTTTTAAATGCGTAACCATAAGTAGCTAACTCTTTCCAACTAAGGTATTAAAAAAAACCTATAAAAAGGATTAAAAATTTGCAACGTGCACTCTAATGAAAAACATCCCTGCTATAATGTCATTACTAATCAACACGTAATGAAATTATAACAGGGAAATAAAAGATTGCCGAAGCTGTATTATTTTACTCGTTCAACATACGAGTTATCTCTCGTGTCAATTTTAATTTTGTCACCCGTATTTACAAACAAAGGTACCATAATGGTTGCTCCAGTTGAAATCGTAGCTTGCTTTAATGAGTTAGTTGATGATGTATCGCCACGAACGCCTGGTTCTGTGTACGTTACTTCAAAAACAACGTTCGTTGGTAGGTTAACCATAAGTGGTGTCTCTGTATCGGCATGATACAACACTTCCACTTCCATGCCATCACTTAAAAGTCCCTTGTTATCAATTAAGCCTTCCTCAATTGGTACTTGTTCAAAAGTTTCAGCATTCATAAAGTGATAACCCATATCATCTTTATAAAGAAACTGGTGTGGACGACGCTCAACACGAGCTTCGTTAACCTTTACACCTGCGTTAAAAGTATTTTCAATGACTTTACCAGTAGAAACATTTTTAAGTTTAGTTCTTACAAATGCAGCACCCTTTCCCGGCTTAACGTGTTGAAATTGTACAATGAAGAATAATTGTCCGTTGTACTCAATACACATTCCATTTCTAAAATCAGCAGTACTTGCCATAATATTGAAATTGTGATTATTATTATCTAAAAAACGCACAAAAATAAGGTAATTAGTCTAAATAACGAACTGTGAGCGAGAAATAAATATTAATACCCAATTTCAGTAAAATCTACTATGATTAATACTTGATGCTAGAAAAGGGATATTTTAAACCTTTAAACTCTTCCAGGTTGCAGGTAAATGAACCTACTGCTAAGTTAAATTTTACACGTACGGGTATTCTATTGGCATCTCGGGTGATCCAAACATGCATATCATCTTCTGTTTTAAAGGATCGTCCGACTTCAGTAACGGGTGAAAACTTGTAGCATTCAATTTGCCCAAAGTCAGTTTTTATGGTTTCTATACCTCTATATCGAATGCGAAGTGGAAAGTTTTCATCGGAGAAATAGGTCATAAATTCGATGATCTCATTTTTTTTAAGATGCCTATTAAACTTGTGATTCCTCGCAAAATAGAAGGCGGATAGAATGTCTAATATACCTTTTTGCACATCGTGGTGTCCTGATTTTTTTGAACGCACCTGAGAGGAGGCTCTTAAGTATTCTACTTCGTTATAATACCTGTAACGTCCTTCTCTAATGCTCCGTATGGCTTTGACTGGCTCATTGGTTTTAACGTCGATGTAACTTTCATAGCGGTCGCGTATTTTGTATAAAACATCTGCGAGGCCAACGGTTACACCTCGACCAACCACATGATGAACTTTCTTGTTGTTAAGAACCGTATCGCGCACAGAGAGGTAGCATTTACCACCAGTGACTATACCGTAGTTGAGCGTGAAGGTTAAATGCTCACCGCCTTTGTACGATTGATGCTTAGTAAGTGGGTATGGGGCAATATATGCCGTATCCTTTTTCTCTTCTTGAGCAGCAAAAAGAGAAAAAGAAATGAGGAGACCTATAATATTGCAGGTTAAGCGCTTCATAGTATTGTTTTAAGTGTAAGATAAGATTACTTACTCTTTATGACAAACCACCTGCATTAATCACTTATTATTCGAATGGCTTAAAGCACCTTTTTTTTAGGTGTTGTGGCTACAAAATCTTTCAGGTAAAAAGGCTCAAAGTAGGCAACATCCACAAAATTCGATTTTTGATAATACGCCTCTGCCATAGGAGCTATGTTAGCAGCGAGAGGATGACAGTCGTCTACAAACATTGCATTTACATGGGTAATGGTTGTTTTGCATTTGTCGGCTCCATTACCAAAGAATATTACTTTATTAGAGCTGAGCCACTTGTCAAAGGTATCTTCTTCTACAATTTTAGCAGATATGGCTTCTTTTAATGTGTGTTGTGCGTCAAATATTGCCGTATAAACTTCCATGCGACGGGCATCCATTAGCGGACAGAATAATACAGGTAGCTCTTCCTTACTCCAATCTTTATTAAGCATTGGATAGCTTAAGATATGCATAGAGTCAATGGCAATAAGTGGCTTATTAAGTGCATAACAAATGCCTTTTGCAGTTGAAACGCCAATGCGCAACCCAGTATACGAGCCCGGCCCACTACTTACAGCTACGGCATCAATTTCTTTTAACAGAGGGGTTTCCTCCATAGAAAAGAGTTGTTCTATTAAAACCGTTAGGTGGGAAGCATGCGAATTGGCTTCGTGCAATTCTTTGCTTGCAATAACTTTTCCATTCTCACTATAGGCCACTGAACATACACCAGTGGATGTCTCAATACTTAATATCTTTGCCATGTTATTACTTTGTTAGGCAAAAATAGTAAATAGTTTTAACACTGTATGCTGTCGCTTTTAAGTTACTTTTCTTTTTTAGGGTCAAAAAGTTGATCAACGACTTGTACCGCGGCCTCATTTTCTAGTTTTCGCGATATGGCGGAGTAGGGGCCACTGATCACTTTATCATTCTCATCCAGTCCATCTAGTATTTCAATGTGTTTTGTATTTTGAATGCCAGGAACAACTTTCTTCATAAGTGCTTTGCCGTTCTTCACCACAAAAACAACTTCAATGCGTGTATCTTTATCCGTTTCCAATTTGAGTGTGTCGTTGTTGGTCGTATCCGGACGAGTAGTGACAGATTGTATAGGTATAGTCACTGTATTGTACCTTGTGTTGGTTTGTATATCTACTGTTGCAGACATACCTGGCCTGAACGGATATCGGTTTTGTGTGTTTTTTGCAGTTAGCTCTTGGTACGATTCTGGAAGAATAAGAACGCGGACCTCAAAGTTTGTAATTTGATCAGCACTTGCACCTTGTGTTTTTGCTGAATTGGCAATTTGTGTAACGATACCCTTAAATTTCTGTTTGAGGTAAGCATCCACTTCAATAAGGCAAGTGTCATGCTGGCTAACGCGTATAATGTCATTTTCATTGACATCGACGAGCACTTCCATCTGATGTAGGTTGGCTAGTGTCATCATTTCTGTACCTTCAAACTGTCCTGTGCCCACCACCCGTTCACCTTTTTCTACATTAAGGCGAGAGATAGTACCATCCATTGGAGCATAGATGGTTGTTCGATTAAGGTTGTCTTTCGCTTCTTTTAAAGAGGCATGTGAGTTACGAAAAGCGGCTTCGGTAGCAGCTTTGTTGGCTTTAGCAATCTCGTACTCCGAAGATGCCTGTTCATACTCTGCTGCAGAGATGGTTTTATCGTTCCACAGTGTCTTATTTCTATTATAGTTAAGCTCTTTCTGCTGAAATTGTGCTTTTGCCTGAGCAACGTTAGCTTCAGCTGATTTAACTGAGGCCTCCATCTTTTCGTAGTTACGTTCGTAAATATCAGGTTGAATCCTGGCTAAAACCTGTCCTGTTTTTACTTCTTCGCCCTCTTCAACTAGTAAGTCAAGAATCTCACCTGATACGTCGGAACTAATTTTAATCTCAACCTTAGGTTTGATTTTACCATTGGCTGTAATACTTTCTGTCACAGTTCTCAACTGCACTTTTTCGGCTAAAACTTTTTCTTGATAATCTTGTCCAACCCAACCTTGTTTTTTGCCGATAACTAACACGATTAAGATCAATACAATTGCAACTATTGCAATAACAACTGGTTTCTTCATAGGTTTAGCAATTTAGTAGGTGCTAATTTAAGCATTCGGTATTAAAAATGGCGTATGAAAGAGGTGAAATACAGGACTTTTAAAGTACAAAAAAACACCAAACAGCTGTTGCGCCATTTGGTGTTTAAAATTAAAGGGTAAAAAGGGTAATATGAATCTTAAAGTTCGATAGGAATACCTTTATAGAAGTCTAATATTTTTGTACGTAGTATATACTCATATTTCGATTGAAGCAAATCTGACTGAGCTCGTGTAAAGTCTGTCTTAGCTACATTGTAATCAACTGAATTAACCAATCCAACATTGAATTTCTTTTCGGTGTAGCGAAACGATTCTGCAAATGAATTAACAGCTTCTTCACT
>Ga0193951_1000427_pt1 | contig 19260 bp, 15 predicted proteins | sample BB_2_MG_FD_140370 | JGI IMG/M metagenome (GOLD analysis project Ga0193951, IMG submission 140370) | Microbial mat bacterial communities from the Broadkill River, Lewes, Delaware, United States - BB_2_MG | ecosystem: Environmental > Aquatic > Freshwater > River > Microbial mats | place: USA... | reverse complement strand
CTGTATAACGATAATATACTCCCTGCCATATGTGGACGTGTATGTCCACAGGAAAAGCAATGTGAAGGCGCGTGTATTGTTGGAATAAAGAACGAACCAGTTGCGATTGGTGCGTTAGAACGATTTCTTGGAGACTATGCTTTAGAGAACAATATTAATAACGATGTAAAAATAGAAGAGAACAACATAAAAGTTGCTGTAGTTGGAAGTGGTCCTGCTGGACTTGGAGCTGCATATTACTTAAGAGTAATGGGTTATAAAGTAGATGTTTATGAAGAACTACCACTTGCTGGTGGAGTTATGAGATATGGTATTCCAGCTTATCGATTACCAGATACTGCAATTGATAAAGACATTAACTTTATTAAACACATTGGTGTTAATATTAAAACAAATACTAGAGTTGGTAGAGATATTACTATGGATCAACTTGAAAAAGATTATAATGCAGTTTTCCTTGGAACAGGATTTATGAAACCAAGAGGATTAAATATTCCTGGTGCAGATCATAACCGTGTTGTAGGAGCAATGGAATTCTTACCAAAAGTAAGAGAATATGAAAGAGGCAACCTAAACCTAGAAGATATTGATGTTGCAGAAAATGTTGTTGTTATTGGTGGTGGAGATGTAGCCTTTGACGTTGCAAGAAGTGCAACTAGACTTCAAATGTTAAAATATGGTAAATCAAGTGTAAAACTTACATCTCTTGAAAATGAGGATAGTTTACCTGCTACATTTGATGAGTATGTTGAGGGCGCTGAAGAAGGTGTTGAATTCTTCTGTGGAAACGGACCTCAAGAAGTTGTTGTAGAAAATGGTAAGATTTTAGGTTTAAAACTATGGAAATGTCTATGTATCTTTGATGAAAAAGGTGGATTTAATCCAGAATTTGACAAAGAATGTGAACAAATCATTGAAGGAGAGCAAATCTTTATCGCAATTGGTCAAGCTCCTGATTATGATTATATTCCAGAAACAATTAAAGAAAAAATCTCAATAAATAGAGGAAAAATTGAAGCTTCTATTGATGGACAAGTTAAAGATATTCCTTGGCTGTTTGTAGGTGGAGATATTCTAAGAGGACCTGATTTAATTGGTGGAGTAAGTGATGGACATCGTGCTGCGAAAGCAATCGATGCATATCTATATGAAAAAGCAAAGAAAAAAGATATAAGTGATTCTTTAAAAGCAATGAGAGAAGCAGTAAAAGAATCATCACCAGAGTTAACTATAAGACAAGGTGGAAAAAAATAAGTAAAAGAAAAAGCCCTATTTAGGGCTTTTTTTATTTTTTAAGAAATATCTAATTTTTTCCTTAGTAGTAATAAATATTCTTTCTAAGAAGGTAAGTTTTGTAATAGTGTCTAAATTTTGATATTTATTTTTTTTGATTTTTCTTAGAGTTGCTTCACTATATTTAGCTGTTAAATAAATTGGGAATCTTGAATCATCATCATATAATCCTATATTATCGTAAAATACATTAAAACTTTCTTTTGCTTTATTAATATAGTCATTAATTAAACTCACATATTCTTCAGTAATTATCTTATTCTTTAAATCATAAATACTAGCATGATGTTTGTCTATCATTTCCATTGATAAGTAGACTTGTTCATTATCAATGTCATCTCCAATTGTTTTAAGTAATTTGGAAATCTCCATTGCATATCCAAGATTTTTAGCAATAATATTCAATAGCTCACTATTTTCCTTATAACTACTTGAAGCAATAACTGGAGTTATTAGCAAATACCTTGTTTCAGAAACATAATAACAATATTCTTCAAGTTCAGCTTCTGTTTTTGTTATATCATGATAAAAATCGTACTTAATTCCTTTTATCATATCCAAGAAGTATTCTTTTTCAAGGTTATACCTCTTTATTGCGTCTTTTAAAGCTATGAAAACATGATCATTAACATAAATACCTGAATAAATATCATTAATGTATTCTTGCTTTCTATCTAAGAGATGGATATCGTTTTTAACAATAACTGCGTCACGGGCTTCAATATAGAAAGCATAAATGGCATAAAGAGCTGAAGCTTTTTCAAATGGAAGCATAGAAAAAGCTTTATAAAAACCTTTGTTGTTAGTCTTTACTACTTTCCTACAGTATAAATAACTCTCCATTTTCTTCACCTCCTATATATATTATAACCCATTTTTTAAAATTATTCTAAATTAAGACATTTGTTTTTTAAGTTTTTAAGGAGAAAAATTACATGTATGATAAAATTAAGTTGAGGTGATTTGATGAAAACAGTGATTATCGGAGGAGTAGCTGCGGGAATGAGTGCTGCATCAAAACTTAAAAGAATGGATAAGAAAAGTGAAATAATAGTATTTGAAAAAGGTGATGTTCTTTCTTATGGAGCTTGTGGGATGCCCTATTATATTTCTGGTGAAATTGATGATGCTAAAAAACTAATCGCAAGAACTAAAAGTGACTTTGCTGAAAAAGGAATAGAAGTATTTACAAAACACGAAGTATTAGAGATATTTGAAGATGATAAAACATTGAAAGTTAAGAATGATGAAACAAAAGAAGTGTTCAAGGTTTCTTTTGATAATCTGGTAATTGCAACAGGAGCAAAACCTATGAGATTAAATGTTCCTGGAAATGATCAAAATAATATCTTTACTCTTAGTGAGTATGAAGATGCACTTAAAATTAAAGAATTCATAAAACCAGGAGTAAAAGATATAGTCATTGTGGGTGCGGGATTCATTGGAATTGAGCTTGTGGAGTCTTTCAATACACTAGGGTTGAATACTACATTAATTGAGCATAGTAATCAAATCTTAAATCTATTTGATCAAGATATTACTAATTATTTAGAAAACCATCTATTAGAAAAATCTATTAATGTTAAAACATCAGAAACAGTTATTGAATATCAAAAGGAAGGTAACAAGGTATCTGTAATAACTAATAAGGATAAATATGTTGCAGATATTATTGTTGAGTGTATTGGTGTTAAACCTAATACAGATTTCTTGAAAAATTCGAAAATAAAATTATCATCAAACGGAGCAATAATTGTAGATAAGAACATGATGACTAATGTTTCAAATATTTTTGCTGGTGGGGATTGTTCTTTAATATATAATAAAGCAGTGAATGAAAATACATATATACCGATGGGACATAATGCTAATAAGCAAGGAAGAATAATAGCTCAAAGTATAATGAAACAGGATAATGAATTTGAAGGTGTTTTAGGAACCACGGTTATCAAAGTAATCGATATGGAAGCTGCGAAAACAGGTATTACTGAAAAAGAAGCTATTAAAAGAGGGATCAATTTCAAAACAGTTACAGCTAAAGGGAAAAACCATGCTGGTTATTATCCAAACGCAACACAAACAATTGTTAAAGTGATTTATGATCCGCTAACATATAAAATACTAGGAGCAGAAATTGTTGGATATAAAGATTCTGCAATTAGGATTGATATATTTGCAGTTGCCATTCATGCAGGGTTATCGACAAAACAACTTGGTATGATTGACTTAGCATATGCCCCACCATTTGCTTCTGTATGGGATATTACTCAAGTTGCAGCTAATATTGCTAAATAGAATTTTAATCTTTGAAAACGCTTTTCTTTGTGATATAATACTTTATGAGATTAAAGTAAAGAGGTGAGACCATGGAATATAAATACAAAGCTATGGGTGAGGAAATTAATGAACTATATCGTGCAATCTTAAAATTAGATAGTGTCGAGGAATGTTATAAGTTCTTTGATGATTTATGTACTATTAATGAAATTGAAGCTTTTGGGCAAAGACTAGAAGTAGCAAAACTTATTGACCAAAAAGTTACATATCAAGAAATTGAACGAAGAACAGGTGTTAGTGCTGCTACAATCTCTAAGATTTCAAAAGCGTATATGTATGGACCTGGTGGATATAAATTAATCATTGAAAAACTTAAAGATTAACAAAAGCGCTTTTTGCGCTTTTTTTATTAAATTCATTCAATAAAAAACAAACTAATTAGAGGTGGGAAATGGATAACGAGCTAGAAAAAAAATCGGTTTTTAAAAATAAGAATTTTATGTTACTTTTCTTTGGTGGATTTGTATCTAATCTAGGAACAACGATATTTAATTTTGCAATAAGTCTTTATATTTTAGAGTTAACTGATAGTGCTGGGATTGCTGGAGCTTATATGGCTACAGGTGGACTTATCTATTTTGTTCTTGCACCATTTGGTGGGGCAATAGTTGATCGATTAAATAAAATCAAAGTAGTATATATCACAGATTTTATTAGAGGTGTTACTGTTTTATTAGCTTTTTATTTCATTATTCAAGGCATATCAGTGACTAATCAGGTAATTATGTTGTTTGTTGTTACAATTATCTTATCTTTAAATAGTGCTCTTTTTGTTCCAAGTGTGAGTGCACTGCCAGCGCACATATTAGATGAGGATTTACTTCAACAAGGTAATTCATTAAATCAAGGAGCAGGAGCTCTTTATGCAATTATAGGTGCAGTTATTGGAGCAGTTATTTACGATAACCTAGGAATTGAATTTATTTTTATGTTAAATGGGATATCTTTTATTCTTTCTGGAGCTAGTGAAATGTTTATTAAGATAAATACGTATTATGGTGAGCAAATTAAGATTTCAATTAATCAAGCGATTATTGACATAAAAGAAGGACTTAAATATTTATTTGAAATTAAGCCAATTCTACACTTAGTTTTAATTGCTTCAGTTATGAATTTCTTTACAACACCTACTATTGCAAACGGACTACCTTATTTATTTGAGAAACAACTTGAGGTAGAAAGTATTTATTACTCTATTTTTATGGCTGTTTTCCCTTTGGGAATAGTTATTTCATCTATCTATTTAGGTAGTAAAAAACAAGGTGATAAAATTTACCCAATGATAAGAAAAGGCACAATTGGAATGACTTTCTTCTTTACAATATTTGTTGCTTCGTTATTACTGTTATTAGAAGAGATAATTTCTTTTGAAGTATTTATGATTTCTGGAGTTATATTGATATTATTGGTTGGAGCATTTAATGCTTTTGTAAATATTCCTTTTGGAGTTGCAATCCAAAAGACTGTAGACAAAGAAAAAATGGGGCGTGTATTTAGTGTTATTGGTACAATCTCAATGGGACTTACACCTATTTCTATTGGTCTTGGTGGAGTAGTTATAGAGTTTTTTGGTTTAGGAATGTTGTTTATCATTGGTGCTTTAGCATTAATTGTAGTAACATTTGTAATGGTAAGCGATAAACAAGTGAAGAGGTTATAAAAATGAAAATTACAACTTTATTAGAAAACGAAACATTTAATCCGAAGTTAAAAAGTGCTCATGGACTTAGTCTGTTCATTGAGACTAAAGATAAAACAATTCTATTTGATTTAGGACCGAATAATTATTACATTAGTAATGCAAAAAAATTAAATATTAAGTTAGAAGATGTTGATATACTAATAATTTCTCATGGACACTTCGACCATGGTAGTGGATTAACTAAGTTCTTAAAGATTAATAAGAAAGCAAAAGTATATGTATCCAAATTAGCTTTTGATTTTCATTATAAAAAAGTAGGGATGATAAAAATCCCAATAGGCATAAAGAAACCAAGTGATTTATCACGTGTTGTTTTAATTGAAGATGATTATCATATAACTGATGAACTACACATTTATAATTCATCAGACATTAAAATGAGTTTTAGTTTCGATGAATCATTATATAGTAATACTAATGGTGTAAATCAGTTAGATAATTTTAATCACGAAATTTATTTAACAGTAACTGAAAATAGTAAACATGTTTTATTTTCTGGATGTTCACATAAAGGTATTGATAATATTATTAATAAGATTGAGAAAGACAAGGAATTAACTCATGTTTATGGAGGATTTCATTTATCACATTATAATCCTTCAGATGATATGCAAAAAAATGCATTTATTAGTATTAAAGACAAGTTAAACAGTATGAAAAACACTTCGTTTTACACATGCCATTGTACTGGTGCTAACAGTTACAACTTGCTAAAAGCTGATTTAAAAGACAAAATAAGTAAGGTTTCTACTGGTTCACGCATTGAAATATAAAAAAAGAGGAAAAATTCCTCTTTTTATGTTTAAAAAAATAAAAAAATGTGTATAATTATTATAGTAATGCCAGTATGGTGAAATTGGTAGACACGCTGGATTCAAAATCCTGTGGCTTTGCGGCCGTGCCGGTTCGACTCCGGCTACTGGTACCATATTTAAAAAATAGTACAATCTAAGAAGTTTAACTCTTAGATTGTATTTTTTTTATTTTAGATACTTTTTTACAGCTTGATTTAGAAATAATGCTCCACCTGCGATTATATCATCATAATATTTCTTAAATCTTTCATCGGATAAATACATATCTACAAGTCCAATGTGGGACTCTTTACTATAATTAGGCCAATAAGACATTATCCACTTTTGATGATTTTTTGCTAGTTCATGAGCAATATCAGAATTTAAATCATTTAATAAAGTTGCTTCCTTGAGCTGAACTTTTATTAGTTCTTCTAGTTCAGCAGCACTTTCAAAATCTTTTTGTGTCTGGTTTTCAAGTTTTTTATTACTTTGATCAATTATAATATTACCATAGTTATTTCTTAGTTCTTTTCCGTATTTTTTTTCATTATCATTTATTCTCTTGGTTTTTAAATTTTCAAATAATTTTTCGTTTTTCACGTTTTTCCCTCCATTTAGTGTTTTAATTGTGTTTTTAATGTTACTTTTAATTAGAATTAAATCTTCTATTTTCTTATCGATTTCTTTACTTTGATTTTCTAGTGATCTTATTTTATCAAAATTAGGAGCATTAACAATCTCCTTTATCATTACTAAACTGTAGTCAAGAGCTTTAAACAAAAGAATATCTTGTAATTTTAATAAATCTAAGTCACTATAAATTCTGTAATTATTACCATTTTTTTGTTGTGGAACTAACAAACCAATATCATGGTAATGTCTAAGTGTTCTCTTAGTTAGGTTAGTTAGCTTTGAGATTTCATTTATATTGTACAATTTTTATCACCTCGATATTATTATAAACCTTCACGTTACGTTAGTGTCAACAATTAAATATTATTAATTTAAAAACAATTAAATATGTTAAAATATTTAAGAGGTGATAAAATGATTAATTTTACTTATAGTTCACCAACTATAATTCATTTTGGTGAAAATCAAATTGACAAACTTTTAGAGGAACTTCAAACTAGAAATGTTAAAAACTTATTATTTGTTTATGGTAAAACAGCAATTAAAAAACTAGGGATATACGACAAGGTTTTAGAAGTTACAAGTAAACTTGGAATTAAGCTAGTTGAGGAAAGTGGAGTTAGACCAAATCCTGATATTACTAGTGTTTATAGTGGAATTGAGAAATGTAAAGAAAACAACATCGATTTCATATTTGCTGCAGGTGGTGGTAGTGTAGTTGATTGTGCTAAGGCAATTGGTCTTGGATATTACTATGATGGAGATGCTTGGGATTTATATGTTAAAAAAGGTCTTCCAGGAAAATCATTACCTATTGGTTGTGCGATAACTTTAGCAGCTACTGGAACTGAAACAAACGGGAATAGTGTTATTAGTAATGATGCTGTTGGAGAAAAACGTAGTGTAGCATCAAAAAGTAGTGTACCTGTTTTCGCTATTATTGATCCAACATATACTTTAAGTGTTAATCATCATTTTACTGTTGCTGGAAGCATTGATATTATCATGCATATACTTGAACAGTACTTTAGTAACACAGAAGACACTGAAACAAGTGATTTAATGAGTATTGGAGTTTTAAAAAGTGTTATTGAGAATACAAACTGGTTATTAAATGGAAAAAACACTTACCAAAAACGCGCTAATATCAGCTGGGCTTCGACTATTGGACTTAACTGGATATTAGGAGTAGATAAAGTTGGAGATTGGGCTACGCATCGTTTAAGTTATCCAATAACAAAAGAATACGGAGTAAGTCATGGTAATGCTCTTGCATTAATTTTTAGTTCTTGGATGAAAACTGCATTAAAATATAATCCTGTAACAATGAAATGGCGTCTAGGATTACTAGCTACTGAATTATTTGGTGGGATTGAATATAACGAAGTACCGGATGCTTTAGATAAAATCTTTAAAGAGTGGGGTGCTAGCACAAGTTTTAAAGATGAAGGAATTACATTAACAGATAACGATATTGATTTACTAGTTGATAATGCATTAGCATTAGGTAATGTAGGAACAGTAGTAGATGTTAATAAAGAAATAGCTAAGGAAATATTTATTAAAGCAAGATAAAGCAGAGAAATCTGCTTTTTTTATTTTTTTAAATTCTTATTGTGTAATACACAAAAAGGTGTTATTATTTAAATGTGTAATACACAATAATACATTTATTAACAGTAACCTGATAATTTATTAACAATATTGATGTAAAAATTAATAAATTTTATTAAATAGTTAATAATATTAATAAAAAATAAAATTAATCTTGACTTTACAAAAATATGTTTATATAATTAAGGCATAAATTAATATTATTAATATTTATATAAAAAAAATAAACAATTAGAGGTGAAACATGAATAATCATACATTTTTAAAAGATAAGAACTACTTACTATTATTTTTTGGTAAATTAGTATCTGGAATTGGAAGTAGAGTTTATGGATTTGGGATTGGGTTATATTTACTTGATCTTACAGGTCTCGCTAGTTCATTAGCAAGTTATATTAGTATATGGGCCGTTGTTTTATTTATTGCCGGACCAATTGCTGCAACATTTACTGATCGTTGGAGTAATAAAGTCCGTGTTTTATATCTAACTGATTATGGAAGAGGATTTGCATACTTATTGATTGCATTAGGTGTTTGGTATTTCAGCAACTTAGGAAATACTGAAATGGTAATGTTAGTTATTTATACTGGTTTAGTTGTTATCGGTATTCAAACAGCATTCTTTAATCCTGCTTCAGTTGCTTTGATCCCTCAATTAGTAGATGGAGATGAGTTGGTTTCTGCTAGTTCAATAATGCAAATTACTAGATCAGTTCAAAATATTTTAGGGTTATCCTTAGGAGCTTTATTATATATAACGATTGGTATTGTACCATTAATGATTATAAACGGATGTAGTTTCTTGTTATCTGCATTCTCAGAAATGTTCATAAGGTTTAAAGTTCCTAAAAATATTGAACGAATTGAAAAAGAAAAAGAAACATTAATAAATGAAGAAAAAACAGTTGGAGCTTTGGCATATATTAAAAGAATTTATAATGATTTATTCAATGCAGTCAAATATATGACAGTTGATGCCAAACCAATATTAATGATTACGTTTATTATTCTAATCTCAACAACATTAGGAGCGCCATGGTTTTCAATAGGAGTACCTTATATGTTAAAGCAATATTTTACATTCGCAGATGGATTTAAGCCCGAGTACATACTTGCATCAGCTGAGTTTGCTGAAGGTATTGGGATTATTCTATTAAGTTTAGTTGTAAGTGCAATTGCTGTAAAATATAAGATATATCAGTTGATTCGAATTGGCGCAAGTTTGTTTGTTTTACTTGGGACATCATATTTTATTATTGTATATTTCTTTGATATTGAATTATTTGCGACACAAACTTTCGTTTATACATTTGTTGCATTAAACTTTGTTGCTGGTGGAATAAACGCTATAGTAAATGCGCCATTAGATGCCGCAATGCAAAAATATATCGACCCATCTAAAATTGGGAAAGTGGGAACATTAATGGATACTTTTGGAAGTTTGCTATTTCCTGTAACAGCATTACTTGCAGGATTAATGATTGATAATATTAGCATGTATATCCCAATGTTTATGATGATATTTGGAATGTTATTAATAACGTTCATTAGTTTTAGAAGTAAAGAACTTAAAAAACTTATATAAAAAACACTTGTAAAAGTGTTTTTTCTTTTTAATTTTGGTATAATCGTATTGGTGATTATATGAATGTTAAAATAGATAAAGAACTAAAAAAAATAACTCCTAATTTTAATATGGGAGTAGTTGAAATAGTAGTTGAACAGTTTGAGTGTTTTGAACTTAATGAAACAATCACTCAGTTTGAAGATGAAATCAATAAAACAATTGATATTAAAGATGTGGTTAATTTAGATATTATCAAAGATGGTCGAGATGCTTATAAAAAATATGGTAAAGATCCATCTAGATATCGATTGAGTGTAGAATCGTTATATAGACGTCTTGCAAAAGGAAATAAACTATATCGTATAAATAACATAGTTGATATTGGAAATCTTTTGTCAATACTCACAAGAAAAAGTATAGCTGTTTTAGATTATGATAAAATAATTGGTGATGTTTTTGTTAGACTTGGGAGAAATGATGAACAATATGAAGGAATTGGAAGAGGTCTTTTGAACATCGAAAATATTCCTGTTTATGTTGATGAGATATCTGCATTCGGTTCTACTACATCGGATACAAAAAGAACTTCAATTACTAACAAAACTAAAAAAATATTAGTTTTTGTTATTTCATTTTCTGGAACTGCCTCATTGAATTGTGAGATAAAACTTATTAAAGATTTTTATATGAAGTATGCGAATGGTCAAGTTATTAATGAATATATCCTTTAGAGCACATAATCGTGCTCTTTTTAAGTGTATTTTTTGTAATTTCTTTTAAATTAGTGTAGAATAATTATAAATAACAAGGTGGTGGTATTATGCGTTCAAACTCAAACTTATTTAGAAGACTAAGTATTATTTTTTTAATACTTTCTTTAGTAACACTTTTTGTTATTGCGGGTTTATTGATATTGAGCATAACAGATGACGCAATAGTCTGCCCTGAAGATCGTTTTATTTGCTATTACGAAGAAGAATTTATGTTTTATCAGAATACAATTGTTGGTCTTGGTTTAATAATGGCTTTACTTATAATTATGTCTCGTTTTTTTCAGCTACAAATTAAATATGTGGCTGAATACTCTGGATACTCTAAGTCAATTTCAGAAGAAGAACAAAAAAGAATTGAAGAATCTACTAAAGCCTCATCAGCATTAAAAGAATATTTTCAACTACTCGAGGATAAGAAAAACAGTAGTCATCAAATGAGTCTAGATGATTATGATGATGAGCCAAATGAGGATGCTCTCTTAGAAAGTAATGATGATGATTTGATTATGGATGTAGATATAGTCAAAACTCCATTAGAAGAAGTAATTCCTAATCAATATGACAACCTAATAAAAGATGAAGATTTAATTAATCCTATACAAAAAAATGATGCCATACTACATATAGAAGATGATATCATAATAGAGAATAATCACTTAGATAATAAGATTCAAGATAAAACTGATGATATTATTCTAATGGATGAACCAAATGAAATTAAAGATATTCAGGAGGTTAGCCTCCAAGAAATTGATAAATCAACTTCAAAAATTACTGAATCAGAAACAAAAAAGGTATTTTATGTTAGAAAAACTAAAGTTGATTTCTATAATGCAATTAATAAAGAGACTTCATTAAACAAAACAAAATCAAAACTATTCCTAAATACTTTACTTAATGTAATAACTGAAGAAGTTTCTCAAGGTAATATTATTAACATCAATGAATTTGGTAAATTTAGAAAAGTTACCTATAAAGAACAAGAAAGAATTAATCCTAAAACAGGTAAAAAAATAATTGTAAAAGCTCATTCAATTGCTAGATTTTATCCTCACAAAAATTTAAAAGAAATAGTTGATAAAGGTGAGCTTGATTTTACAAAAAAATATTTAAAACCCTCAAAATTAGAATCACCAATTATCGAAAAGAAAGAGGTTAGTAAAACACCTAAAATTAAAACGCTTACAAAATCTATTTACAAAACTGAGATAATTTCTAAAATTTCAACAAAATCACTATTATCAAAAAACAAATCACAGCAATTTCTAAACGCTTTCATTTCTGTATTAACTAGTGAGTTAAAAAATGAAAACACAATAAATATTCCGGATTTCGGAAAATTTAAAATAGTTAAAAGAGCGCCAAAAGAAGCTGTTAATCCGCAATCATTAGAAAGAATATTTATTAAAGAACATAATTCAGTTAAACTTCTTTTTGATAAGTTTTTTAAAGAAAAAATTAATTTAAAAAAATAGGCAAATAAAACTTGCCTATTTTTTTGTAAAATTGTCTTTAAAAATCATTATTTTGTGATATTATAATTTTGTAGAAAGTTGGTGGAATATGCTTTACATAAATACAGCTTTAAATAAAGAAAAGCATTGTGCTTTTTATTTTGGACTAGAAGAGTATCTAATTAAAGACTTTAATTATGATAATGATATATTTATGCTTTGGAATGTGGAACCAACTGTAATGATTGGTAGACATCAAATTACTAATCTTGAAATCAACAAAGATTATGTTGATGAAAACAATATTCACATAGTTAGAAGAAACAGTGGTGGTGGTGCTGTATTTACTGATTTAGGGTGTTTACAGTTTTCATTCATTACAGATAAAAAAGAACATTCAAAAAATATCTTTGAAAAACATGTAAAACATATTGTTGATGCAGTTAAGGATCTTGGAATTGACGCAACATTTACTGGACGTAATGATATTTTAAGCAACGGCTTAAAATTCTCTGGAAATGCTGAATATATATATAAAGATAAAATGGTAATGCACGGAACTATTTTGTTTGAGACAGATTTCGAAAATTTATTAAAGAGTTTAAATCCTGATAAAATCAAATTAACATCAAAAGCTATAACTAGTGTTAAAAGTAGAGTTACAAACATTGGAGAAAAAACAAATCTAACATTGCCTGAGTTTTATGATTATCTTGTTAATAAAATTAAAACTTCGGAAGTGGATTATCAAGAATTAGATTTACATAAAGTAGATGCTTATAAGCAGAAATTTTATTTGGATGAATGGAATTATGGAAAAAATCCTAAATTTGCTTTTACAAAAAAGAAACGATTTAAAGCTGGAACATTTAGAGTTGACATTGATTTAAAGAACAACTTGGTTATCAACTTGAAATTAAGTGGAGATTACTTTGCTTTTAAAGATATAAAAGCTTTTGAGGATTCTTTTGTGGGAATTAATTTCACATATGATGACTTTTTTAAGGTTTTAAAACAAAACCGTATTAAAGAATATATATACTTAATGAAAACATCAAATTTTCTTGAACTGGTTTTTGATCAAGTTAAGAAAAAAATATCTAAACCTGATTACTTAAAAGTTAACTTAAAAGATTTAAATAAGCAAACTGCTAAAATTAAGGCTTTATTAAGTCAACATAATTTACATACAGTATGTCAAGAAGCAGCTTGTCCTAATCAACTTGAGTGTTTCTCGAATAAAACTGCAACATTTATGATTCTAGGTACAAAATGTACTAGAAATTGTAAATTTTGTGATGTGACACATGGTGAACCTGATTTGATTGATAAATCAGAACCAAGTAACATCTTGAAAGCTGTTGAAGTTATGGGGTTAAAACACGTTGTAATAACATCAGTAACTAGAGATGATTTAAAAGATTATGGAGCAAATCAATTTAAAGAAAGTATATTATTACTTAAGGATAAATATCCTGAAACTACAGTTGAAGTACTGATTCCTGATTTAATGGGTGATATTGACGCTTTAAAAGTAATTGTTGATGCTAAACCAGATGTAATTAATCATAACCTTGAGACTGTTGAAGAGCTTTATGAGGGGTTTAGAGATAATGCTGATTATCAAAGAAGTTTAAATGTGTTAAAAAATGTTAAGCAAATGGATCCATCAATTCTAACAAAATCTGGAATTATGGTTGGAATTGGTGAAAAAGAAGAATCAGTTTATAAATTAATGGATGATTTAAGGAATATCGATTGTGATATTTTAACTATAGGACAATATTTAAGACCATCTTTAAAACATGTTGAAGTAAAAGAATATGTTACTGAGGAAATGTTTGAAAAATACAAGACTGAAGGTAAAAGAAGAGGGTTTAGATATGTAGCAAGTGGACCGCTTGTTAGGAGTAGTTATCAAGCCTTAAAACAATTTGAAGGAGAATAGATATGAAGAAAACAGTATTATATGATAATCATATAGCTTTAGATGCTAAAGTTGTTGATTTTGCTGGTTTTATGATGCCTATTAGCTATACATCAATTTCTCATGAACATTCTTATGTTCGTGAAAAATGTGGTATTTTTGATGTGTCACATATGGGTGAAATTTATGTAAAGGGTAAAGAAGCAGAAAAATTTGTAGATTATATTTTTACGAATGATGTACTAAGTATGAATGATAATCAAGTTCTATACGGTATGATGTGTTATCCAAGTGGTGGGGTAGTAGATGATTTATTAGTATATAAGATTAATAGAGAATTTTACTTACTTGTTGTTAATGCTTCTAACATTGAAAAGGATTACGCTTGGATTGTAGAGAACAACAAATTTGATTGTGTTACTTCAAATGAGTCTGATAATTATAGTGAAGTAGCGTTACAAGGACCTTTCGCAGAGAAAGTTTTAAGTGAATTTACTGATTACAATTTAAAAGAACTAAAGTTTTTCACTTTTGACAATATAGTTATAAATGGAATTAAATATCTAGTGTCTAGAACCGGTTATACTGGTGAAGACGGATTTGAGATTTACGGGAATCATCAAGACATAGTTAAGGTTTGGGAATTATTATTAAGTAAAGGTGAAGAATATATTGTACCTATTGGTTTAGGGGCAAGAGATACATTAAGATTTGAAGTTGCTTTACCTTTATACGGTAATGAACTAAGTAAAGATATTACACCACTAGAAGCTTCACTTGGTTTTGCAGTTAAATTAGAAGCTGGTGATTTTATTGGAAAAGATGTTTTAGTTAAGCAAAAAGCTGAAAAGACAAAACGTCGTGTTGTTGGATTAACACTTCTAACAAAAGGTATTTTAAGACATGGTTATAAGGTTTATTTTGAAGATAAAGAAGTTGGGGAAGTAACTACAGGTTATAAATCTCCTTCTACAAATGAGAGTGTTGCTTTAGCTTTAATTGATAGACCATATGATAAAATGGGAACTTTATTAAAAGTTCAAGTAAGAAATAAATTTGTTGATGTAAAAGTAAGAAATAAAAAATTTTATGATAAGAATTATAAAAAGGATTAGGAGGAAAGATAATGAGTAAAGTATTAGACGGTTTATATTACACAAACTCACATGAATGGGTGAAAGTAGAAGATGGTTTTGCATATATTGGTATTACTGATTATGCACAAGAAAGTTTAGGTGAAATCGTATTTGTAGAATTACCTGAAGAAGAAGATCAAGTTAATGCAGGTGAAGAGTTTGCAGCTATTGAAAGTGTAAAAGCAGCTTCAGATATTTTATCACCAATTACGGGAATTATTGTTATGGTAAATGACGATTTAGAAGATTCTCCAGAACTATTAAATGAAGATTCATATGAAAACTGGATAATCAAAGTAGAAATGGAAGACAGTTCACAATTAAACAAACTTTTAAGTAAAGAAGAATACGAAGATATCTTAGAATAGGAGTGATTAATATGTTCAAATATTTACCTCATACTGAGCAAGAAATAAATGAAATGTTAGAGGTAATTGGTATCAATGATATCAATGAACTATTTGATGAAATTCCTAACAAATTAAGAAATCATGATTTTGATATCCCAAATGCAAAATCAGAATTGGAAATCCATCAAATCTTTAAAGAATTAGCTAATAAAAACAAGGAGTTAATACCTTTTATTGGAGCAGGAGCATACGATCATTATACCCCTTCAATAATTAGACATTTAATTTTAAGACAAGAGTTTATGACAGCGTATACTCCATATCAACCTGAAATATCACAAGGGACTTTACAATATATTTTCGAGTTCCAAAGTATGATTTCAACTCTAACAAACATGGATGTAGCAAATGCATCAATGTACGATGGAGCTACATCAACTGCAGAAGCCATGTTTATGGCATGTGGAGCAAAAAAAAGAAACAAAATTCTTGTTTCAAAAACTGTGAATCCAAACATCATTGAAGTTATTAAAACTTATGCACATTATCGTGAGATTACTGTAGATTTTATTGATCATGAAGATGGAGCAACAAGTTTAAATGATTTACAAGCTAAAATGTCAAAGGATTACGCTGGTGTTATTGTTCAAACTCCAAACTTTTATGGGATAATGGAAGATTATAGTGGTTTCAAAGAAGTAATTGAAGAAAGCAAAGGTTTATTCATAGTTAATAGTGACCCTTCAACTTTATCACTTATCAAATCACCTGGAGAATGGGGTGCTGATATTGCAGTCGGAGAATGTCAAACAATGGGTGTTCCATTACAGTTTGGTGGACCATATGTTGGTTATTTGGCAACTACAAAAAAACTAATGAGAAAAATGCCTGGTAGAATATGTGGTGTTACTGAAGACACTGATGGAAAAAGAGCATTTGTATTAACATTACAAGCTCGTGAACAACATATTAGAAGAGAAAAAGCTAATTCAAATATTTGTTCAAACCAAAGTCTACTGGCTCTATTCGTAACTATTTATATGGCAGTAATGGGTGAACAAGGAATTAAAGAAGCTCAAAAGAACTCTTATGATGCAACTCATTATTTATTTGAGAAAGTTACATCTTTAGATAAATTTGAAGCAGTATATACTAAAGATTTCTTCAAAGATTGTTTAGTAAGAACAACTTTGGACCCGAAAGTAATAGAAGATAAACTAATTGAAAACGGTATTTTAGGACCACTTTCATTAGCTAAATTTGATAATAACCTAGCTGATTGCTTATTGTTTAGTGCTACTGAAAAGCGTACTAAAGAAGAGATAGACAAATTAGTTAGTATTTTGGAGGTGCTATAATGTATTACGATAAATTAGCATTTGAAATATCAAAGAACGGGCATAAAGGATATTCACTTCCAAAAAATGTATTTAAGAATTATGAGATTTCTGAAAGTTTATTAAGAAAAGAAGAAATAGTATTACCAGAATTAACAGAGTTTGAAGCTGTAAGACATTATACAAATGTAAGTTTTAAAAACTTCGGTGTTGAAAAAGGCTTTTACCCTCTTGGTTCTTGTACAATGAAATATAACCCGAAAATTAATGAAGATATTGCGGCTATGCCTGGTTTGAGTAATGTTCATCCTTACCAACCTGCAAAAACAGTTCAAGGTTTATTAGAAATTTACTACAACACACAAAAAATCTTATCTGAGATCAGTGGATTATACGAATTTACTTTAAACCCTTATGCTGGAGCACACGGTGAGTTAGTTGGATTAATGATTATGAAAAAGTTCCATCAAGATAATGGTGACTTTAAACGTACCAAAGTCATTGTTCCTGAATCTGCTCATGGGACAAACCCTGCAAGTGCAACTGTTGCTGGATTTGAAAGTGTTGAAGTTAAATCTAATCAAGATGGTACAGTAAATATTGAATCATTAAAAGAAGTGCTAGGTGATGATATCGCAGGAATTATGCTTACAAATCCAAACACTATCGGTATTTTTGAAAAAGATATTTTAGAAATAGCTAAGTTAGTTCATGAAGCTGGTGGCTTATTATACTATGATGGTGCTAATCTTAATCCTTTACTAGGTCAAGCCAGACCTGGAGATATGGGATTTGATATTATGCATATTAATATTCATAAAACATTTTCTACACCTCATGGTGGTGGAGGTCCAGGAAGTGGACCAGTTGGTGTAAATAAAAGACTAGTTCATTTATTACCAAGTCCAGTAGTTAAAAAAATTAATGATGAATATGTAATTGAAGATAATAACGACACTGCAATTGGTCAAGTAACTCATTTTTATGGAAACATGGCAGTAATTGTAAAAGCATACACTTATTTATTGACTGTAGGTAAAGAGAATTTAGGAAATATTGGTCGTTATAGTGTTTTAAATGCAAACTATATCAAAGAATCTTTAAAAGACTTATACTTACTTCCAGTTGACGAAGTTTGTAAACATGAATTTGTATTTGATGGGTTAATTGATAAATCTAACCATGTAACAACTTTAGATATCGCAAAAAGAATGTTAGATTATGACGTTCATCCACCAACAGTTTATTTCCCACTAGTATTTAAAGAGTCTTTAATGATTGAACCACCTGAAACTGAATCAAAAGAAACATTAGATTCATTCATTGAAGTAATGAGAAAAATAGCCCTTGAAGCTAAGACTAATCCAGAATTAGTAAAAGGTGCACCATATAATACGGTTGTTAAAAGATTAGATGAAGCGAAAGCTGCTCGTAACCCACTAGTTAAATATACGGATTTACTTGAATAGTGAAAGATGTTGTTATAATTGGTGCAGGGCCAGGAGGTTTTGATACAGCGATTTTTGCTGCAGAACACGGGCTTGATGTAACACTAATTGAAAAACATATCGTAGGAGGTACATGTCTTAATTATGGGTGTATTCCAACTAAGACATTGTATCAAAATGCGAAAACTATAAAAAACATGAAAGAGTTATCAACATTAGGAGTTAATGTTGATAACTTTACTGTTGATTATGAGCAAATTAAAAACCGTAAAGAAGCAATTGTAAGTAACCAAGTTAAAAATATTTTAACCTCTCTTAAAAAACTTAATGTTAACTTAATTGAAGGTGAAGCAAAAATCATTAATAAAAATGAAGTAATGGTTAATGACGAAATAATTAAAACAAAACACATAATTATTGCTACAGGTAGCACACCTAGAATTTTTCCTTTTCCAGGAAGTGATTTAGATATCGTAAATGATTCTAAGGGGATATTATCTTTAGAAGCTTTTCCTAAGAAAATGATTGTTGTTGGAGCGGGAGTAATTGGCTCTGAGATTGCTACAATATTTAATTATTTTGATTCAGAAATTACATTAGTTGAATATATGGATGAGATTTTACCACCACTTGATAAAGATATCAAAAAACGTGCTAAAAACTTATATAAAAGACAAGGTATTAATATCTTAACTTCCTCTACTTTAAAAGAAGTTAAGGAAATTGATGGTAAATATACGGCGTTTATTGAATCCAAAGGAAAAATTAAGGAAATAGAAACTGATTATATTCTACTTGCTACTGGTAGAAAACCAGCTTTTGGTAATTTAGATTTAGATGGTTTAGGAATTAAGTATGATCAAAAAGGTATTAAGGTTAATGAAAACTTTAT
>Ga0193951_1000426_pt1 | contig 19267 bp, 14 predicted proteins | sample BB_2_MG_FD_140370 | JGI IMG/M metagenome (GOLD analysis project Ga0193951, IMG submission 140370) | Microbial mat bacterial communities from the Broadkill River, Lewes, Delaware, United States - BB_2_MG | ecosystem: Environmental > Aquatic > Freshwater > River > Microbial mats | place: USA... | reverse complement strand
TTCAATAGATTCGATAGTATTTTTATTAATCTTTTTTAGTTTTTTTCCGTTTATTCTCTTACCATCTAAGATATAGAGTGGAGCATTTTTACCAGAACTACCTTTAATTCTTATTGATTCAAGATTGTTTGAATCGTTATTTTTTGATGTGATAATAATAGCTCCATTTTCAGCTTGGTTTCCGTATAGTTCGATAGCAGAAGCCCCTTTGAGGACATCTATACTTTCTATTTTATTTGGATTTAGTTCAGCTTTATTTGTTGTCAATACTATTTTTCCATCAACTACATATAGAGGGGAATTCTCTTTTGAGTAATTCACCAAATTCATTTTATCAAAAGATAGTTTGTTATCAACTTTCGATTGAATAAGAATAACACCATTTTTTGCTTCAGGACCATAAATTTCCATAGCAGTTTCATCTTTTAATATGGTCATGGATTCAATTGAATTGGGAACAATTTGTTTAAATTCCTCACGCGAAATTTTATTTCCATTAACAATTACAATTGGTGCATTTTTTCCGTTTAAATTATCTTTAATGATAATTCTTGCTGAGGATTCCTTTGTAGTATCTACTCTTTCTTTTAATTGTTTTTCTATTTTTTTACGATATTCAGGCGTATTTATTTTTTTCATTTGCTCTTGAATCCGTTCTTTACTCTCTTTCAATTGTTTTTCCAATTTCTCTTTGAATTCAGGAGATTGCATTTTTTCAAACTGCCTTTTTAAAACCTCTCTTTGCTCCAATAATTTTTGCTCAAATTTTCCTGAATCAAATTCAGCTTTATGCTTTTCCAAGGAAACCATAGCTTTTTCAAGTTGCTCCTTTAAATTATTTTGAAACTCTTTAGAATTGATTTTTTCGACTGTTTTCTTAAGTTTCTTTGTTATTCTTTCTTTTTCAGAATTACTTAAATCAGTATTTTCCTGAATTTCTTTTAAATGATTTTGAAGTTCCTTTTGTTGCAACTCACGGTCTTTATTAAATTCTTTCAGAAATTTTTCATCAGAAAGTTCTCTCAATTGTTCTTCAATTTCTATCTGCTGTTCCTTCATCTCTTTTTGAAATTCCTCACTATTGATATCAAGGTTTTTCAGTTCCTCCTGAAGTTCTTTCTGCATTTCTTGAAAATCAAATTCAAACTCGGCTTCTTCCAATTCTTTGGCAGCTTCCTCCATTGCCTTCTTTTGTTCTTCAATTATCTCTTCGGTTTTCATTTTAACCCACTTCTGAGATTTAAGAGAATCTTTATGAAGTTCAAAATTTACCTCAGGTTCTACGACCTCAATTTCGTGCTCTACTTCTACAACAGGTGCTATTTCTGCTACCTCGGCGACTTCCATTTCAACCTCAGGGACTTCAACCAATTCCGCTTCGGGAGTAGTTTCAACTTCGATTGCATTTTCAATTTTTTCAACAGATACTAATTCGTTTACCTCTTGTAATTTTTTCTTCTCTTTTTTCTTTTTGTCTTTCTTTTTTTGAACCTCAAGTATTGAACTTTTCGAAGGACTTACCTGTGGATCTCCTTGATCTAAGACATTTATTTTAGAAAAGAATTGATCGCCCGTGATAGAGTTGCCTGATACAGCCAAATTTGAGATTAAAATCAAACCTGTAAACAGAAATACGAACAAACCACTTAAAACATACTTCTCCAATTTTGGTGAAACATTTGTTTTAGGACGAAGAATTCGTTGCGCACGCTTTAGTACATTATCTTTTTTTCCTGATAATCCTAAAACCAAATCATATTGTTTTTTTCTAATTGCTTCCATATTATTTAATGCTTTAATAAGGGTTAAGGATTCACCACAAACCTTTACCGCCAGATCGTCACAAATGTGTTCTCTTTCGGTATTAACCACTGAAGATAGCCACCAAAAAACAGGATGATAGAAAAACAGCAATTCAAGAATTCCCTGAATAAACTGAAACAAATAATCGTGACGCTTAATGTGCGCCAGCTCATGAGCTATAATAATTTCCAATTGATTTTCTGGAATTCCACTTAACATGGAAACCGGAAGTAATACAATGGGTTTAAAATATCCGATAAGGGAAGGAATCTGCAAATACCCAGATTCTTTAAATGTAATATTCTGTTTTAAATCAAACTTAGCCACTAATTTTAATGCTATTTTTTGAGTAGGAAAGTTTAATGGATAAGCCAAATGATTTTTAAGTTTTAGCGTTCGTAAATAACTAATGGTCATTTGTAAAGACAAGACAAAAACTCCTATTATCCATAGATTAACAAGAACAGGAAAGTATTTATCAACCTGCAAGTTGTTAAGATCCCAAAAATTCGACTCAATAGGCGATGATTTCATCAATAAAAGCAATAGTTCAGGTGTTATGGAAGTGCCCTCAACTGCTGAATTTGGAATTTTAGAAATGTAATGTAGAAAGGTTATTACAGAGGTTAGGAATATAAATAATAAACCTAAACCTGCGACTGAATATTTAACTCGAGCATTATCCTTCGATATAAACCGAAATATAATCCATATAATTATTCCATAGATTCCAATTTGCCATATAGAATGTATTAATGTCCATCCAATAGCATTGATTAATTGATGTATTTCAATATTACTCATTGCTATCCTCCAAATTTGTTCCTTCCATACTATCTATTAATTCTCGGATTTTACTCAATTCCTCTGTACTGCATTTTTTATTACCCAATGCCTGAAGAACCATACCAGAAGTTGATCCGTCGAATAAGGTAGAGATAAATTTATCGATGAGTTGGTTTTTCGTTTCACGTTCTTCCACAATTGCCTCATATACATGTGTACGCGATTTTTTATCACGTTGCAATATGTTTTTCTCCGTCATAATTTGCATCACTTTAAGAGTTGTTGTGTAACCAACATCTCTTCCTGATTTTAATTTTTCGTTTACAAAACGAACCGTTGACGGACCATAAGTCCATAAAACTTGTAATACTTCAAGTTCAGCTTCGGTTGGCTTAATCTTCTTTGGCATTTTGTGGTGAATTCCGTTATACGATTAATTTCGTAGTTAAAAGTATACGATTCTTTTCGTACTTCAAAATTTTATTACGAAAATCTTCGTATTTAAATCTCTCTTTTAGAATTTTTAACATTTGAATCATTGTTTAGAATGTTTACCAATTCGCTAATTCTCTTTACTTACTGCTTATTTTTTTGTATTTTATTAGGTGCTCCATTTTAATAAAAATGATAGAGTAGAAGTGAGAAAAGAAAACGGAAAACTCAATCGGGATATCCGATTAAAGGTGTATAGACCTTATGTAGAATGCAAATTTAAACCATTGAATCGAATAATATGCCTATCCGTAAATTAAAAGAGTATTTGGATGAGCGACACATAAAATATGTAACAATTCGACATTCATCGGCTTACACGGCTCAACAGATTGCGGCATCAGCCCATATTCCTGGAAAAATGCTAGCAAAAACGGTAATGATTAAGATTGAAGGAAGAATGGCGATGGCAATTTTGCCAGCTTCATATCTGATCGATTTTGATTTACTGAAGCAAATGTTGGGATGTAAAAAAGTGGAATTAGCACATGAACAAGAATTTAAGGATATTTTTCCTGCCTGTGATGTAGGAGCAATGCCTCCCTTCGGAAATTTATACAATTTGGAGGTTTACGTGTCGGAAAGTTTAGTAGAAGATGATGATATAGTTTTCAACGCCGGAACACATACAGAACTGATAATGTTATCGTATGAAGATTTCCACAATTGCGTTGAACCCACTGTTTTGAAATTTACGCACAAGTGTTATGCTTAAATATGTATAGATGATTAATATTTTGATTACGCTTTTCTTTTCTTACTTTTTCTTTTCCGATTTATAGTCCGTTATTATTCCTTCGCATAACCACTCAGCAAGAGCTTGTCTGTTTGCTGTTTTTGTAAATCTAATTTGATCGCGATAGTTGTTAATGTTACCCAATTCCACAAAAACAGATGGGGGAGTTGTGGTTTTTAAAACATACAACCTTCTGGAACCAACTGTTCCTGTATATTTTCGGTTTGGTTGATGCTTAGCATATTTCGATTTCATTTTATCTTGTAAAGTCAGGGCTAATTTTTTACCTTTTTTACTTAAGGAATGGTGGTAAAAATATACATCAGTTCTGTTGCTTTTGCTTCTTGAATCCAGATGCAAAACAATCAATCTTTGGTAGGTTCCCGATTTCTCTTTTTTAGCTAACAGATTTACCGCTGCTGCTCTCTGTCGTAAGCGTGGTGTCTGTTTTTTAGGAATAATCTGAGATGGATAACAGCGTTCATCTTTATCTGCTTTTAAAAAGGAGAGGTTTCTTATACCATCGTTTTTATCCTGAATGATAAAATGAACTTTTGCACCATGTGAAATTAACTCTTTGCCCATTCTTAATACTATATCATAAGCATACTCATCTTCACAAATCTTATTACCAGATACTTTTCCGATTGCGCCAGGATCTGGTCCGCCATGTCCGGCGATTAAGTGGATAACAGCTCCGGAAAGTACATTGTCAACTTGTTTAGTTACTGAGTGTTTTGAACCAAATAAAGGAATATTATGAGTAGGATATAGTAGAGGAACTTTATATTTTTTTCCAGCAATTAAGTGTCCCGTTTTGGTAAACTTACCTTTGTTTAATTCTTTGAATTTAGCAGAGTACTCCTTGGGTTTTAAGTTGTTTCGAAGTAGAAAGGCATTGTATCCTTCTCCTTTTTTCACACTTACCCATTGGTAGGTTTGTTGTGCAAATAGTGGGTTTGCTATAGAAAAGAATAGAATAAATAGAATTGGGAAATATCTTGACATTGAAATGTATTTAATTTTGAATCATTAAAAATAATTCATTTTTAAGAGAAATAACTTTCAATATCATTAATTTATTGTCTGGGAAGAATACTATAATCCACAGCATAACTAGTAAAAATACCGAAAGCTCCTTCAATATTCGAATATAGATTGGTTTTATTGTAAAATGGTAGATCATCTCTATTTTCTATGGAAACATATGATCTTTCATAATTATAGTAATCCTCCGTAAGGTGATACAACTCTATTCTAAATTCAGAAATCTCACGGTTGATTTCATCATTTAATAAATAGAATGAGATTTCAATTTGCGAATCGTTAAAATTTTCATCGGAAAAGCTGCGACTTCCACGAAGCATATTTTGTTCAAAATCGGTTGCATTTACAGCTAAATTACCTTCAAATACTAGATCATCACTATAGTATGGGACAATTGTAGATGTGCCATAAGATTTTCCTTTAACCAATAACATGTAATAGTTATCCATTGTGTTATTGTCTTTAAAATTTAAATGGAATGTAGTTTTTCCATCATTAGAATTATTAAACTGTGTGATCTGATCTATGACAATTTTCTCCGGAGTTTTCGTTTCAGCTTGCAAGTCGTTATAGTCTGGATGAGTTACAGATATTTTATAAGTAGCATTTGCTTCAAGATAAGAATCGGAAAGTTCATAAATTCCATCTTTTAAATAGTTTAACTGAGTTATTTCCTTATTATTCTTGGCAATTGTTATGGTAGCATTATTAATATTTTTCGTATCCATAGTATTTCCAGTACTTTCAGAAAGATGGACTCTGATTAAGCTATCAACACCAATTAATGAATTCAGTGTCAACGTTGGATTACCTTTCGGCTGTGGCACATCTTCTTCCTCTTCGCATGCAAAGAGAAAAATAAATAGGAGCAGACAGAACAGAAATTTAACACGATTCATAAGTTTATATTTAAAATTTATAAGAATAGCTAACACTTGGAATAAACGAAAAGAGGTTGATCTTTTTCAGTTTGTAACCAGATTCCGATGAATCATCTGCGGAAACATACATGTAACTTGTATTTTTTCTATTGTAGAAATTATAAATGCTTACATCCCAGGATCTGATGCCTCGTTTTTTCTTTTTCGTAAAACTTATTGAAAAATCTAAACGATGATAATCAGGAAGTCTATAGCTGTTTCTTGCAGAATAGACAGGTCTGCTTTGCATGGAATTTGGATCGTATGGAGAAATTGCTTCGATATAAGATGTGGATAACGTGGCAGGTACTCCAGTGCCATAAGTCCAATAAGCCGAGCATTTTGTCCTTTTACTCAAGTGCTGATTTATCTGTATAGAAAAATTATGGCGACGATCGTATGGTGAAGCATAGGATTTACCTCCATTTATTCCATTGTATTTTACTCTCGATCGAGAAAGAGTATAGGCAATATTTCCATTAGTTTTACCAAGTGATTTACTCAAGCCTATTTCCATTCCTTTACTCCAACCCTTTCCGGTTTCAACTAAATTTTCCCAGTCGGTAGTGATGTCCTGGAAATACGCAGTTTCTTTTAAATCTAGCAAATTACGACTCAATTTGTGATAAAATTCAATACTCAGTTGAACCGATTTGTTAAAAGTGTAATGTGTTCCACCAGTATATTGAAATGAATCAATTGGTTTGATTTTCTTTGTTACCGGAAACCATAAATCGGTAGGTAAACTCAAAGTACTTGTTCTAACTAGGTGAAGATATTGAGTCATCTGTGAAAAACTCCCTGTTAATGACCACTTAGGAGTAATAAAGTATTGTGAATTAAGTCGTGGTTCTAATGTAGAGTAATAGGTATTTTCAACTATAAAGCTACTCCATCTGGTTCCCATATTCACCAGGAATTTCTTACCAAAACGAATCTGACACTCACCAAATAAGTTAACTTCTTTCGATTTGATGATCTCGTCGGTTGAGATATTACGATTTTCATCTTTGGTGTTTTTAAGAAATTCACTTCCGGGCTTAGTATGATGAAGAGAAGCTTCCAATCCAAACTTCATATAGTGTTTATAATCCGGTATAAAATCAAATTCTGTTTTAAAAGAAAAATCTCTAATGCCTGATTTAAAATTATAATTGTAGTTTTCTTTATAATCAGAACCATCAGTTTTTTCGCTGCGTTTATTTTTAAGTAGAAAGGTATACCTACTTAGAATAAGGCTTGTATTTCCAAACAAATGATTGTTGTAAACATGGTTCCAACGCAGAGAATTGGTAAAATTACCCCAACCCAATTTATTTCTTGTTTTTTCTCTAATATTTGATGAAATATCTTCAGTACTTTTTACTGTTGCCAAATCTCCACCCCAGTAGGAGCTAAAATACAATTTATCACGTTGAGAAAAACGATGCACAATTTTCCAGTTCAGGTCCCCAAAATAGTATCCTGCCTTAACATCACTTTCTGCCATTTCTAGAATTCCATTTACCAATAAATCAAGATAGGTTCTTCTCAATGATAAATTGAAGGTAGTTTTTTCTTTTTTAATAGGTCCATTTAAATTAAATTTTGCAGTAAGTAATCCCAAGCTGTAGCTCCCTTGTAGCTTTTTAGTATTTCCATCTTTCATTCTGATATCTAAAACAGAAGAAACTCGACCACCATAATGTGCAGGAAATCCACCTTTAACCAACTTTACCTGATTAATAGCATCCTGATTAAAGACAGAATACAGCCCCATTAAATGAGAAGAGTAGTATACTGGAACATCATCTAAAAGTACAAGATTTTGGTCGGGAGAACCGTTGCGGATATTTAAGCCGCCCAAACCATCGTTGCTGTTTTGAACTCCTGGAAGATGGAGAAGGTTTTGGAACAAATCATTTTCACCAAAAACGCCTGTTTGCTCCATGTTTTTAGCCTGAATGGTATTTGTACTTACAAATAGATGATTGATATTATTCGCTCTTTCGTTTGCGGTTACCTGAATTTCCTGAAGAATAGTTTTTGGTTTTAACGCAATGTTGATGCTTGTATCACGTTCCAATTCAACATCTAATAAAACCTCTTCGTAGCCAACAAACGAAAATTGTAATAGGTGTGTGCTATTTTTAAGACTTAAACTGTAAAATCCAAAATTGTTACTCACTGTACCGGTAAAATTGTTCAAATTGGCTACCGTTGCATTTAGTAGCATTTCGCCAGATTCTTCATCACTAATGTATCCGCTTATTCTGTATTTTCGTTCGGCAGGAGGTATCGATATAATAAAAATTTTATTTCCTTTTGATTGTATTCTAAAGTTTTTTTGGTTGATGGACTTACTTAAGACACTTTTAATTGTAGCAATAGAATCGGTAAGTTGAATGTTTCTATTGGTATTTAATTCACTGGTAAAGCTAAACTGAGCATTGCTTTGATTTGTAATCTCGTCTAACAATTCAGATAATAAATAATTACTTTTTGGAAAGCGCAATTCCTGCTGTAAATTAATATTCTGACTGTGAGAAGCAAAAGAGACTATTAAGAGTAATAGAGTAAAAATAAATTTTACCATATGTTGGCAGATGTGATTGGTTTATAGCGTAAATTTACACATTGTTATCATAAACAACAAAAGGAAGCCTTTTTGGCTTCCTTGGTATTCAAATTTACTTGAATAATAATGTAAAATCAATATGATTTGTTGAAATTAATTAGATTTTACTCGTCTTTTTAAAAATATATCTGGTGATAAAAATTCCTTTACCATCACCTTTACCGCTATCACTTTCAACACCACTAGATACGAAAGCCAATTCCCATCCTTCGCTGGTAAGTTTATTGATTTTTGATGATAGCAACGCATCGTTTGAAGCGATATTTTGGAAATTAATACCTGCAATACTGTAGAAATTCAGCAATTTAGTTTCCGAAAATAGATTTACTTTGGCATCCTTTCTTTTTACGGCTTTTTGCTTGCTTTTTTTACCATCGGTTCTTTCAGTTGTGAAATTTTCTGCTTCAATAGGATCTTTTTCTTCAATAATTCTAGAACGGCCAATTCCCATAGGAACAATAGATTCTACTGAAGTAATTACTTTGTACTCTACTTTTTGAGCGTTTGAAGTTGAGAAAAATCCGAATGCAATAGCTGCAATAATTAATAACTTTTTCATGTAATCTTTTTTTATTATTGTTAATAGGTTATTTGTTTTTTAGGCATAAGATGAGCCATTCACTCGAAAAATCGAGTAAGAAATTCTGTACTAAATACGTTTTTTTGATTGTTTAAAATGCGATACCTAAAGTGATACCTGCTCGCAGCGTAAATCCATTCCAGCTGCCGGTATCAAAATCATCTTCTACACCAGAGTCTACATCTAAATCAATATTGGTATAGCCAGGTCCAAAAAACCATTCAAAACTGACTCTTTTCTTGAAAATGTACTGTTGACCAATGATTAAACCAGCTCCCAATCCGTTCATTTTTGCTTCATCATTGGCTTCATTTTCCAAATTGAAGTGCAAATATCGTGCATAGGGTGCTACAAAAAAGCCTTCGGGCGCAGGCGAATCAGAAAGGTAAAATCTGTATTCTGGCGTAATACCCCAACCTCTAACTTTAGTGTCATCCCAGGTTTTTCCAGTGTATAGTAAACCCAATTGCAAACTACTGTTATCGTTTAATTGCTGTTCTACAAAAAATGATCCGGTTCGTACCAATGGACTTAGCATATTGGCTTTAACAACTGTTTTTTGTGCCTCTACAAACGAAGCGCTAAGTAATAAGATGATTGATATAAGTGCAATTTTATTTTTCATTGTTTCTTTTATGAGATTTAGTTCCTCTTCTCGGAAATAATGAGATGTTTTCCCCTTTTTACTGTTGTTATATTAAGTTGTAATTCCAGTTCAGATATCACACTATTAATACGTTGGTTGTTGAATGTGCTGCTAAAATTCAGCGTATCAATTCTTTCGCATTTGTTTGTGATTTTAATGCCATAATAGTCCTCAATGTATTTAAAAACCAATGGCATTGGTGTTTTTCTGAATCTTAGAACTCCAGTCTTCCAGGTATCAAAATTTGGTTCATCGTTTACCGATTCGGTGATGGTAGAATCATGCAAGATTCCTTTTTCACCTTTTGTTAGGAAAACAACTTTCTTCGTTTTTTGATCGGTAAGACTCACCTTTCCTGAATTAACAGTTACAATGGTTCTTCCTTTCTCATCGTTGCGAACATTAAAGGCGGTACCAAGTACTTCAATAATCGCATTTCCAGAAGTTATTATAAATGGTTTGGATGGATTTTTTTCTACTTCGAAGTAAGCTTCACCTTCCAATATTACATTTCTTGTTTTTGAATTGAACTGATTTGGATACACCAAACGACTGTTCTGGTTCAAATGAACTTGTGTTCCATCAGCCAAAAGAACCTGATCTTTTTTCAGTTTTGTTTTTTGCTGAGCCAATTTGCCAAAGCCTGGTGTGGTTTGATACAAAAATGCAAAGCTTAAACTTATCAGAATTACAATTGATGCTGCATAGCGAATATATACACTTAGTTTTCTGACTTTAGCTTTAGGGGCAGTTTTTGCCTTTACTAGTTTCCAGTCCGCTTCAACATCAATCTGATTAAAGATTTCAATTTCTTTACTCTTTTCCCAAATCTTACGCATCTTTTCAAAAGATTCTTTGTTTTCAGGATTTGAAGCCATCCATTTTTCGAATGTTTTTACATCCTCTTCCGAAGCCTTTTGATTTAAAATGCTTAATAATATTTGCTCGTCGATATGTTGTTTGTTTTCGTTCATTTCGCTTTTCTATTAGTAAGACAAGTAAGTTTACTGTCACACGTACTTAAGAATTTAAAAAAATCACATTTCTTTCATGATCCATAAAATCAGCAAGCTAGCTAGCATTGGTCCAATCTTATTGCGCAATGTTTTTAATGCCTTGCTAATTTGTGTCTCTACTGTTCGTTTCGATATCTGTAACTGATCGGCTATTTCCTGATTGGTAAAGCCATCGAATCGATTCAATTTAAATATGCGTTGACACTGTTCAGGCAATTCATCAATGGCTTGATACAACTGATGTTCTAATTCGGTTTGCTCTAAAATTTTATCAGCACCAATACCTATATCCGAATTTAAATACTTGATATTTTCATGGTGCCTGGCATGTGTACTTCTTTGTCGAATTACATTTAAACATGCATTCCGAACCGAAGTGTACAAGTGTGCTTTAGCCGAAGTATGAATTTTAACCGTTTCCTTGTGATCTATTAATTGAACAAAAACATTTTGAACAATTTCCCGAGCATCATCCAAATCGGTTAAAAACTTATTTGCATAAGCAGTTAATACAGCATAGTGTTCTTTAAATAATTCTTCAATTCGTCTCTCCGTAAGCAATTCTATAGAATTGGTAGTAGGGCTTTGTGTCATTGATATCGCGCTTGTGTAATTTTGTTTTATTCGCCTTGCTTCCTGATATTTCGAACAGGTATTTATCAGATGGTTAATTTAACATTTTTATTCCAATATTTCCTGTGTTCATATATAAGACAATCATTCCTTACAGCACACGTACTGTATTCAAAAAAAAAGATCATTGCTAATGCAATGATCTTTTCTCTGTAGGGTGAAATGTTTATACTGATTCTACAACTTTCTTTTTAGTATTCTCATCAACAGTGAATCCCCAACCACCTAATTTCTTTAAATCATTAGGATAGTGCGCCTTTAATAAATTTCTGATTTGAATAATATCTTTTCTCACAGCCTGGGCTTCCTTGTTTTTTTGTTCATTCATTTCCTCTTTTATCCTATTGGCTTCATCCGCCTTTTTCTCATATTCTCTCATTTTAACCAACCTATCTTGTAAGGTAATAAAGTTTGGAAATTCTTTTAGAAGACTTTGTTCTCCGTCTGTGGTGTTTTTAGCTATGACCTTGTCAGCTAAATCACCAAGCTCATTTACTTTCGATGAAATTTTAACTCTAGACATACTAATTTTATTTAATGTTTATTTAACAAATTTAAGTTAATGAAAATAATTATTGTTAAAATAAAAGTTGATTGCGAATTTTTATATTTATAATTGTTTTAAATAGTATGTTAATTGTAGTTCAGAATAATGAATTTAGTTTTTTCTTTTGAGTTAATATAAAAATAGACGGAATAAACCTTATATATTGGCATTTGTAGATAGTTTGATCTTGTTGACAAATTAAATATTAATGTGTGATGATTAAGTTAATAATACAAAAAGGTGAATGATAAGGTGTGATTTATAAGATTTTGATATATGAAAAATTGAGATAAACATAGAAATAAAAGAACTTGACATAGGAAAAAACAACCTGAACGTAGGAAAATATGATGCCAACCCACATTTACGTGTTGTTTTTATGGAAATGGATGTTCTTTTTCCACAAAAATGTGTTAGCTAGAGATAAGAATTGGGGTGAAAAAATCGATAGTATGATTCTGATGTACGCTACGGACGCATTTTTCTACGTTTGGATCAAATAAACGCGCATTTAGGTCATGTAAATGTGTGTTGGATACATATTCACCCAGGTCAGAAACAAATCTACAGATCGTGGGAGCTCATCTACATGCGAATGGGAGAGGTCAACATGTAAATATATTACATCAGCTTGGGAAAGAGAAAGCCAAAGACTGGACTTTGGCTTTTCTACTTGAATATGCTTTTGTTATTCAGAAAGAGCATTTACCCAAACATTTCGAATCTCGGCAAATTCATTGGGATTTATGCAAAGTTCTTTCCATTGAGAAACATAGTCTGGAATATTAATTTTTTGTGAGGTGAAGTATTTGCTTAATGCAACCGTTAAATGAGCAGCTTCTCTTCTATAGATGAGTTTATAATGCACTTGCTCATCTGTATCTTCCTCTTCAATTTTAGTTTCAGGAATTAGATTGTTTAAACCTATTTGTAAATCATTTAAGATTTTATCATCTAAAAGATCTGAGTGGTCGCTTACTACAAATGTGATCACATTTAAAAATCCTTTTAAATCTGTGTTTAGAAGACTTCTGATATTTTCACTAATGAGTTTTACAAGATCAATGGTATCCTGTGAAGATGATTTAATTAATTTAACACAGGCACTTAAGGCATCTACTACTTTATCTCTCGATCTAGCAAACAGATTATTGAATATTAATGACTTTACTTCATTCTGGAATTCTGGGAAAACATGGCAAAACGCGGCTTTGGTATTTATATGGGGTAAATTATATTCTGAAGCTTCACTAATAATTCTCTTTAAATTAATTAAATCTTCTCGCGAGACATATTCAATGTGAACTGAAACGATTTCAGATAAAATGGAATGTAAATGATCAAATCGATATTTAAATTCGTCATGGGTAGATCCAAATTGATTTGCATCATTTTTTTGCAGATACTTTTTATCAGAGTCCCACCATTCGATGAGTCTGCTTACCAATAGAGCTATATCCTTCTTCTTCCAAGTAAAATTAATATCTGGATTTGTAGTGCCTTCAATTTCTATACATATACGAATATTTCCGCCAGTCATAGATATTCTTCTTTCTTTTTTATGAGCAATTATATCAAACGGAGTAGCAGTAATGTAATTTCTTAAAAGTTCTTCTGGATTTTTATTTTTAGGATGTGGCAAATTAATGAAAGCAAAATTGTAGTAGTTTGTATCACTTGGGAATCCTGTTTTTTTATCGATTTTATTCCATAATAATTTAGCTATTTTATTTATTTGTTCCTCTGGGATTAGTGCTAATTCCCATAGTCTAATAAGTCTTACCAAAACCAATTCTCTTTTATCAATATTTTCTGCCAAACTGATTAAATGATCAATGTGATGGGTGTCAATTTTAATGTTTATTGTATTTCGTAGATTACTACTATCGATAAATTTAAATGGTTCTATATACTCAGCAAGCGCAGCATTCTTTGGTTCTGGAATGATTGGGAATTGCATTAATAAAGGGATATTTTTCAATATCTCTTCATCAGAAAATGATGCGATTAGTCTTCGTGTTAAGTTTTTTATGCCTTTGTAATTGTCTCTATATTCCGATTCGAAGGTTGTTTTTAAAAATTTTAGTAATTCTAATTTAGTATTAGAACTAGATATAGAGCAAAGTTTTGATAAGACCTCTGGTATAACTGTAGATAATGATATAGCAAAATTGAATTTATTATATGGATTGCCATTTTTAATTTCAGTCTTCGAATTTTCAAGAACTGTTAGATAATTTTGGATGTAATTATCTGCATCTTCTTGATTCATTTTAGATAGTGATTTACGATCGTAAATAGAACTTTTTATTTCACGTTCTCCATGACGCATAAATGAAGCCAGAGCCCAATAGGAAGATTGATTAGTAATGTGACTTATAGCTGCATTTGTGGCTTTTTTATCTAATGTTAGAACATTAGGTAGGCGATAGGGAATTCCAACTTCTTCTATGTACCTCAAATAGGAGTAGGCTTTATTGGTATATTTTTGTTCTTTACCTAAATAAAACGTTCTAGAAAGATTATCAAGGTCAAAACCATATTTTTGTTCAGTTGTTTTTGATTTAATAGGTTCTTTCTCCAGGTAAGTATTAAATGCTTTTGTTTCTGCCCTTGGGTCACATTTGAATTGAAGTAGGTTATTCCAACGGTCATTATATTCTTTTTTATTTTTTTCGGACCAAAAATATACACCTTGTTTAATGTCTAAAGAATAATCAATATCCCTTTTAAGTAGCATTATATAAGCTTCTCGTGACACATTAAAAAAGTCATTTGAAATAGGCGATAAGTATGAGCGACTTCTAATGGCATTAAGTGATGTATCAAGAATTTTTTTTGCTTCGGAAATATCTCCAAGTTCGGCTAGTAAACTTGCTTTCTTTGCTTCCCAATATGGTAATGTAATATCTGTAGTCCAATTTGAGATTTCTTTTCGAACATTGGAAATATGCAATGAGAAGAGATGATAAAGACATGATTCATATGAAAATTTTGCTTTTTGTTCTGAGCTTAATTCAGTTTTTAGTTTGTTTAATAAATTTGATAAATCTTTCCATTTTTCTATGAATCCTTCTTCTCTATAATATCTAAGAACGGAAATTTGTAATTCAACCCACCAAAAATGAATATCCTTCCAATTTAATTTTTCCAGTGTATATGGATTTGCGGTATTTTCAATTTGTATCTTTTCAGGGAAAGGGTTGTATCGTTTGATGATATTTTCATATTGTGAAATAATACTATTATCTATTGGGTATAAACATTTTTCTATTCTCCAATTATACTCATATAAAAATTCTATGTCGTACTGAACATCAATATTTTCGAGCTTTGGAAATAATTCATGAGCACTTTGCGTGTACTGAATCAGTACATTTCGTCTGTCTTCAGGAACAATTAACCAATTAGGATATGATTTCCGTAGTTCTTTCCATTCATTGGTAATTGATTTGATTATTTCATGTCCTTTCTCCTTTCGTGGGTAAAATGATTTATTTTTTTCTGGCCAACCTAATTTATTATTGTTTTTAATGTTATCTGATAAATATTTGATAAAGAATTTTATTGCTTCATAGTGATTACTTTTAAAATCACTCAAATATGTAAGATCAATAGGGACAATATTTCTTTTGTTTAATAACTTCTCTTGTCCAGGAGTTAGATTTAACAAACCAATCATATAGATATTAGGAGAGTTATCTTCTCCTAAATTATCACGTATCCAACCTATCCAGTTCAAGAAATTGGGATCGTCTCCAGAGAAACCGATTAGGCAAAGTGTATTTTCCAACAAGGATTGTTGCACTGTATTTACAAATGGAGCAAACTTTTTGGGATAGGTACGATAATCTTCTTCTGTGATAATAAAGGGACGGGAAGAGGGAAAACTTCCATGAAGTTTTATGATTCTGGGTTTGGTTGATTGAATTAAATCTGTGGTGTTAAAGATTGGTTCATATCTTCTTTCTATGATTTTTTCAGCACTTCTTTCCAAAAGGGTGTCATAGTTGGTAGTGAAAACATCCGTCCAAGGAAGTTCAAGTAATTTTTGATGGAGAGGAGATGGTTGAAATTCCTTATCAGGAATTTCATTTAAAAGTATATCATCTAATGCTGGACGTTTAAAAGTAGCTTGTACTTCATCAGCCAATTTTAAGACATTTAGATAAGCTTTATGATCTGATTTGGGTTTGGAACCATTCAATTTCTCATAAAATATATCTCCTAATTCACCCCAATCAGGAAAACGTTTTTCCTTTGATCCATTGTTTTGTGCATTTTTACTAAAACCAGCTCCAATCATAATTGCTGCATGACCTTTTCGTAGGTTCGTAATAATTTCTTCTAAATAAGGATTGTATTTTGACACAATAGATTTGTTTGCCATCGATTAATTAATAATTATGTATTAATGGATCTTGAAATTTTGGATATATAAAAATATGAAAAATATCTAATTAACAATTTACATATCAGAAGTTAAATATTTGAAATACTATTTAAAATAAAAAAGGCTTCACATTATTGCGAAGCCTTTCAAAATATTTTTTTTAAAAATATTTAACTCAAATATATGGCAATGGATACACCAATAAAAGTACCAATTACATAGCCAAGAATTCCTACTAGAATTCCTGGTGTTACCAATTTCTTTTGTCCCATCGAAGCTGCCATAGGAGCTGCTACTGATGGTCCCATGATGTTCGCAGCAGATGAGATTACAACTTCGTAAACATCCAATTTGAACAATTTTGCCAATGATAGCAGAAATACAAAATGGAAAAACATAATGGCTAAATAGAATGCCAATACTGCCGGACCAATGCTGAATATTTGTTGTATGTTGGTTGCTGCACCAATTACGGCTAAGAAAACATACATCATCCATAAGCCAACCGAGAAAGCAGTGTCTTCAAGTGGACGTAATAATTTAGGAAATAAATTGGCTGCCAAAACAGCAAGTACAGTAATAATAAGGATGCTTAGATTAATATCGGTTTGCAATAAATTTTGTAGAAATGGTGCAATTATACTTCCTAATCCAGCAATTAAGGCTGCAATAAAAACCGATACCGCAATACGTTCCATAGTCATCGGAAAAGTTTTGCTGTCACTCTTCACTTCTTCGATCTGATTTTCTTTTTTAGGCTTCACAAAAAATCTTGATAGAAATAGGAGAGAAGGAGTTAAGAAGAGAAACAAAGTATACAGGTTCGACACGAAGTTGTCAACGGCAATAGTTGCTGTAAACAATGGATTGGTACTAAAATTTAAGGCTTCGGCTGCTGCAATAAAGTTTACGCTACCTCCAATTAAGGTGGCTGCAATTACACCAGCAGTTTTTCCAGAATCGGGTCCCAAACCAATTAGTCCAAAAGCTATAAAACAACCTATTACAATTCCAATTGCTCCTAATATATATGCGACGAGTAGTTTTCCACTCTCCTTCACAATTTTTACAATATTAGAGCTAAATAACAGCATCGGAATAGATATGGGAATGAAGTAGGAGAATACCAAATCGTATACTTCAACTTTAATGTTTGGATTGGAAGCTACAGGAACCACTCCAGCCATGGCAAGTAGCGACATAGATATCATGGTAACCAATATTCCTGATAATTTGCCAAACCATTTTTTGTGTTCTGAGTAAATCCCAAAGGCTGCAGCTCCTGTAATCACAAAAAACAATACAATGTTATTGTCAGGAGAGATGAAAGATTGCATAGGTGTATATTTTATAGTGTTTAACGAATATATTTTTCTTTTTTGCTAAATGCAAAAAGAAAACCTCAAACTTTAAGTAGTTTGAGGTTTATGTCTGATTTATAAAGAATTACTTTTTCTTTTTCTTCGATTTTTTCTTTTTGGGTTTATCCATGAACTCATCTGCTTCATCCATTAGTTCTTTCAAACTCTTCGAATAATCTTCAGAGAAATCGATGGTTGCAGAATATTCATTGTGACTAACATCCATAACTTGAATTTCGCCTTCAAGAAATTCTTCAATGTCGGCTAGTAACTCTTTTTCGTTTGTTGGGCAGCAGAATGAAATGGCAATTCCTTTTTGAACACCACGACCGGTTCGACCTACACGGTGAACGTAATTTTCTGCAACATCAGGCAAATCGTAATTTACAACATAATCTACATTCGGAATATCAATACCTCGGGCAGTTACATCTGTTGCAATTAGAATTTTCACTTCGCCAGACTTGAAAGCTTCCATGGCTACCAAACGATCTTTTTGCTCACGATCACCATGAATAACCTGAGTTTTAACTCCAACACGTTCCATTGCTTTGTGAACTCTTTCGGCACGAACTTTAGTTCTAACAAACACAAGAATTTTACTCTCCTCGTGTTCTTTCGCCATTCGTTCCAAAAAGAAACGTTTGTCATCCATATCAACATTAACTAAGGAATGCTCTACGTTTCGAGAAACAGGGTCTTTTGGAGAAATTTGTATACGAATTGCTTTTCGAACCAATGAATAAGCAAGTTTCTTGATTTTTGGAGTAATGGTTGCCGAAAAGAAAAGGGTTTGTCTGTTCTTTGGTAAGAATCGGATTAAATCCTGAATGTCTTTAATAAAACCTAAATCCAACATGTGGTCAGCTTCATCCAAAACAAGCGTTTCAATTTGATCTAGTTTGATATATCCCTGACTTACCAAGTCGAACATTCTTCCTGGTGTAGAAATTAAAATATCAACTCCTTTTTCTAATTTTTCTATCTGTGGATCCTGATCAACACCACCAAATACACACAAACTGTTTACTTTGGTGTGTTTTGCAATCTCCTGAAATACTTCGGTAATCTGTATGGCAAGTTCTCTCGTTGGAACCATAACCACGCATTTGATGCCTTCGCTTCGCTTGCTTTTTTTGCTTTTGTGTATTTTATCGATCACAGGAATGGCAAATGCTGCTGTTTTACCGGTTCCGGTTTGTGCAATTGCCAGCACATCTTCACCTCTTACAATGGGTGGAATGGCTTTGTATTGAATGTCGGTAGGTCTTTTAAATCCAAGTGATTCAAGGTTTTTCTTGATGTCTGGAGAAAAGCTATATTGATTAAATTTCATGACTTGCTACTTATTTAGTGGGCGCAAAGATAATTCTAATATATGAGTTAGATAAATGTATTGGCTAAGGAATTATTTTTTTCCTTCTCTCATTTCACTCCAAAATCTAAAATAGCCATATCCTCCCAATACAATTGTACCTATAAATGTAAGACCATTAGATAGGTTTCCAAAACTAATACCGGCATTTGCATCGAGTTGGTAAGCTAAAAACAATTGCAATAAAAAGAAATGAGTTGTTCCTATGCCACCGGGACTCGGTAGAGCCCATCCAAGTCCGCCAATAAATAAAATTACAATGGCAAATGTAATAGGGTAGGAAGCCGTTTCTGGCAAACACAGCAAATAGGTGTA
>Ga0193951_1000425_pt1 | contig 19338 bp, 19 predicted proteins | sample BB_2_MG_FD_140370 | JGI IMG/M metagenome (GOLD analysis project Ga0193951, IMG submission 140370) | Microbial mat bacterial communities from the Broadkill River, Lewes, Delaware, United States - BB_2_MG | ecosystem: Environmental > Aquatic > Freshwater > River > Microbial mats | place: USA... | reverse complement strand
TGTTTCATTCTCTTTCATTTTAAGTACAGCTTCTGCTAAATAGAAATCTTTTTCATTGTCAATATCTATCATGCCTGCACCTTTAATTGTATAATATCCAATCTTACCATCTCCACCATACACTGCACAACCACTCTTTTTCATATTCTCTTTGAATTTTTGAGTATCCCAAGCCATAATTGAAGATGTGAAAATCTTAACTGGTGTTAACTCTTGTGATGGTGGCATCTGTTTTAGAGGGTCAAAGTTTAGAGGTTTACCTTCGTATAAACCCTCTATTTGTTCATCTTTTACTGTATGTACAGTTTTATAATCACCATCAATAAACATCTCTACTAAAGCTTTAATATCTTCAGTTGTTGTAAATGGTGAAGTTGGATTAACTTGAACTAGAATATCACAATCTACATTTTCAATAAAGTCAAGACCAAAGTCATCATTTGTAGCGCTATTACTTGCTAGTTCATCACTTCTTTTATAAAATTTTACTCCTACATCTGATGCAATTTTATCAAAAATATCAGCCTCTGAATTTATATAAATTTCATCAAATACATTTGCATCAAGACAAGACTTAGCAACCCATTGAGTTAAAACTTTGTCTCCTAATAATCGTAAATTCTTTTTTGGTATTCTTTGACTTCCTAATCTAGCAGGAATCATTGCAACAATTTTTTTATTGTTGATCATCTAATATCTCCTTTAATTTTTTTATAGCACTTCTTCCCATACTTAAGACAGCCTCTTTTGAGTTTCCTCCAATATGTGGTGTACAAATCACATTTTGTTCTTTTAGTATTGGATGTGTTGGTGGCTCTTTATCGTAGACATCTATTGCTGCACCTGCAATAATATTTTCTTTTATAGCTTTGTGTAGATCATCTAAATTTACAATATCTCCTCTTGCAGAATTAATTACAAATGCAGAAGGTTTCATTTTTGAAAGATTATTTGTATTTATTAAATGGTGAGTCTCTTTATCATATGGAGTATGAATTGTGACTATATCGCACTTTTTAAAAATTTCATCTTTACTAACTTCAGTTAGATTATTATTAGTATAATACTCTTCTTGGTTTATAATGTCATTAACTAAAATATTACAATTAAATGGTTTAAGAAGATTAATTAATTCTTTTCCTATATGTCCTACTCCAATAATACCTATAGTTTTACCGTAAAGAGACATACCTCCATCTTTATTCCAAGTGTTTTGACTAAGTAGATTGGAAGTAGTATATAGATTTCTAATAAGCATCAACATATATCCTAAAGTCATCTCTGCAACACTGAATCTATTTACACCTTTTTCCCATCCTACTGGAATACCTTTTTTTAAGCAGTACTCAATATCAATGTTATCAAGTCCAACACCAAATTTAGAAATGGCTTTTAAATTTGGTAATTTATCTATTACGTATTCATTCATTTCTTCAAGGGCAACTATAGCTGCATCACAATCGCTTAAAAATTCTATAACTTCATTATCGTCAAGTTTTTTAGTAGCAAAGTTTAGCTTCACATTAGGAAATACTATTTTAAGTTCTTCTATTAATTGTTCATGTCTACTAAAACTTTTTGACGTAACTGCAACTCTCATAAATGCTCTTTATAAATTAATTTTAAGAAGTGTACCATGGGTAATAGTTTTTGAATCTAAACTATAATTGTTAAAATATTTTTTAACTTCGTCTTCTATTTCTTTTGTAGAGATTTTAGTAAAATCTCTTTCTATACAAGACTCAATATCACTATTTGGAAGGTGTATAATTGCTTTTCCATTATCTTTTAAAACTCTTGAAATCTCTTTTATATAATCTATAATAAATTTCTTCTCAACTCTTACAAGAGTATCAATACAGAATATAAAGTCAATGCTCTTAGATTCAATACCTTCTAATTCATTTCCTTTTGATATATAAAATTCAAACTTTTTTATAACATCTCTGAAATTATTTTTGATAGTTTCTATAAAAAAACTGTTGATATCGACGCAGATAATCCTTTTAGCTGCAGTTAAATATGGTGTCCATTTACCACCTAGTGTACCTAGTTCAAGTACCGTATTATCTTCTCTTATATATGAAATAAGTATTTCTTTTATACTAAGATAGTTCCCTAGAGTGTCATTAGGATTATTTGGATCACCCCAGGTATAACCATACTTTTTTAAGTTTGTATCATTTTCATAAGACTTTTTGAGATGGCTTTCCCAAAACTCTTTTTGAACTTCATATGAATTGAAGTTTTTCTTCGGCAGAACCTTTTTTTTGTAGCCAGAGAAAGACTCTATAAATGTAACGCTAAAATTAAGATTGTTTACTGGCTCACTTAAAAGATAAATTTCTTTTGTATTAATAGTCTTAATGATTTCTTTATAATAAGTAGGACTATATAGAATTATAATATCGTTATCATTGAACACATTTTTTTTATATACATCATCTTCATTCTTAAAGTTATCTATAAAACCTAAAGCTTTAAAGTTGTTTTCTAATAGTAATTTTTGGAGTAAGATTGTTGCATCATTTTTAGGAGCTAAATAGATTGAGTGATTTTTAAGTGAATTAATATTTGTCATTATTTTACTTTTAGTTCTTTTAATAAAAAGCTTAATGATTTTTTAAACTCTTTTATTTTAAGATCATTAACTTTAGAAGCTCTAATCTCGTCATCTATAGGGATAACAATTGTTAAGTCTTTTCCTACTCTCTTTTTATCATTTTTCATTGATTCTAAAAGAATAGTTTCTTCAAAATATTCTTTTTTTAAGTTTATATATATATTTGGAAGTAGAAGTGAATAATTTAAAAACTTATATCTTTCTTTAGATAACAGGCCTCTTTTAAAAGCAATGATATTTGCATATATCATACCTATTGTAACTGCAATACCATGAGGTACTTTATAATGAGATGAGTTTTCTAACGCATGTCCAAAACAGTGACCATAATTAAAAAGATTTCTCTTCCCTGTATCAAACTCATCCTCATCTATATATGCTTTTTTTACAGACATGGTACTATGTATTGCTTGAAGCATTTTTTTGTTGTTCTTAATATTTTTAACTGTTTTTATAATTTGTTCAAAATTTTTTGGATATTCCTCTTTTAGTAAAGCAAATTTTATAACTTCTCCAATTCCACTAAAAAAGTCTTTTTTAGTTAGAGTATTTAAAAATTGAGGTTGTATATATATCTTATTTGGAGGATAAAATCCTCCTAGTATATTTTTATAAGTATCAAAATTTAAGGATGTCTTACTTCCAATGCAGCTGTCTGCTTGAGCTAAAAAAGTAGTAGGGACAAAAAGCCACTTGATTCCTCTATAAAGTGTAGAAGCTATGAAACCAGTAACATCTTGAGTTATACCACCACCAAAAGATATAAGCGTTAAATTCCTTTTTGCTTTAAATTTTGCAAGAAATGTATAGATTTCTTGCACACTATTAATCGTTTTATTTTCTTCAATTGCGTTAAATAAAAAAAGTTCATTTTTCTTTATATCTTTGAATTTATTTTTATATAATCTATAAACATTTTTATCAATAACATATGCTTTATGCTCAATTTCCTTAAACTCTTCTAAAAAATCAAAGTTCTCTTCAAAAGATACTTCATAATTATGAATATTTGATTTTAATTTTAAGCTTTTCATGCTGTGAAACCTCCATCTACAATAATTGTTTGACCTGTAATATAACTGTTTTCATCACTTATTAAAAACTTAACAGTTTTTGCAATTTCTTCTGGTTTTGCTAATCTTTGAAGTGGGATCTCTTTTTCTAAAAATTCTATTTCTTCATTAGTTAATGATTGCATTGTTAAATCAGTAGCTGTAAATCCAGGACATACAGCATTTACAAGAATATTGTGTTTACCAAGTTCTCTTGATAGTGCCTTAGTTTGACCAATAATTCCAAACTTGCTACTACTATAAAGTGTTCTTCTCTCTTTTGACCTTATACCCCAAATTGAACTTATATTGACGATCTTTCCAAATTTTTTTTTCTTCATTATTTTTGAAACATTTTGTATTAATTTAAGTGGAGCTGTTAAGTTTACAGTAGTTACTTTTTCAATATCATCATTTAATATTTCATCAATTGGTTTTATTATATTTATTCCAGCATTATTTATTAGAATATCAAATTCATTTTTATTGTTTTTAAAAAAATTATCAATGGAGTTTAAATCTAAAAGATTTAATTCCTCTCTACTTGGAGAACAAACTTCATATTGGCATTGTAGTTCTTCAAGAATTGCTTTACCTATACCTCTACTTCCACCAGTTAAAAGAATTTTTTTATTCATAAAACCCACTTTTTTGATATATTTTTTCAACTAAATTAAGTGCTCTGTATGCATCTTGACTAGTACCATGTTTTAATTCTGAATTATTTTTAATAGCTTCTACAAACTCTTCTAGTTCAAGTTTCCATGAGTCATCATTTTCAAACCATGTAATATTTTCTCTTGGTTTCCCCATTGCATAGGTTGTATCTTCAAATTCTCTTTTCCCACAAATTAATGTTTCAGGTGCATAACTTCTTGAGTTTGATAAGATACCGTCTAGGTTTATATATCCTTCTTCAAAACATAGTTCTAATAAGAACTTATGTCTCCATTGTGTTGCACTTGAGTGCATAGTAGCAATGATGTCTTTATCTTTAAGTGTAATTATTGCATTGTCTTCTACTTCAATATCCCAATATGATGTACTTAGGTTTGCACTTAAAACATCAAAGTCAGAGTTATTAAAATAACACATTAAATCAAGCATATGAATACCTTGATCTAATAAGATACCTCCCCCTGAGTATTTTTTATAATTTCTCCAGTTTTTATTATAATCAATACTACCAGCCTTTCCATATACTCCACGTATCCAAAGAAGTTTTCCTAAAGAACCGCTATCAATTAATTTTTTAGCTTCAATAACTGAGTAATGGAGTCTGTGATTAAAGCCATACTTTAAAACTTTATCTGATTCTTTTTCTATTTTTAGTACTTCTTTTAATTCTTCTGTAGTATGTGCAGGAGGTTTTTCACAAAATACATGGTAACCCTTTTTTAGCGCTTTAATTGTATATTCAGCTGCAATATTATTATACGCACATATGAATAAAGCATCTAGGTCTTGTGTCAAAAGTTCATCATAGCTATTGCAGAAAGTGGCATCTTGGTAATTTTTATTAGATATTTCTCCTGCTTGTTCAAATATTGCGACTAGTTCTGTGTTTGGGTTTTTCAGAACTTGATCTGCTCTTATTTGTCCCATTTTCCCAAAGCCTGCTATACCAATTTTTAGCATATTTACTCCATTGTATATTTTGATTTTGTTTCTGGCTTGAGAGATATATAATAAGAATATATAATATGATCTAATATCATGTGTATATCTTCAACTAAACCATAGTCTCCTTTATTTGATTGAACATGAAATTTTATATCAGAAAGTTTAAATAATGCTCCTCCTTCAAACCCTGTAAGGCCAATAATTGTTACACCTTCTTTCTTTGCATATTCTACTGCTTTAACTATATTAGGGCTATTGCCACTACAAGATATTGCAATAAGTAAATCATCTTTTTTTATTTTATTTTTTAATTGAGCATAAAATATATTTTCATATCCTATATCATTTGCAATAGCAGTACAAACGGAACTGTTATCACTTAAACTTTCAACATTAAAGTTTCTAATTTCTCTTAGTTTTAAGCCAACTGATAAATCATTGGCCATATGAGATGCAGTAGCTGCACTTCCCCCATTACCCAAAACATAAATTTTAGATTTTTTTTCAATTGTTAATTCTAATGCATCTTTAATTTTTTCAATTACTTTTTTATCTAAAGAGTTTAAAGTTTTTGTAAGATTATTAATATAATTTTCAATAAATTGTGTCATGGATTTCCTAATATTCAAAATATAATTATTTTATCTTTTTTAACATTAAAATTGTCTATTAGCATTTTAGAAATATATTCTTCTCTAGCGATTGTAGATATAATAATGTAATCATAAGAGATAGAAGATATTCTTTCTGGAAGGTAAACATTATTTTTATTGATAGATTTAGCATTAATATCTAAAATACTTACAATATTCTTTTCCATTAATGTATAAATTGTTTGCCCTAAACTACCATATCCATAAAGGACATATTTATTTTTAGTCTTTTTAAATGAAGAAACTTTATTAAAAATATTACTATAAAAGCTTGAAAATTGATATTTTAAATCATGATTTTTTGAACGTTGTCTTATTGGTACTTTAGTAAATGAGCTTCTAGCATTTTTAATTAGGAGATTACGATTTCCGTTCATAAATTCTTCATATTTGATTTTTGGAAATACATCTACAAATGTATTTTGATTTGCATTCATATTGTATATATTTTCTTTGTATGTATATAAAAGCTTTAGTTTTCTAATTGATTGAAGTAGTGCATTTATCCTAAACTCACTATCCCAATGGTGTTCTTTTAGATAGTAATCATTAGTTTTCTTTATGATTTTATTTAAAACTTTTTTATTATTGAAATATGCATATAAATCATTTTCACAAAGCCAGTTTTTATCCATTCCTAAAATGAAAATATTTTCAAATTCTAGGTATAACGAAATGTATATTGCTGATTCTATTAAGTATTGAGAAGAAGGAATTCTATTTATATCTATTGTTTCTATAGTAAAAGAAAATCTATCCCAAGGTAAATAACTTCGCCATAAAACCCTATGGTTTAAAAATAGTTTTAATTTTTTAAACTCTTCTTCATCTTCTCGTGCTGCACAAATAATAGTTTTAGTAGAAACTTTTTTTTCTATATCTTTTAAGTTCGCTATAAGCTCTGTTTTTTTATTGTATTTTTCATGATGGAAAATTCTTGGTAACACATGATATTTGGAGTTTAATATTTTAAAATCATTGTGCTGATACATTCCACTGAGAGTCATGACATTTTCTTCTTTTAACAGGCTTAAGTCTTGGTTGTTTATTGATGGTCCAGGGGCAATTATAAATAAGCTTTTCTTCATTAAAAGTTACCTTTTAAATCGAGTATAATGACTTTATCATTACTTATATTAAATAAAGTTAGTCTTGGAATTATATCTTGTTCTCTTCCTATACATGAAATTATTATATAATCAAACTCTATATTCTCAAAACTTGTTTGATTAATTGTATTTGAGTCTACTTTTTTTACAATTTGATCCTTTAATATTAAATCTATAATTTTACCACTGGAACCAAGTCCATATAGAATATATTTTGACGTACCATCTTTAAGTGCTGCTATATTATTGTAGAATAAACTTATTAAATTTGATTTGCTTATTCTGGATGGTTCTTGGGCATTTTTTCTTTTTAAAATTTTACTAAATATATTAGTCAATTCTTTATTTGAAACTTTGTTTTTTACTTTTTTTACTTTTTTTACTTCTTTATCAAAATCATTGATTAAATATTTTTTTGAGATATAGCTATTTGTTTTTTTACATTTTTGAAGTAATTTTTTTCTTTGTTTAGAACTAAAATATGTGAATGAATCATTATTGAAACTTTTGGAAATAGCATTTAACTCTGTGTAATAAAACCATTTTTCATTATCCGTCAAATAAGGATTTAAGAGTCTTTTAAATTCTATAAGAGGATGAGCTATTTTCTTATTTAAAAAAACATTATCTCCTAATGATAATAATTCAGGAGTTAAAGAGTTTATGTGTTTTAAGTAGTTTTTCCATAAAGAGTTTTTCTTACTATTATTTTTTATATTATCAAAATTTTCAACTATAATATTTTTTATCCCAAATATAGATGCATAGATATCTAATGTTTTAGAATAGTTGATATAATCATTTTCTTCAAAAAATTTAAGAAATTCAGAAAACTTTTTGTGATAATGAACTCTTAAGTAATTTATATAAAGAGATTCAATCCAATAGTCTTGTCTTCGAAGATATACAATGATTTTTATATTAAAGTCACTACTCTTAAATATTTTTTTAATAATTTCTGTTATTGCTTTAATATCTTTTTTTGATAATAGCCCAGGATTTGTGAAAAAATCATCATTAATTAAATAAGTATGAATATTTTTATCATTAAAATATTTATTATAAAAATTTTGTAAGTGTATTTCACATAATTCTTTAAAGTTTTTTTTAAGAGAATATCTAGGAACTCTATCGTAATGTGTATCTAATATTATATTAAATAGTCTTGTATGGACAATACCATAATCTAAAAACAAATTTTTATTTTCTTTTAAGGTTTCTCTTATTGTTGTTCCACCTGTTTTAGGCATTCCAATATGAATAAATAGTTTTTTTTTCATGATATTCCCTTTTAATTTAGCCATTTTACTACTTCAAAAACCTCTGCTTTTTCAACACCAATTCTTTGTCCTGCATTTTTTGCTTCATTAGAAAAAAACTCTATCCATTTTTTGTGAGTCCTATTCATTTCTGATTGATGAGCTTCTATAGCTCTTTTTTTTATTTCCCAGAACTCAGTAATATCAATGTAAAAAGTACCATTAAAATTTAGGTTTGAGTGATACCAGTTACTTCGATACATCAGTAGTTTTTGTATATGTCTACAAGTATGTAATGATGCTTTTGCAACAACTTGATGGTCATGATGAATATCTCCTGCCCAATGAGTATATACTAAATCAATCTTTTTTTCTTCTAAAATTTTTAGTATTTCTATATTTAAATTATCATTAAATGATATTTCAAGAGTTTTAAAGCTACCTTCAATTAATTGAACATTTAAAATATTCATTGCTTTTCTTCCTTCACATTGTGCAACTTCATCTGATCTAACTTGATTATTATTAATATCTTTAAATCCTGACTTTGTTGCAACATATGCATAAACAGTATCCCCTTCTTTTACATGTTTAGCTAATGTTCCTCCGCAGCCTAGTTCAATATCATCAAAATGAGCACCAATAGCAAGTACATTCATTAACATTTCCTTATTATATTTTTAGAGTTTTCAATTCCACAATTAAATAGTAGGTCAATACAACTTAAGTTTGGGATGAAGTCACCATGTAATTGAGGGTAAATTGGGTGCTTAAACTTTTGCCATAAAACATTTATGTTATTTTCTTTAAATGGAGTTTCTTCAAAATACTCTTTTGCTCCTAACCCAGATAAATAGTTTGTTGCTTTAACTTCTTTTGCAATAGAGGCATTTAATCTATTTTTTGTTCCACTATACTTTATATCAGAAGACTTAATTATATCAATATTAATATCAAAAATAGATATAAGTGTTTTAATAATATTTATATTGAATTTTGCTAAGTTTGTTTCATTATACATTATTAACTTTTTGATAATTGGTGCAATTTCACAATAATATGGAGCCTCTTTATAGTTTAAAAGAATTTGATTTAGAAGTTTATGTTTATCCTTTTCTTCCATTGCTAAAGTTGTTTTATTAATTTTAGTATCAGTAGGCGCTTTTTTTATTTTAAGCGTTATCCATGTAGATTTATCTTTATATGAAACTTTTATTTTATCTCTATGTTGCCAACCTCTTTTTAAAAATTGAACATCATCTAATATAACAAATAAGTCTGCGTACAATAGTCTTTGAAAAAAACCTATATATGGGAAAAAGTCTGGCTGATGAATTACTACTGTTTTCTTCATAGATTGTTGATTTCCTTAAATATTTCTTCAAGTGCATTATGTTTTAGTTTTGAAATAGCATTTGAACTTAACTTTTCTAAATCTAATGTTTTCAATGTTCTAAAATAAGTTTCATTAATCTCTGTATGAAAACCTAAAAAATATGATGAACCAATTTTTTCTAAAAATCTTCCATTATTTATTTCATGAGGTTCATTTGCAACTATTAAAGAAGGAATTCCTAGGTAATTTGCTTCAAAGGGAGTTATCCCTCCTCCTGTTATTGCTAAGTCATATTTTGAAAGTTCTTTAATAAAAGATGGTACAAAGCTTATAGTTTTATAGTTTTTTGTTAATTCTTTATTTAAATCTTCATGATGCTGAAATGATGGTCCAATATGGATTGATGCATTAATATGATATTTTTTTAATAATTTTAAAACCTTTACCGTTACACCATAAGTGTCACTTCCTCCAAAAGAAACAATAACTTTTTTAAATTCATTACGTTTTTTTCTTAAATTATTAATTTCAGGGTTAAGTATTAAATATTGGATACCCCTTAATACCTTTTTACCTTTTAGATTATTTTCATTAAAGAATAATCCACAAATATTAAGGTTACTCTCTGTGGCACCACTTCCTAAGTCATCAAAAGTAATTATCTTTATATTGTTTTTTAAAACATTTTTTACATGATTTATGTTTGTATCAAGTCTATCATTTATCCAGTATCTAAAATTGTATGTTTTATTTAAAGTGCTTTCCCAATCACTAGTTATATCTTTTAGATTAGCTATTTCATATTCATATTTATTTAACTCTAAAATTTCTTTAGTTTTTTCATGTTCATTAATTATAAAAATAATTTTTTGTGCTTTTTGTGTCAGATATTTTGCAAAAGTAAGCATTCTAAATAAATGTCCCATTCCTTTTTTATGGGAGGATTCTAAGCATATTGCAAACATAATTCAATAGCCTCTTCCGTTGGTATATACTCTTTCTTAGCATTTTTTACAATAAAACAAGCTTTTTTATAATCATCTTCTGTATCCAAAGTAAGTGAAATATTTTTATAAGATTTCTTACTTTTTATTGATAAGTCAAAGACTCTGAATTTATCTTCATTTTCTTCTATATATTCATTCACATGCTCTTTATGATTTCTTTTCTTCCCATTTAAGTAACTTTTTTCCAATGCATTAAAAGTGAATATTTCTGCACCCACTCCTTTAGGAAGAGAATTAAAAGATCTACTATAGTCAGCATTTGTTTTCATGTGTTGTTTTATTAAATTATTAAGACTAGGAATATCAATAAATGGATTATCTCCTGTTAATCTAACTATATGATTAAAGTTATTTAGTTTAGCACATAAATAGTATCTTTCAAGAACATCTTCTTCTGAACCACGAAAAAAGTTAATTTGATTTTTTTTACAAAAAGAGACAATTATATCATCTCTTTTTAAGGTACTTGTAGCAATTACAGTTTTTGTAACATGAGTAAGTTTTGTTAATCTGTACAATATATGTTCTAATAGATTCTTATTTCCAATTTTTTTAAGAACTTTTCCTGGCAATCTACTTGAACCCATTCGAGCTTGTATAACTATTCCTATATTCAAGATATATTCTTCCATTCTAATACAGTATCTTCCTCTAAATCTTCTTTTGTGTATTTTCCTATTAAATCATTAAAGTATTTAGGTGATATACCGTGTCCAGGTCTTTTTATATCTATGTTGTCAATACTAAAAGGCTCTCCTTTTTTTATAGGTTTTATTGTTACTATACTTTTTCTATTTTTTTCTCTATTCTCTATCTCTTTTCCTACAGGCCTTTTTGCACTAGTACCTTTCATGGTCTCAAATTCTCTTATCTTTTCAACTATTTCTTTCATTTCTTTTGGTGATGCAGAGAGTTTGTGATCTGGCCCTTCTGCATTTTTATCATATGTAAAATGTTTTTCCACAACATCTGCTCCCATGCAGGCTGCAGCAAAACAAGCAGTACTTCCTATTGTATGATCTGAAAACCCTATTCGGAGATAAGGAAATTCTTTTTTAAGTGTTTCTATTGCTCTTAGGTTTACTTGTTCAGGGTAGGTTGGATAGTTTGATACTGTATGGAATAGAATTATATTATCATTTCCCATCTCTAAACATGCATTAACCATCTCTCTTACTTCTTCTAAAGTGCAATACCCACTTGAAAGTAAAACTGGCTTATTTTTTGAAGCGACATATTTTATAAGAGGAAGATTTGTCGCATCATCTGCACCGAGTTTATGAGCTGGTACATTTAACTCTTCTAGCATATCTACATCCGTTGGATGTGATGGCGTAGAAAACCAGTCTAAACCTTTTCCTTCAATATAATCAAATACTTTTTTATGTAAGTTAAAGTCAATTTGATATTTTTCAAAAAGCTCTCTTTGTAAAATATTACCTACATTGTCTAAATTAAATCTAGCAGTTTTAGTAACTAATGTTTCTGCTTTATATGTTTGAAGTTTTATTGCATCAACACCAGTTTCATATGCTAAATCTATTAATTTTTTTGCTTCTTGAAAAGTTTGAAAGTTTCCACCTATTTCTGCTATGATATAACACTTGTTGTTTTTTAAGTTTTTAAGCATGCTACCTCTTGTAATCTAAAATTGTTATTTCTCTACCGTTTACGGTACATGTCTCTTTATCTACCATTTTTCTTGGGACGTAACACCCCTTTGAACATACATCAACTTCTAAAAAACGATTGTTTATATGTTTCTCTCGAATTTCATTTAATTCTTTACTATGCCAAATTTCATAAATTGTTTGAGTATTTGCATTTCCTATTGGATGTTGAACAAAATCATCATTTGTACAGAAGCAAGCTTTGCCTTCTGATGAAATTACAAGTCTTTGAAATAGTTGAGGGCAAACAAAGTTTTCAATATATTCAATAGGCCCTTTGTTATTATATGTAATAAGTGGATTGTAGGCTATTAAGTCAGAGTATGGAGCTAATGTATTATAAAATTCTTCTGGATTACTCTGTATTGCTGTCCACAGTCCTTGTATTTTTATAACAGGTTTACTTATTGAGTTTTCTTCTTTGAATTTAGTAATCTCTTGTAGTTTTTTTAATGTATCATTAAACTTAAGAGGTTTTCTAATCTTTTCATATTCTTCATTTATACCATCTATAGATATTGTAATCCAATCAATACCTGCTTCTACAAGTTGTTTAAAATAACTGATAGTTAGTTTCTTACCATTTGTAAGAAAGGAAACTTCTTTAATACCTTTATCCTTAGCATATTTAAGAATTTTGAACAGATCTTTGTTTAGTGTACTTTCCCCTGCCCAACTTAGCCTTAGTGAGTAAACTTTTCCTGCAATTTCATCAATAATTTTTTTTGCTAGATTTGTGGACATGAAACCTCTTACTTTTCCATCTCTAAATTGGTCTGTTATTGTAATGCACATAGGACATTTTAAATTACAGACATCTGCAAGCTCTAAGTCTACAAGAAGAGGGTATTCCCTTACTTTTTGGGCTTTTGGTAAACTACTCCATTCCCTTCTATACTCTTTATATTCATCTTCCCATCCATGAGATAATAAGGTACTAAACTTTTTAATTCTATCAGGAGTATCAAACTCATAATTACCTTGGTTAATGGGTACATTTTTATTCATTTTTTTCCTTTTTGAAAAAACTTTCAATTTCATTAGCAATACTATCTAAGTAATTCTTGTTAATTTGTTCATTTGTCCATATATTTAATATTTTTTTTGCAATTTTATCACTATTCGTATCTCTATTCGTCATTCTTTGTTCAAATAATAAATCTAAAGATGGGTACCAAGAACTTACAAAATATTTTTTTTCTAATAGATAAGATAATAAATCATTCCTTTTTTTATTAATTAAAATATTAAATCTCCAGAATGTAGAATTTTTATATATAATTGGGAAATCTAAATATTTAATATCTTTCTCTTTTAATATTTTAAATAAGTATAGAGCATTAATTTGTCTATTTTTTACTAAATCTTTAATTTTGGATAGTTTGAGGAATAATTTATTATCATATTCTCTACTATATTTGTAGAGCAGATATTTCTTTTTTGAAACAGCTAATCTCTTAAATTTTTGTTGATAGTTATTTAAATTGTTACCATAATTAATATTGTAGATTCTTTTATATTCTAATCCTAGATTTGAAATCTCAAATTGGTTTTCTTTTGAATAGCTTTTAAGTTCTTTACATAGTAGTTTCATTTTAAAAAATAACTTTTTATTATTTGTCATAACTGCACCTCCATGACCAATATCAATTGTTTTACCTGCTCCAAAACTTAATATTGAAATATCTCCAAAGCTTCCTGTAGGACTTTTGTTTATTTTAATTCCTTGTGCTAGGGCATTATCTTCTATTAAATATATATTTCTTTCTTTACAAAACTTTTCTATTTTTTTTATTTTACAAGGATTTCCATATAAATGAACTGCTATGATAGCATCAAATTTTTTCTTTCTGAGTTCAGTATAATTAATATCTAATGAGTCTCTATCTATATCTAAAAAGATAGGTTGATTTCCTGTAAAATAAATAGGAAGTACAACATTCATACAAGTATTATTAGGAATAGCAATTTTTTTATTTTTTAAATTTAATGCTTTAATTGCTAAATAAATAGAAGTTGTTCCATTTCCTGTTAATATGCAGTATTTTCTATCATGCATTGAGCATAAATATTTTTCAAGGTAATTCATTTTAGTGCCTTATAAGAAACAGAGATTTATTTACTTTTTGATATTCTAATATGATATTTGTGTCCATTTATCTTAAACCAAAGTGGGAATTCTTCATTATTTGCAATACGTAAGTGATTAAATTGTTCAGCAATTGTTTTATTTATATCTAACCTGTCATCATTCTGATTTCTTTTGGGATAAAAAGTTTCTTCTCCTTGTTGTTTTTTTTTACTAATATTAGGGTACTTTTCTAAAAAATTATTAATTAATTCGATGGTATTTACTGCTTGAATATGTCGGATCTCATTTAAAAGTTCGTGCCCTTTAAATAGTACTTCTTTTTGTAAAAATATATCACCAGAGTCAATTCTTTCAGAAGCTTCAAAAAGGGTAAATACAATTTTATCTTTTCCTTCAAGTATTTGCCATTGAATAGGTGAGAATCCTTTTCCTTTAGGTAAATTACTTTCATGTACAACTAAGTTTATTCCATTTCTTTTTAGGAAACTATTATTTAATACTTTGGTATATCCTAAAATGAAAACAAAATCATAGTTATTTATTTCATCTGGTTTGAAACTTATAATAAAATTCTTTTTATCTTTTGTATAATCAACTATGTATTCTTTAATCCAACTATTGTTTTTATCAAGAAGAAATGCTACTTTCATTATAAACTCACTTTTAATGCATTTACAACCATATCAATCATTTCTTCTGTCATAGTCGGATATAATGGTAGTGTTAATACTCTTTTTGTCACTTCATCTACATTTTTCAGCTCATTAGTATAATACTTAGAGTAGTATGTAAAGTTTTTAAATGAAGGATAATGAATACTTGTTTGAATTCCCTTTTGCCTTAGATTGTTTATAACATCTTTCCTGTTGATACCTAGTGGCAAAAGTACTGGAAAAATATGATAAGAAGAAATAGTATTTTTATCAATATTAATAAATGGGACTTTTACTGAAGGGGTTGTTTCTTTTATTTTTTGAATGTATCTTTCTACAAGGTATTTTCTTTTTGAATTACTACTTTCTAATTTACTTAATTGTACTAAGCCTAGAGCACATCTTATTTCATCTATTCTATAGTTTAATCCTGGTTGAATAACATCATATGATATAGTTTTGCCTTTATGTCTGTCTATTGTCATTGATGTCATTCCATGAGATCTAAATAGTTTTGCTTTTTCATCAAAATTTTTATGTTTGGTTACAAACATTCCTCCCTCTCCAGTAGAAAGATTCTTGTTTGAGAAAAAACTAAAACAAGCCATATCTCCAAAAGTGCCACATTTTTTGTTTTTGTAGGATGCTCCAATAGCATGTGCAACATCCTCAATAAGAAATATATTATGTTCTTTACAAAATAAAACAAGTTCTTCAATATCATTAATTGGGTACCCCGCAAAGTGAACAACTATTATTGCTTTTGTCTTAGACGTAACTTTACTTTTAATATCTTTAATAGATGGATTCCAGTTTTCTAAAGAGTTGATTTCACAAAAAATAGGTGTAGCATTTAGCATTCTTACAACATTAGCATCTGCAACAAATGTTAATCCTGATATTATAACTTCATCTTTAGGTTTTACATTTGCTATTAGCAGTGATATATGAAGTGCTGCTGTAGCACTTGAAACGGCTGTTGAATAAATGTCTTTAGATAAAAAGTTTGAAAATTCATTTTCAAATTCAGTAGTTTTTGTTCCTGAAGACAACCATTTAGAATCTAAAACATCATTAAGTGCTTTTTTTTCTTTATCATCATAGTTCAGATCAAATAAGGGTATTTTCCACATTTTAACTTCTTAAGAATTTTTCTTTTTGCTTTTCAAAAATATCAATTGCAATCTCATAATCGTCAGGTCTTCCTATATCCAACCAATATCCTCCAAATAATTTAATTTTTGCAGCTTTTTTGTATTTAATTAAATCTAGCATTAAATGATCAAATCCATAAAACTTATTTTCAGGAATAAATTGCATAGATTCTTTATTAACCATGTAAATGCCCATGCTAACATTATAATATTGAACAGGCTTTTCTTGGAATCCAATAATAGAATCATTATTATCAGTTTCTAGTATGCCAAATTCTGATTTAATTTCTCTTTTATATGTAGATACTGTAAAAATACTATTATTTTTTACATGGTGATAATAAAGGTTATTATAATTTAAGTCTGTCAAAATATCACCATTCATCACAAGAAAGTTTTCGGGTAGATCATTTATTAATTTAAGAGGTCCCATTGTACTTAAAGGTTCTTGTTCTAATGAGTAGTCTATTTTTATTCCCCACTTAGATCCATTTCCAAAATAGTTTTTGATTAGTTCTGCTTGGTGGTTTACTGCCATTGTAATATGTGTAAAGTCATAGAAGGCTAATTGTTTGACTATAACTTCTAAAATAGTATATTCTCCAATAGGCATTAGAGGTTTTGGAAGTGCTAGTGTATAAGGTCTTAGTCTCGTTCCTTTCCCCCCTGCTAAAATAATAGCTCTTTTTTCTTTCATAATATAAGTCCTACATCTTTGAATCTAAATATTTTTGAGTTTCTTTGTGTTTAAAATCTGGTATCAGTTTAAAAAATTCTTTAACTATATCTTCTTTTTTCCAAGAACATTCTATTTTTAAAGTGTTTATAGCTTTCTCAAAGTTATCTAACTTTTCATCATTATAAATAGATTCATTTTTAATGATTCCTAAACTTTTAAACTTATTCATATCTAAAGTTTCGTTACTTGTAAAAAATTCTTCAAAGTCTTTTTCTCCTGTAGTATCACTAAAAGTAAAAAGGCATGGCCATTTACCTTTATTTGGTAATGTTTTAGATAACTCTCTTGCTTCTTCTTCACTCTTACATAAATGTGGTTCATAACCTAGGTCTTGAAGGTATTTAATTGCAATTTCTGAAAAAGATAGTAAATTTAAAGTTTCAAGTTTTGGGAAAAAAATATCTCTATTTTCTCCAAAAATACAGGACATTAAGCAAAGTTCTCCTGATTCTTGAGCTGTTATAAAATATCTTTTAATATCACAAGGTGCAACAATTGGCTGTTGCTTTTGAATTCTTTGATTAAAACTATGTAATAAAGAACCATCAGAGAATGCAACATTCGCAAACCTTGCCATTGAAACATTAATTTCTTGTGATTTTCTCATTGCAAACATTTCCATTATTCTTTTACTTGCTCCCATCATATTTACTGGGTTAGCTGCTTTATCCGTACTTACACAAAAATATTTTTTTGTATTCTTTTTAATGGATTGTTGTAGTGTTTTATCTGTATTAAAGATATTAACATTAATCATTCTCATAAGAGTAAAAGGGTCTTCTTCACTTCTTACATGTTTTAATGCTGATAAGTTCAATACATAGTCATATCTTCCATCTTGTTCAATAAATGTATCATATTCAATACTTCCTACATCTAATGCAAATGTTCTAAATTGGCCATCAATATAACCAAAAGTACTTCTTAAATCCCTTACTAATTCTACTAAGTTATTCTCACTAATATCAATAACATGTAGTTTTTTAGGATTTCTTTTAAATATTTCTTTTGTAACAGCTTGTCCTATTGAACCTGCTCCACCAATAATTAAAAAAGATGATGCTTTTACTATATTTCTTAAATCGAAATCATATTTTAGAAAATCTTCATAAAATAGACTTTTGTTTATTCTTAGTAGTTCATAAATTGTGTTCATTGCATAGTACTTATTTTTTGGTTTAAATACTTAAAGTTCTGAGCATAGTTAGCATCTTTTAGACAATATTTTATAACTTGAATTCTATTATAAGTATATTTAGTTTGATTTAAATCAATATGATTAAATTCAATTGAAGTATTTTTAATTCTTAATTTGTGTATCAAATCAATTACATTATTATCATTAATTTCTTTTTCACAAAGGCTAAATTCAATTATATTTGATTTGAGAAGTTTTTTTAATTGTATAAAAGGTTCTGTTAAAATTAACTCGTGTAAATTTAAGCTATCTTCTTTATGTATTTCATTAAATATATGAATAAAAGATTGTTTAGCCTTTGAGACTATTAGATTACTTAATTTAGAATCATTTTTATGTAAAACAATACATCTAGAAGTAATAAGTTCTTTTAAATTTGTTAGATGAGTAGCCTTATTAGATAAAATAATATCTTTTTTTTCTAACTCTTTTTCTAAATAAAAAATTTCAATATCAAAGCCTGTAATATTTTCTAATAAGTTAGATATATACTCAATAAAGTCTTCATCTTCAAATGATTTTATTGAAAGTAATATAGCTAATTTATTGTTTATATTTTTATCTAAAATATTATCAGGCATTTTTCTTATCAAATTGTATTCATAATGATTCAAATCAGATATTATATTGTAATAATTAGAGGTTGAATTTATATTAATATTTTCTATTAGTGTATGATAAATAAAAATATTATTATTAAGTTTTTTAAATATCTTTGTAGACATAATATTATCACTTTGTTTATGTGAGTAAACCCAAACCTCAGTATTGTTTGCAATATCATAAATATTATTTGGAATAATAAAATCAAACCTATTTAAAAGAAGAATAAATACTTTTTCAAACTTCTTTTTTTGTTTTTCAGTAAAGTAAAAACAAGAAAATCTAAGACTAGGAAATTTTTTAGCTATTTCATATATATTTTCCACAAACTCTTTTGATAGATTATCTTCAAAGCCAAAGAATCCTATATGTTCTTTTTTATGTAGTTCAAGAAGTTTATCTTCATCTATATTATTTAAACTTTGAGCAAAACTATAGTATGAGCTATTTGGAAGTTTATTTTGTAATAGTTTTTCTTTTAGTGAGATGTCTATATTTTCTATTTCTACCAGTTTTTTATTTTCAAGATATGTTTTTTCATCAAAAGATATACAAAGAATATTTACA
>Ga0193951_1000423_pt1 | contig 19340 bp, 18 predicted proteins | sample BB_2_MG_FD_140370 | JGI IMG/M metagenome (GOLD analysis project Ga0193951, IMG submission 140370) | Microbial mat bacterial communities from the Broadkill River, Lewes, Delaware, United States - BB_2_MG | ecosystem: Environmental > Aquatic > Freshwater > River > Microbial mats | place: USA... | reverse complement strand
GTATTCATTTTTCGAAGTCACAAAATCTCCAGGGTCACTATAGACGTCTTGGTAGTTTCTATCTGAAATAATTTCAGCTTTTCCATTAGAAGGATTAAAAAGATATGTTTTTAAATTACGTGTGTTCCACCAGTAGTCGTAGGCAATAGCAGTGTTGTCATTTCCCCATCTTATTCCTGAGAAGCGTTGTTTTGTTTTTAATATTTCTTTAGGCTTAGCATCAAATGGTGCGTCTAATTGGTAGACTACATCTCTATAAGCAACTTCGATTTCTGGGTCTCCTTTATCTAACGCTTCTGCCCAAACTAATGTTGAAGGTTTATCTCCACGCCATTGCATACTGCGTTTGCCTGTTCTGGTGGCCATAAATCCTTTGGGTCTTACTTCATCTAATAGCACTTCATTTACTGTTTTAATTTTTTCACCTTTTATAGTGTATATGATACTTTCGCTAGGAAATCTAGTATAAGTTACTATGTATGAAAAAGGACGCTTTATTTTAGTCACCATAATATAGTTCCCATCTGGTGAAAAACTAATATTACGATACATATCTGTGGGTAAAAAAGATTCAATATCTCCATTAATAGAAACTTTTTTAATTTCCGAACGTGCTAATTGTTCAAAATTAAATTCATCATTCGGATTTTTTAATAAATCTTGATATGTTCTATTTTGTGCTTTAGCTCCATCACTTTCAGAAACAGTTGGGCCTGTTGGCACTGCTTTATCTGTGTCGATTAATGGTTTTCTGTCTGAAGGAAGCATCTTTACCAATAAATGTTGATTGTCTTTAAACCAACTTATAGTGCTTCTCATATTAGCATTAACGTTAGCTGCTGTGATTTTAGTTGCCTTAGCTGTTATAATATCTAAGATCCAAACTTCTACTCCTGTTTGCGTTGTATTAAGGCAAGCAATCTTAGTTTCATCTGGCGACCAACTAAAGCCAGATAATCTCGCGTTTTTTGGTAAACCTATAATTGATTTGGCTTCTTTCTCTTTAATCTTTTTTACTTTAATATTTGTATAATAATTGGTTCGACTTCCAATATTAGTAACCGGATTTATTCTTAAACCAGCCAATCTTAGTTCAGATTCGGATAGCTCTACTATAGATTTATATTGATCACGGTAAAGTAAAATCATGTTTTCTCCATGACTATCGATTTGTACACTTGGAGCTAATTCTACATCAGCTAATTTTAGTATTTCATCAGGTGGTTGTTGATACGTTAAAGACGTTTGAGCATTACCATAGCACAAGATTAAGAGTGCAAACAATTGGACTAATTTTTTCATATTTCTAGACGTTGATTAAAGCTCTTAAGGTAGTTAAAATTAAAATTGTTGACTGTGAGGAAGTTGTTAAAATTCAACATAAAGCTATGCGTGCATAACGAATGTAAATACTTATAAAAATAAATCGTATCTTAAATCTTAAATTGCTGAACTAAATAATACGGTTTCCGATAGCTCGGGGATGAAAATAAATTCTCAATGTACAATTCAAAAATAATAGGCTTAGGCAAATATGTGCCAGACAATGTTGTAACTAATGATGATCTATCTAAAATGATGGACACTAATGACGCTTGGATACAAGAACGTACTGGTATAAAAGAACGACGTTGGGTAAAAAAGGGTAGTGGTGACACCACAGCTACCATGGGAGTTAAAGCTGCTAAGATTGCTATTGAACGCTCTGGATTAGATAAAGATGATATCGATTTTATCATTTTTGCTACCTTAAGTCCAGACATGTACTTTCCTGGTCCAGGAGTGCAAGTACAACATGCCTTAGATATTAAAACAGTTGGTGCCTTAGATGTGCGCAACCAATGTTCTGGTTTTGTATATGCTTTGTCTGTTGCTGATAATTTTATTAAAACAGGAATGTACAAAAATATTTTAGTTATAGGAAGTGAATTACATTCATTTGGTTTAGATAAAACTACGAGAGGACGTGGTGTGTCTGTTATTTTTGGTGATGGTGCAGGAGCAGCAATATTGACAAGAAATGAAGATAACTCTAAAGGTATTCTCTCTACACATTTACATTCGCAAGGAGAACATGCAGAAGAATTAGTATTGGTCGCTCCAGGTATGGGGAAACGTTGGGTCAATGATATTTTAGCCGATAATGATCCTAATGACGAAAGTTATTTTCCGCATATGAACGGCCAGTTTGTGTTTAAAAATGCTGTAGTTCGTTTTAGTGAGGTGATAATGGAAGGCCTTATTAAAAATAAGCTACAAGTTGATGATATTGATATGTTAATTCCGCACCAAGCCAATTTACGGATCTCACAATTTATACAAAAGAAATTTAAGTTGAATGACAATCAGGTATTTAATAACATACAGAAATACGGAAACACAACAGCTGCTTCAATTCCTATTGCTCTAACTGAAGCATGGGAAGAAGGTAAAATAAAAGAAGGTGATACAGTGGTATTGGCGGCTTTTGGTAGTGGCTTTACTTGGGGAAGTGTGATTATGAAGTGGTAAAATAAGTTAAAGCCGTATAGGTTATTAAAGCAGGAAAATGATATAGACAAAATAGTAATGAATAAGCGCTATTCCAAAATAAAAAAAGCCCAAACAATAAATCGTCTGGGCTTTTCAGCTATTAACCAACTTAACTAACACTATTACAAAAATTAATTTATAATTACGTTACTTAAAACTTATAGTACACTAGACGTAGAAGTTTCAGTTTTATTTCACCGCATTTCATTTTTAACGTGTTTTTAACAAAAAATCCTGACTACTCCGTAGAGATACGTCAGGATTTTCTTATTCAATAGTTGAACATAGTCATTAATCATCAACTAATTATAATAGACCTATTAAATTATTTACTGTTTCGGTAACGTTATAATTTTTTATACAACAGAATGTCCATCTTGTTTCATTAATAAAATATAGTTTCTAAATGTGTGTTTTAATATCTTTTTTAAAACATACCTCCACCTTCTTTAACATCATTATCACGTTGCTTACGCGATTTTGCTCGGTATTTTCCTCCACCAAAGCGGTAAGATAAACGTGCTGAAATTTGTTGACTTTCCCAATTAAATTGTCCGTATTGAGCATAAGGTCTTTGACTTTCAAATTGGGCATACATGGTATTGAAAATATCATTGTAACTTAAGCTAAAACTTGCTCTGTTATCTTCAAGAAAACTGTAACGCATGCCTAAGTTAACCATAAGCATATCGTGCATTTCAAATTGAATGTTTTTGTTTTTTGCTCTATACATACCAAAGGCAGAAAAACTTAAGCTTTTGCTAACTCTAAAATTGTTAAATGCTCTTGCACTCCATGCCACATTATCGACTTCTACAGTGTTTAAAACAATGTTTTGGTTAGTGTCAAAAGATTCAGCAACACTTTTCTGAGTTTGTGAGAACAGATCGAAACTGGCATTAACACTCCACCATTTTGTAGGACGATAATTAGACGAGACCTCCACACCATACGAATTACTGTTATCAAAATTCATATTCGTCATTATTAGACGGTTAATGTCTGTACGGTCAATAAGAATGGCTTGTTGAATTTCATCTTCAATAATTCGATAAAAGACACCAGCAGTAATGCTTCCTTTTTCAAATTGTCTGGTATAATTTGTTTCGATAGAATTTGTAAATTGTGGTCTTAATTCTTGATTTCCAAATTGTGAAATTAAAGGAGTACTCCACTCTGGTAATGGATTAACTTGTACGATTCCTGGGCGATCTATCCTTCTACTATAACTAAACTGATACGAGTTCTTATCTGATGCAGCGTAGGTTATAAACGCAGAAGGGTATAATTCGAAATAGTCATTTTCAAAAGGAATAAATATGGTTTCAGAAGATGCTAAATCTTTTTTAAAGGCTTCAGAATCGACACCAACAGTTTCAGCTCTTACTCCCACTTGGTAACTCCATTTGTCAATTTTATTGCCATAAGTGGCATAGGCCGAATAAATATCTCTTGAATAATCGAAACGTGTAGTGGTCGGTATGTAGTCTCCAAACTCATTGGTTTCACGTGCATTAGATTCATAAAAAATACGAGTATCAAATAAACGGGCTTCGAGACCTAATTCTAATTTTGAAGTTTCAGATAACGGATTTACATAATCTAAATTGATAGTGGTATTGTCTCTATCAGTGTCAGTGTCCTCTGTAAAATTTGGACGTGACGAATTGTAAAAAATGTTGTTGGTGTCCCCTAAACCTTCATAAGTATTATAATCTACTTCAAGCTCTATATTATGACCTTCTTCATCAAAGTCGTGTTTGTAATTAAAATTATATTGTTGAGAATCATTGGTAGACTCACCATCCATGTATTGAGACTCATTTAGACTCGGATTAGCGAGGTCTAGAATTTCTGAGTTTACCATAGGTTTGCCACTAAACGTATTTTGATTGGTGAAAATTGAAATGGTATTCTTATCATTTATATAGTAGTCGATCCCAACCTTGTATAAATGCGATTTATTATTGTTTAAAATATCGAAATTTTGACGAATCTCTTGTTCAGATCTGGTGAAGCCTCCGTAATTTGCATTCTTAGCAATATTATTACTGTAAGAACCGTATAGATTAAATTTTCCGTTACGGTAATTGGCATCGATAGAACTGTTAAATTTAGCTTCAATATCATAGGCCAGCCCAACATTTATATTACCATTAAATCCAATTTGAGTGTTTTTGTGAAGTACAATATTTATAATTCCACTCATGCCTTCTGGATTATATTTTGCCGATGGATTGGTAATTAATTCAATACTTTTTATAGATGTTGATGGAATTTGCTTTAATAATTGTTCAGCCGGAATGTTAGATAATTTGCCATCGACCATGACTCTAACATTTTGATTGCCACGCAAACTTATGGCACCAGATTGTTGGTCTACACTCACAGAAGGTAGATTGTTCATAATCTCACGTGCCGTTGCGCCAGCGGTTTGTAAATCTTTACCAATAGTAATCACTTTTCTGTCGACACGTTGCTGAATTGTTGAAACATCGGCAACGACGGTAACTTCGTTTAAACCTGTCGATTCTTCTTCAAGCTTTATATCACCAAGATTTGGTTTGTAGTTGCCTTTACCTATAGTTACGTTTTTATCTATGGTCTTAAAACCTACGAACTGAATGGATACAATGATTTTTCCTTCGGGAATATTTCTAATTTCAAAGGTGCCGTCGTCATTTGTAATGCCTCCTGTAATGATTTTATGCGCCATATCCTTAATAACGATATTGACGTAAGGTAATGGTTCGTTGAGAACAGCGTCTAAAACACGCCCTGAAACAGAGCCGTCTTTAATGTCAGAATTGGCGTTGGGTTGAGCACTTATAAGGGCTGATGAGACCATTATAAGCATTAATAAGAAATGTTTCATTTTTTTGGATTAACTTTTTGATTGATTTTAATACTTTGTTAAAGAGTAGACGACTATTTTTATATTGTGTTACTCTAAAAATATTACTTAACATTATTTTAACATTATGAATAAAACAACATTAGTTATCGGAGCGTCGTTAAAATCAGAGCGCTATTCTAACATTGCGATAAAACGATTACGGAGCTATAACCATGAGGTTAAGGCTTTTGGTTTAAGGTCTGGTGAGGTTGCAGATGTGACTATTGATACAGAATTGATGCCGTATAAAAACGTAGATACCGTGACGTTATACCTCAATCCACAAAATCAAAAACTTTATTATGACTATATCATTGGTTTAAACCCTAAACGTGTCATTTTTAATCCAGGCACTGAGAATCCTGAATTTTATAACGTTTTAGAACAAAAGAATATAGATTACGAAGTTGCTTGTACTTTAGTATTGTTAAGCACCGAACAGTACTAGGCTTTCTTTTTTATAAAAAGTAAACCTAAAAACATTAAAAGGCCGTTATATATTAATATTTCGAATCCGATCTCATGGCCATTAAATAGTTCTTTGGAATACAGGTTTAAAATATAAGATACTAAAGGAGCGGCAATAGCAACAACCCATACTAGCTTATCTTTAATTTGATATTTAGTAATTAAACCGAACGCAAATAACCCCAGCAACGGACCATAAGTGTAACCTGCAGCTTTAAACAGTTCCCAAATAACGGAGACATCTGTAAAAATTAAATCGAATAAGATAATTACGAGAACCAGCAATATACTAAAGCCAATATGAACTTGTTTTCTTAGGCGTTTTCGTGCCGTTTCAGGTTTGTTTTCGATATCTAAAATGTCAAAACAAAACGATGTTGTTAATGATGTTAAGGCAGAATCTGCACTAGAATAAGCAGCTGCAATTAAGCCTAATAAAAAGAATGCTGAGGTTACAATGCCTATTTCTGGAAGCATGGCTATGGTGGGGAACAAATCATCCTTAGATGCTGTAATGCCATTGGCAGCCGCATATTGTGTTAGCATTAATCCAAGCACTAAAAATAAGATATTGACAAATATTAGCACAATGCTAAACGAAACCATGTTCTTCTGCGCATCTTTTAAATTTCTACAGGTTAGGTTTTTCTGCATCATATCTTGGTCTAAACCTGTCATTGTAATGGTGATAAAAATTCCGGATAAAAAACTCTTCCAGAAATATTGAGAATCATTTCCATCTTCAAAAAAGAATACTTTGCTAAGGTTACTTTCTTTAGTGTAGGAAATAATCTCTCCAATACTGTTTAAATCTAAAGCAGATGCTAAAAAGACTATTGTAACTACTACAGAAATTAGCATAAATAATGTCTGTAGCGTATCTGTAAAAATGATGGTTTTTATCCCTCCTTTAAAGGTATATAGCCATATTAAAAGTATGGTGATAATTACAGTAATCGCAAAGGGAATATCGAACAAATCAAAAACCAAAAGCTGTAATACTTTTGCAACTAAAAATAAGCGGAAAGCTGCACCTACAGTCCTAGAAATAAGAAAAGCTACAGAACCCGTTTTGTAACTCACCATGCCAAATCGATCTTTTAAATAGGTATAGATTGAGGTGAGATTAAGTTTGTAATACAGCGGTAATAAGACATAGGCTATTATTAAATACCCAAAAAAGTATCCGAAAACAACTTGCAAATACCCAAACTGTTTAGCTTCTATTGCGCCAGGAACAGAAATAAAAGTTACACCAGATAAGGAAGCTCCAATCATTCCAAAGGCCACCAAATACCATGGTGCAGATTTATTAGCTTTAAAAAAAGCAGCATTAGAATCTTCTTTTCCAGTGAAATAAGAGATTAAAATAAGTAAACCAAAGTAACATACAATTAATAAGAGTATTGCAGTTGGAGACATAATAGATATCTTTTAATAATATTGACGAAAAATAGTGTATTTGAAAAAAAGGACTGCCTTAAACTAAAAATAATTGTGAAAAAAAATAAAATATTCAAAATATGGTCTCTAAGAGTCTTTTAAAACAACCGTTTTTTATGTCTAAAAATCTTTACCTTCGCAGCTATGGAATTTTCATCAAAATTATTAGAAGATGCCGTTAACGAAATGTCGCAATTACCAGGAATTGGTAAGCGTTCTGCATTGCGTTTAGTACTGCATATGCTGCGCCAACCCGAAAGTCAAACTTTTCAATTAGCAAATGCTTTAACCAAAGTACGTGCAGAAATTAATTTTTGTAAATCGTGTCATAATATCAGTGATACAGTATTGTGTGAAATATGTTCTAATCCCAATCGAAATAGTGAATTAATCTGCGTGGTAGAAGACATTAGAGATGTTATGGCAGTTGAGAATACGAGTAGCTTTAAAGGTTTATACCATGTTTTAGGTGGAAAAATTTCACCTATGGATGGTATTGGTCCTCAAGATTTAAATATTGCGTCGTTAGTAGAAAAAGTAAAAACAAGAAAAGTAAAAGAGTTAATCTTTGCCATGAGTCCGACGATGGAAGGTGATACCACCAACTTTTATATTTTCAGACAAATACAAGCATACAATATTTCTACATCTACTATTGCTAGAGGTGTTGCGGCTGGTAACGAATTAGAATATACTGATGAAATTACACTAGGGCGCAGTATTATTGATCGTGTGCCTTTTGAAGCGTCTTTAAAATCTTAATGTTATTTGAAACTATCGGTTATCATATTAAATTATAATGTACGCTATTTTTTAGAGTTATGCCTTAAAAGTGTAGAAGCAGCTATTACCGATATTGATGCCGAAATTATTGTCATTGATAATAATTCATCAGATGATAGTTGTCCTATGGTGAAGAACTTGTTTCCTTCTGTGAAACTCATTGAGAATAAAGAAAACTCAGGATTCTCTAAAGGTAATAATATAGGTGTTGCAGAAGCTAAAGGCGAATATCTCTGTATTCTTAATCCAGATACGGTGGTTGCCGAAGATACCTTCACTAAACTGATTCAATTTGCTGAGACCAAAACTAATTTGGGTATTGTAGGTTGTCAATTGGTAGATGGTAAAGGTCAATTTCTACCAGAGAGTAAACGTCATATTCCAACGCCAAAAGTGTCCTTAAAAAAAATATTGGGTAAAACTAATGACTATTACGCTAATAATATTGGTATAACTGATGTGGGTAAAGTTGATATCTTAGTTGGGGCTTTTATGTGGCTTAAAAAAGACGTTTATAATGCTGTCGGTGGTTTTGATGAAGAGTATTTTATGTACGGAGAAGACATTGATTTGTCTTATAAAATAGTAAAAGCAGGTTTTGATAATTATTATTTTGGAAAAACTACAGTAATTCATTTTAAAGGGGAAAGTACCTTAAAAAATGCTCAGTATGCAAAGCGTTTTTATGGTGCCATGCAGATTTTTTATAAAAAGCACTTTAAGCAAAATCCGGTATTTAATATTGTGGTTTGGTTTGGGATTAAAATAGCTCAACTTATAAGAAAACGTCCTGTTAAGTTAAAAGTGTCTTTACATAAATCGTATGTTTATACGCATGATGCTGATGAGGTTTTATTGAAGCATTTGCAGCAACCCATTGATATTGAAACTAAAATTAAGGACGACGTTGAATCAAATAGTATGCTCGTGTACGATTTTAACACATTGAAATATAAGGGTGTAATTGCAGACATGAAGAAAAAGTCGCAACGAGAAAATATTGTTTTTAGATTTATTCCAAAAAACAGTAAATTTATCCTCGGAAGTGATAGTGCTAGCAATAGAGGTGAGGTGCAACACTTTTAGAATGTATTTGTTGAGGAAAAATCAGTAAATCACGTATTTTTTTAGTAATTTTGCACGCGATTAGCAAATAACGACCTACAAATTAAAGATATGGCAAAGTTTGAACTTAAGTTACCTAAGATGGGAGAAAGTGTTGCAGAAGCAACTATAACCTCATGGCTTAAAGATGTTGGAGATACTATAGAAGCTGATGAAGCAGTATTAGAAATTGCAACAGATAAAGTTGATAGTGAAGTTCCAAGTGAAGTGGATGGAGTATTAGTTGAAAAACTATTTGAAGTTGATGATGTGGTACAAGTCGGACAAACCATCGCAATTATTGAAACAGAAGGAGCTGAGACTGAAGAGACAAAAACAGCAGCTTCTGCGCCTGTTAAAGACGCCGAGCCTGTAGCACCTAAAGTAGTTGAAGAGGTGGCACAAACGGTTGTGGCGGCTAAAGCATCTGTAGCACCAGTAGTGTCTTCCGAAGGTCGTTTTTATTCTCCGTTAGTAAAAAATATCGCCAAACAAGAAGGCATTTCTCAATCTGAGTTAGACAGTGTCGTTGGTACAGGAAAAGACCAACGTGTCACCAAAAATGATATTAAGGCATATTTAGAATCTCGTAGTTCTGCTCAAAAATCAGAACCGGTTTCAGCAACGACATCTGACGATACAAAAACACTAGATGCAGCGCGTAGTCAAAGCGCAATAGAGTCTTCTAAAGAGATTTCTGCACCAGCTAAAGAAAAGTTAAAAGTAGAAAAACCAATGACTGTAGCAGGAGGCGATGAGATTATTGAAATGAGCAGAATGGGAAAACTCATTTCAAAATATATGGTAGATTCTGTACAGACGTCAGCACATGTACAGTCGTTTATAGAAGCTGATGTAACTAAGATTTGGAACTGGAGAAAAAAAGTTAAGAACGATTTTATAAAACGTGAAAGTGAAAATCTTACGTTTACTCCAATTTTTATGGAGGCTATTGCTAAAGCTTTAAAAGATTTTCCGATGATGAATATTTCTGTTCAAGGAGATAAAATTATAAAGAAGAAAGCGATTAACCTTGGTATGGCAGCTGCTTTACCTGATGGTAACCTTATTGTACCTGTTATTAAAAATGCTGATCAGTTAAATTTATTAGGCATGGTAAAACGTGTTAATGATTTAGCCAATAGAGCGCGTTTAGGAAAATTAGATCCAGATGATATCCAAGGCGGAACGTATACTGTAACAAATGTGGGTACTTTTGGTAGTATTATGGGAACACCAATTATTAATCAGCCACAAGTAGGTATTTTAGCGCTTGGAGCTATTAGAAAAACACCTGCGGTTATTGAGGGACCAGAAGAAGATTATATTGGTATTCGTTATAAAATGTATTTATCTCATTCTTACGATCATAGAGTTGTAAATGGTGCGCTTGGTGGCCAATTTGTAAAAGCGGTGAAAGATTATCTTGAAGCTTGGGATATGGATAGAGAAATATAATGTGCTCAAAAAAGCTAATTGATAGTAAGACTAAAGCAAAATTTCTTGAAGTAGGGGAGGTTATTCTTTACTGGATAGGCGGGATTTTACTGATAATAATAGGTTCTACATTACTCTATTATGTAATGCAACTAATCATTTCATTAGTTACTTAAAAAAATATATACAAAAAAGCACTGTTTATTAACGGTGCTTTTTTTATTGGTGTTCTTTAATAAGGTTTTCTCTAGACTAAAAAGTATCCATATAAAGGTTTTTTAGTGGAGTTGGGCTTTGTTAAAGAATCTAATGTACCTTTGTGAAAAATCTAAGGTATATGCAACTCAATCTTATAAAACCAATTTGTTTTTTCGATTTAGAAACAACAGGAATTAATATTTCAAAAGATAGAATCGTAGAAATTTCTATTCTTAAAGTCTATCCTGATGGTAAGGAAGAGTCTAAAACTTGGATCGTAAATCCGGAGATGCCAATTCCTGCTGAGGTAACCGCAATACATGGTATTTCCAATTCAGATGTTGCAGATAAGCCAACGTTTAAAGCTCTGTCAAAGGATATTTACAATATGATAAAGGATTCAGACTTGGGTGGTTTTAATTCTAATCGTTTCGATATTCCATTGCTTGCAGAAGAATTACTTAGAGCAGGCGTGGATTTTGATATGAAAAATACCAAATCCGTAGATGTACAAACAATATTTCATAAAATGGAACAACGTACATTGGTTGCAGCTTATAAATTTTATTGCAATAAGGATTTAAATGACGCACATAGTGCTGCTGCTGATACTAAAGCAACTTACGAGGTTTTAAAAGCACAATTAGATCGTTATGAGGATTTGGAAAATGATACTAAGTTTTTAGCAGAGTTCAGTTCACGAAAGAAATTCGCAGATTTTGCAGGTTTTTTAATCTTTAATAAGGAGGGTGAGGAATGTTTTTCATTCGGAAAGCATAAAGGCAAACGTGTTTTAGACGTTTTAGACAAAGAACCAGGTTATTTTGGATGGTTGCTAAATGCTGATTTTCCATTGTATACAAAAAAGGTATTAACGGCTATTAAATTGCGTCAGTTTAATAATAAGTTGAGTTAATAGCCTTTCCTGCGAAGACAGGAATCTAAAATATAAATTAAATTAATAAGATTCCTGACTTTGCAGGAATAACAGAAACATGAAACTAATTTGCATAGGTCGTAATTACACCGATCACATTAAAGAGTTAGAAAACGAAAAACCAACGGATCCAGTTGTATTTTTAAAGCCAGATACTGCGATTTTATTAAAGAAACAGCCATTTTTTATTCCCGATTTTTCAGAGGATATCCATTATGAGGTTGAAGTTTTGGTAAAAATCAATAAAGTTGGGAAATATATAGATAAAAAATTTGCTCATAAATATTATGATCAAATCGGACTCGGAATAGACTTTACAGCACGAGATCTTCAGGCGCAATTAAAAGCAAAAGGGCTACCATGGGAAAAGGCCAAAGCCTTTGATGGCGCTGCGGTAATCGGTAAATGGTTACCTAAAACTTCCTTTCAAAATATAGACCAAATTAATTTCAGTTTAAAACAAAATGAAGAGGTTGTTCAGTCTGGAAATACGGAACTTATGCTCTGGAAAATTGACGAACTTATAGAATATGTCTCAAAATATTTTACTTTAAAAATTGGAGACATTATATTTACGGGCACACCTGCAGGAGTCGGAAAGGTTTTTGTAGAAGATCGTCTAACAGGTTATCTTGAGGATGAGGAAATGTTTTCAATAAAAATAAAATAAATGTCACAACATTATCAATTACATCGCGTACGCGAAATGGCAGATAACGATGAAGATTTCGTTGCAGCAATAGCAGCCGCTTTTATAGAAGAGGTACCCGAAGATGCAGAACGTTTAAGAGTAGGAGTGCCTGCTAAAAATTATAAAGATGTATACCAAGCTGCTCACAAAATGAAGCCAACCATCGATTTGTTTGAGTTAGGTGTTTTAGATTTGCTAATTGAAGTACAAGATTGGGGAAAGTTTGAGCAGACAGACAAAAATATAGATCAACAACTTACAACTGTATTAACAGCAGTAGATAGTGCTGTTAATGAAATTAAAGCCGATTTCGGACTTTAAACTATACATATGCAAGCAGAGATTATTACTATCGGTGATGAGATTCTCATTGGTCAGATCGTAGATACAAATTCTGCCTTCTTAGGAAAGGAATTTAATAAATATGGTATCTCTATTTATCAGATTACCTCTGTTCAAGATGATAAAGCACATATTCTTAAAGCGATAGAAGAAGCAGAGGAAAATGCCGACATCATTATTATTACTGGAGGGTTAGGACCGACCAAAGATGATATCACCAAACTTACCATTTGCGAATACTTTAATGATTCCTTGGTCGAAGACAAAGCGGTCTTAGAAAATGTAGAACAGATTTTTTCAAAATATAGTGCAGCACCACTGTTAGAAGTTAACAAACAGCAAGCCTTAGTGCCGTCTACCGCTCAAGTACTCATGAATTATAATGGAACCGCACCAGGTATGTGGTTAGAGCGCAACGGAAAAGTATTTGTATCCTTACCTGGCGTGCCTTACGAGATGAAGGCATTAATCATAGAACAGGTAATCCCGAAACTACGAGAAAAATTTAAGTTTCCTTATATCATGCACAAAACCCTTTTAACTTATGGTTTAGGGGAAAGTGCTTTAGCCGAACGTATTGAAAATTGGGAAAACCATTTACCAGTTTTTATAAAATTAGCGTATTTACCGAGTTTAGGACGCGTGCGTCTTAGGTTATCGGCAAAGGCGGCTGAAAGAACAGTTGTTGAGAAAGAAATTCAAAAACAAATCAATTTATTACTGCCACAGATTGAAGATGTTTTTGTGGGTTACGAAGAGGATGAGTCTATTGAAGCCGTAATTGGTCATCAATTAACAGAAAAAGGACTAACACTTGCAACTGCTGAAAGCTGTACAGGAGGTAATATTGCAAAGTTAATTACAGCAAATGCAGGAGCGTCAACATATTTTAAAGGAAGTGTAGTAACTTATGCTACAGAAGCTAAAATAAAAATTTTAAAAGTTTCTGAACACGATGTTCATACGCATTCTGTGGTGAGCAAAGCGGTCGCTGAAACTATGGCGAAAAATGTAAGAACCTTATTTGATACGGATTATGGTATAAGCACTACGGGTAATGCCGGACCCGATAAAGGAGACTCAGATGCAGAAGTAGGTACTGTTTGGATTGCTATAGCTACAAAAGATAAGGTTTATTCTGAAGTTTTTAACTTCGGAAACCTTAGAGAGAAAGTCATTGGAAGAGCCACAAACAAAGCGTTTGAAATGCTTCAAAAAGAAATTACGAAGAAACATAAAAAAAAGTAAGCTTTTATGTTTGCTGAAACGTAAAGTTTTATTAAATTTGCACCCTGTTTAAAATATCCATGTTCGGATTTTAAATTCTTATTGTCATTTAATTAGAGGAATTTCTTCTAGCAATACGGATAACAGAGAAATAATTATAGACCTAAAGAAAGAAAACAATGTCAAGAGTTTGTGAACTTACTGGGAAAAAAGCGATGGTTGGAAACAACGTTTCACACGCTATGAATAAAACAAAACGCAAGTTTGATGCAAACTTGATTAAAAAACGTTTTTATATTCCTGAAGAAGATAAGTGGGTAACATTAAAAGTTTCTACATCAGCATTAAAGACTATCAATAAAATTGGTATCGAAGCGATGTTAAAAGAAGCTAAAGCAAAAGGATTTTACAAATAATAGCGTTAACGCTTAAGTCAATTTACTATGGCAAAAAAAGGAAATAGAATACAAGTAATCTTAGAGTGCACAGAGCACAAGACTTCTGGTCAACCAGGAACATCAAGATACATTACGACAAAAAATAAGAAGAACACGCCAGATCGTATGGAGATTAAGAAATTTAATCCTATCCTTAAGCGTATGACTGTTCATAAAGAGATAAAATAAGAAACCATGGCAAAGAAATCAGTAGCGTCTTTACAGACAGGATCAAAACGTTTGACAAAAGCTATAAAAATGGTGAAATCACCAAAAACTGGATCATACATGTTCGTAGAATCAGTAATGGCACCAGAATTTGTCAATGACTTTTTAAACAAAAAATAATCTTTATTTATATAGAGATTAACTAAACTGCTTTCATTTGAAAGCAGTTTTTTTATGTTTATATTTGAAAACCATCTGACATCTTAACAGTAAAATATTAAAGGCAAGATTGTTGTAACGTAATAATTATAAATAATACGGTCAAACTAAGCTTGTTAAAGTATGTAGTTGAAGTGCTGATTAATAACCAAAGAACAAAATGAGTTTTTTTAAAAAAATATTCTCTTCCGAAAAAAAAGAAACCTTAGATAAAGGTTTAGAAAAATCAAAAACTTCTTTCTTTTCAAAATTAAATAAAGCTGTAGCCGGAAAATCTAAAGTGGACGATGACGTTTTAGATAATCTCGAAGAAATTTTAGTTACTAGCGATGTTGGTGTCAATACCACATTAAAAGTGATTGAACGCATTGAAGAGCGCGTTGCACAAGATAAATATTTAGGGACCTCAGAACTTAATAAGATTTTGCGTGAAGAAATTGCAGCCTTATTATCTGAAACTAAATCTGGTGAAGAAACAGAATATACCATCCCAGATTTACCAAAGCAAGCCGATGGCTCAAAAACACCATATGTACTTATGGTTGTTGGAGTTAATGGTGTAGGTAAAACCACTACGATAGGTAAATTGGCTTATCAGTTTAAAAAGAAAGGATTAAAAGTGGTACTTGGTGCAGCTGATACTTTTAGAGCAGCAGCTATAGACCAACTTCAAGTTTGGGCAGACCGTGTGGAAATACCCATGATTAAACAAAATATGGGATCCGATCCTGCATCGGTAGCTTTTGATGCTGTTAAATCTGGTGTTAATCAAGATGCAGATGTTATTATTATTGATACAGCAGGTAGATTACATAATAAAGTGAACTTAATGAACGAGTTGACTAAGGTTAAACGTGTGATGCAAAAAGTAATCGGTGATGCGCCTCATGATGTATTGTTAGTTTTAGACGGTTCTACTGGGCAAAATGCTTTTGAGCAAGCCAAACAATTTACAGCAGCTACAGAAGTAACCTCTCTAGCAGTGACTAAATTAGATGGTACAGCTAAAGGTGGTGTGGTTATTGGAATTAGCGATCAGTTTCAAATTCCTGTAAAATATATTGGTGTTGGTGAAGGTATTGAAGATTTACAAGTCTTTAATAAATATGAGTTTGTAGATTCTTTCTTTAAGTAAACTTAAATAAGCCTATTTAAAACTTGATTTTATTAGTGTAAAAATAGTATTTTTAGATAGTAATATATTAAAGAGCCGTATATAATGACCTTACATTGTATGTGGCTTTTTATTTAACTATTACCTAATTTTAGTTGATGAGCACATTTAGCTTTTCCCACAGCGCATTATCAAAATTAGAAAGTGCAAAATTAGCATCATCAGCCGATTGCCCCATTCTTATAATTACTAATTTTTTACTAGGTAATACGTAGATTTTTTGGTCATTTTTTCCGAGAGCTGCATACATGTCACTTGGTGCATTAGGAATAAGGTTGCCTGAAAATTCAAGTTGACTTTGAGGTAGGTGATAGCTCGATTTACCATTTAACCACCAAAGATAACCGTAGGCTTCGTTAATTGCTTGAGATGTGTGGGTTGCTTCATATAGATAATGTTCATTTATAATTTGTTCGTTTTCCCATTTCCCATTAGCGTACATCAAAAGGCCAAATCTCGCCATGCTTCTGGTATTGCTAAAATATACGCTTAGACTGTTGAGATCGATCCAGCTTCCGGTCATTCCTATTTTGTCTCTCAGATTGGTGTTAAAATAATTGTCCCAAGTACTATTTGCTGCTGTTGCTACAACATCTTGCAATTTTACATACACATTGTGATAAGCCCATCTAGTACCTGCATCTGCCATATATTGTAAATTGCTAGGGGCAACATCATCACCGATAGTATCATCCAAACCCGAAGTCATAGATAAAAGGTTTTTACACGTAATGAGGTTTTCTTTTTCTAAAGGAGCACTTGTCCAGCCGGTTCCTAAATAATCAGAAACTTTATGGTTAATATTAATAAGACCATTTTCTTGAGCGATGCCAGCAACAGCAGTAGTTAGCGTTTTTCCGACACTTGCCCAATACCAAGCGGTTGAATTTGTGTGTCCGTTAAAATAATGCTCTTCAACAATTTTACCATTATAAAGAATGATAAAACTTTTAGTATGCTTCTCTTCGAGAAAGTTTAATAGCGGTTGTAGTTCACTTTCATTCCAATTTAATTCCATGAGCGAAACGGTTTCCCAGACCTCTGAGTTTGTAGGTGGAAAATATATAGATTCGGGTTCAATAGGATTGGCAGTGGTATCGTCTTTAGTAGAACACGAAAATGACAGTAAAAGACTAAAGATTAAGAAAGAGCGGTATGTCAGTTTCATGGTTTGAGGTTTTAAATAGGACTATATAAATAGGAAATAGTTTAATCTCTCTATTCATAAATCGATTATAGTAAATCATTCCGTATCTTTGCAAACTGATTTATAAAAAGCATGAGAACCAAGACTATAAAAAAGAATAAAATTAACGTTATAACCTTAGGCTGTAGTAAAAATGTTTACGACAGTGAAGTGCTAATGGGACAACTAAAAGCAAGCGGAAAAGAGGTTGTGCATGAAGAGGAAGGTAATGTCGTAGTTATAAACACGTGTGGTTTTATTAACAATGCTAAGGAGGAAAGTGTAAATACAATCCTTGAGTATATGCAGAAAAAAGAAGATGGTGATGTTGATAAAGTCTTTGTTACAGGTTGCTTAAGCGAACGTTATAAGCCAGATTTAGAGAAGGAGATTCCGAATGTCGATCAGTATTTTGGTACCACCGAATTACCAGGATTATTAAAAGCTTTAGGTGCCGATTATAAACATGAGTTGATAGGTGAACGTTTAACAACGACCCCAAAAAACTATGCGTATCTAAAAATTGCAGAAGGTTGTGATCGTCCTTGCAGTTTTTGTGCTATTCCTTTAATGCGTGGAAAACATAAAAGTACACCTATTGAAGAATTGGTCATTGAAGCAGAAAAGTTAGCTGCTAATGGAGTAAAAGAACTTATTTTAATTGCTCAAGATTTAACATATTACGGCTTAGATCTCTATAAAAAACGAAACCTTGCTGAGTTATTAGAGAATTTGGTAAAGGTAGAAGGTATTGAATGGATTCGTTTGCATTATGCTTTCCCTACAGGTTTCCCTATGGATGTCTTAGATGTCATGAATCGAGAACCTAAGATTTGTAACTATTTGGATATTCCGTTACAACATATTTCTAACGACTTATTAAAATCGATGCGTCGTGGAACGACTAAAGAAAAGACCACAAAGCTGATTAAAGAGTTTAGAGCTATTGTTCCAGAGATGACGATTAGAACGACGCTTATTGTAGGTTATCCTGGAGAAACAGAAGCTCATTTTGAAGAACTAAAAAATTGGGTCTCAGAGATGCGTTTTGAGCGTTTAGGATGCTTTACCTATTCGCATGAAGAAAATACTCATGCTTATAATTTAGAAGATGATGTGCCAGAAGACGTTAAAATACAACGTGCTAATGAGATTATGGAAATACAATCTCAGATTTCATGGGAATTAAATCAAGCTAAAATCGGACAAACATTTAAGGTTGTAATCGATAGAAAGGAAGGAAATTATTTTATAGGTCGAACAGAATTTGATTCGCCAGACGTTGATAATGAAGTTTTAATTGATGCGACTACAACCTATTTAAAAACTGGTGAATTTGCAACCATAAAGGTTATTGAAGCTGAAGATTTTGATCTTTATGGTGAAGTGATTTCAAACGGATTGTAGTAGCAATTTATTATGGGTATAATTAAGTATTATAACCTTGCAGACGTTAGATTCTGTCTGGCCAAAAGTGAGGATGCTCACCACTAAAACCAAATTTAGGTAATTCGTTTATTATATTCATCTCTTCTTTTGATAGTTCAAAATCGAATAGGTTTATATTCTCCTCAATACGCTCTTTCGTAGTCGATTTTGGAATGACAATTACATTGTGTTGAATAATCCAACGAAGACAAACTTTAGCAACATTGGTATGGTGAGATTTTGCGATAGCTTTTAATGATTCATTTTCAAAAACTTTTCCTCTAGCTAAAGGTGACCAAGATTCAACAGTGATATTTTCTTTTTTACAATAGGCAACTAATTCGGGTTGCCAATAGCCAGGATGAAATTCTATTTGGTTAACGGCTGGTTTTACTTTGGCTGTTTTAGATAATGCTTCAAGATGTTCTGCAAAGAAATTACTAACTCCAATAGATTTTATTTTGCCTTCAGCTTGTAATTCTTCTAGCGCTCTCCAAGCTTCGGCATTGGCTTTTTCCCAATTATCATAATTTTTAGCATTTGCTGGCCAGTGAATAAGATATAAATCTAGGTAGTCTAAATCTAATCGCTTAAGAGATTTTTCAAATTCTTCTCTCGCCATATTGTAACTTAAATTTTCGCGCCATAATTTGGTTGTGACTGCGATATC
>Ga0193951_1000422_pt1 | contig 19381 bp, 14 predicted proteins | sample BB_2_MG_FD_140370 | JGI IMG/M metagenome (GOLD analysis project Ga0193951, IMG submission 140370) | Microbial mat bacterial communities from the Broadkill River, Lewes, Delaware, United States - BB_2_MG | ecosystem: Environmental > Aquatic > Freshwater > River > Microbial mats | place: USA... | reverse complement strand
ATAAATAACGATGTCGTTGGTGATTTTAGCAAGTAGGAATGATCACATAGTTAGTGAGATTGGTATTAATACCAGTTTCATTAATTACTTAAAAAAGAAAAGGACGCCAATAGGCGTCCTTATCTAGTAAAGCTAATTCAATTCTTATGCAGCTAAAGAAGCTTTCGCTTTTTCAACTAAGAATGTGAATGCTGCTTTATCGTATACTGCGATGTCAGCTAGGATCTTACGGTCAATTTCAATCGAAGCTATTTTCAAGCCATTGATGAATTTGCTGTAAGATAAACCATTTTGACGAGCTGCTGCGTTAATACGAGCGATCCAAAGCTGACGGAATTGACGTTTACGTTGACGACGATCGCGGTAAGCGTATTGACCTGCTTTAGTTACTGCTTGATAAGCAACACGATAAACACGACTACGTGCTCCGTAATAACCTTTAGCTTGCTTTAGAACTTTTTTGTGACGTGCACGAGCTTGTACACCACGTTTTACTCTAGCCATTTTCTATATCTCCTAATTAACCGTGACGTAAAAGTTTTTTAACTGACTTAATGTCAGATGCAGCAATCATGTGCTTAGCACGAAGATGACGCTTAACTTTAGTACGACGCTTAGTCAAGATATGACGAAGGCCAGCTTGTTTGAACTTGTAGCCAGAAGCTGTTTTTTTAAAGCGCTTTGCAGCACCTTTATTGGTTTTCATTTTAGGCATGTGAATAACTCTCAAATGTATACCTTAACCATAAATGGTAGGTATATGCCAAATATTAAGTAGCGAGGGCGAAATTGTTATCAGCAAAAATGATAATAAACAATTTACTTGCAAGCCTGTACTACCAGCGTAAAGATAAAATTGGTGAATTAAGTTCTCAGTATTATTTAAAAGAATGAAAACTTAATTACTTGTCAAACCAAAGATTATCTATTTTTAGGGGCTAGAACCATCACCATTTGACGTCCTTCTGCTCTACGCGGAAAGAATTCTAGAACCGTTAAATCTGCTAAATCGTTTTTAACGCGAGTTAGTAGCTCTAAACCAAGCTCTTGGTGGGCCATTTCACGGCCACGGAAACGTAATGTTACCTTGACCTTGTCGCCGCCTTCTAAAAAGCGTTTCAGGTTACGTAATTTCACCTGATAATCGCCTTCATCTGTACCAGGACGGAATTTAATTTCCTTAACCTGTATTTGTTTCTGCTTTTTACGTTGCTCTTTCTGTTCTTTAGATTTTTCATAAAGAAACTTGCCGTAATCCATAACACGGAGTACCGGAGGCTTCGCCGTTGGGCTTATTTCAACAAGATCAACACCTGCTTCGTCAGCTTGGTTCATAGCTTCATCTAATGTAACTATGCCACCTGCTTCGCCGTCAAACTTAATTAAACGAACTTCGTTATCAGGAATACCTGTGATTAACTCATTTAAACGATGTGCTGGCTCTTTTTGCCCGCCTCGTTGTCCACCTTTAATAGCCATGTTCCTCCAAAGAACTTTGTTCCAAGTAATCGACGTTGTTAAAATTTAGCGATTACTCAGATTAAAAAATATTTTTATGTTTGTTTTATACTCTATTATAAGTAATTTTAACGCTAAGTACGAGAACTAACTTCTTCACTTAGTTTCGAAATAAAGCTATCAACAGACATTTTACCTAAATCTTCACCACTTCGAGTTCGTACTGCAATTTCGCCAGATTCCATTTCTTGATCACCAACTACTAACAAATATGGAACTCTCTTTAAAGTGTGCTCGCGGATCTTAAAGCCTATCTTCTCATTTCTCAAGTCTAACTTTGCTCTAAATCCATTTTCTTTTAGTTTTTTCACTACTTTTTGACAATATTCGCTCTGTTTGTCCGTAATATTCATTAATGTCACTTGAATTGGCGATAACCACGTTGGGAATTTCCCAGTGAACTCTTCAATTAAAATACCAATAAAACGTTCAAGTGAACCTAAAATTGCACGATGAATCATCACCGGAATGTAACGTTCGTTATCTTCACCAACATAAGTTGCGCCTAAACGCTCTGGTAAAGCAAAATCTAATTGCACTGTGCCACATTGCCAAGCACGACCTAAACAATCCATTAAGGTAAATTCAATTTTAGGACCGTAAAAAGCACCTTCACCAGGTAAATATTCAAACTTAATATTACTGTCAGTTAATGCTTGCGCTAAACCAGCTTCCGCTTTATCCCAAACTTCATCACTACCAATACGATTTTCTGGACGAGTAGACAATTTAACAACAATATCTTCAAAGCCAAATGATCCGTAAACGTCATATACCATTTCGATACATTTTTTCACTTCATCTTGAACTTGTGATTCCATACAGAAAATATGTGCATCATCTTGCGTAAAACCACGAACACGCATTAAGCCGTGTAAAGATCCTGACGGTTCGTTACGGTGACAACAGCCAAACTCAGCAATACGTAAAGGTAAATCACGGTATGATTTTAAACCTTGGTTAAATATTTGCACATGACCTGGGCAGTTCATTGGTTTTATTGCGTATTCACGCTTTTCAGATTCAGTAGTAAACATGCCATCAGCATATTTATCCCAGTGACCTGACTTTTCCCAAAGACTTCTGTCCATCATCATTGGCGCTTTAACTTCGTCGTAATCATACTCATGAAGTTTTTCACGCACAAATTTTTCTAATTCGGTATAAATTGTCCAACCGTCGTTATGCCAAAACACCATGCCTGGCGCTTCTTCTTGCCAGTGGAATAAATCGAGTGTTTTACCAATTTTACGGTGATCACGCTTTTCAGCTTCAGCTAAACGCACGATATACGCTTTAAGTTGTTTTTTATCAGCCCATGCAGTGCCGTAAATACGTTGCAACATTTTGTTGTCTGAATTACCGCGCCAGTATGCACCCGCAACTTTCATTAATTTAAAATGATGACAATGACGCATACTTGGTACATGAGGACCACGACACATATCAATATATTCTTGATGATGATATAGCGCAGGTGTGTCTGTTTTCTCGATATTTTGATCAAGAATTTCTAATTTATAAGTTTCACCACGTTCAGTAAAGGCATCGTAAGCATCTTGCCAAGAACCGGTTTTTTTCACAACTTCATAACCAGTGCGGGCTAATTCAGTCATGCGTTTTTCTAATTTCACTAAATCATCTTCAGTGATTGATTCTTCTAAATCAACATCATAATAAAAACCATTATCAATGGTTGGGCCTATAGCCATTTTCACATTAGGGTATAATTGCTTAATAGCATGCCCTAATAAATGCGCACATGAATGACGAATGATCTCAAGCCCTTCGCTATCTTTACTGGTAATAAGTTGTAAAGCGGCATCTTGGGTGATTAATTCACAGGCATCAACAAGATTTCCATCGATACGACCAGCAATTGTTGCTTTCGCTAAACCTGGGCCAATATCAAGTGCTACATCCATTACAGATACTGCATTGTCAAATGAACGTTGTGAACCATCTGGGAGAGTAATTACAGGCATTAAATTTCCTTGTCAGTGGCGACACACACTAAGTGCCGCTTGATGTTTATTATGTTTAAAGTAAATGAAAAATCGATAAATATTGAAGATTATTCTAACGCATTGAACTCACTATAAAAGCGCAAAGAATAATTCGAGGTCAGCAATATAGGGCAATTTAGCTTAATTTGCAATTTTTTTAGCAACTATTGCGACGATTCAAGCATTGATAACGCCATTGCTTCAGCTATTTTAATACCATCAATGCCCGCTGATAAAATTCCCCCAGCATAACCTGCACCTTCACCTGCTGGGTATAAACCTTTAGCATTTAAACTTTGCAATGTTGTTCTATCACGCGTTATTTGAATAGGTGATGACGTACGTGTTTCAACAGCAGTTAACGTAGCATCTTTCATTGAAAAACCTTTAATCTTACGTTCAAAAGCAGGCAACGCTTCTCTAATGGCAGTAACAGCATAATCAGGTAATGCTTCACTTAAATCACAATAAACCACACCGGGTTTATAAGAAGGTATAACACTACCGTGCTCGCCGGTTTTATTTCCAGCTAAAAAATCACCAACAAGCTGCACAGGTGCATCATAATTTTCACCGCCCATCTTAAAGGCTTGCTCTTCTAATCGACGTTGAAACTCAATACCTGCTAATACTGAGTTATCTTTAGAAGCAAATTTACCCGAGGTATAATCTTTTGGCTCTATACCGACCACAATAGCACTGTTTGCATTACGTTCATGGCGAGAATATTGGCTCATACCATTAGTAACTAATCGGCCCTCTTCTGATGCTGCTGCTACTACCGTACCACCTGGGCACATACAGAAACTATAAACACTGCGACCATTACTCGCATGATGCACAAGTTTATAATCGGCTGCGCCTAAAATTTCATTACCGGCATTTTTACCAAAACGTGCTTCATCAATAACAGATTGTTCATGCTCGATACGAAATCCAACTGAAAAAGGCTTAGCTTTAATATAAATACCTTCATCAAACAGCATTTTAAAGGTATCTCTGGCGCTATGGCCTATCGCTAAAGCAATGTGGCTTGTTACAATATGCTCACCACTGGCTAACGTTAACCCTGTTACTTGTTTAGCCGTAAAGTCGCTTAATTCCTCTTCATCAAAAATAACACTATCATCATTTTCAAAATGAATTTGTTCAACTTTTTCACCAAAGCGCACTTCGCCGCCTAATTCAAAAATTTTAGCACGCATTTTTTCAACCATAGTCACTAGTTTAAACGTACCAATGTGAGGCTTGCTTACATATAAAATTTCTTCTGGTGCGCCCGCATCAACAAACTCATGCAAAACTTTACGGCTATAATGTTTAGGATCTTTTACTTGGCTATAGAGTTTTCCATCAGAAAACGTACCTGCCCCACCCTCACCAAACTGTACATTTGACTCTGTATTTAATATTTTTTTACGCCAAAAACCAAAGGTGTCTTTAGTGCGCTCTCTTACTTCTTTACCACGCTCTAGAATAATCGGTTTAAAACCCATTTGTGCCAAAACTAAACCAACAAATAAACCACAAGGTCCCATGCCAATAACCACAGGACGCTGCGTTAGTTTTTCTGGTGCTTGTGCGACAAACTTATAAGCCATGTCAGGTGTTAATTTCACATGTGGATCTTTAGCAAAAACAGCAAGTAATGCCTCATCCTTAGTTGTAGTAACATCTAAGGTATAAATTAAGAAAATATTACTTTTTTTACGAGCGTCGTAACCACGTTTAAATACGGTAAAATTAACTAATTCAGCGTTAGTTATGGCAAGTTTGTCAAGTATTGCCTGCTCAATAGCATCAGCTGGATGATCTAAAGGTAATTTAATATCGGTTAAACGCAACATGGTCTGAGATCCAAAAATAAGGGCTGTCTATAAATATGGCGGCATTTTACCTGATAGTAAGACGCATACCAATTAAAACAAGAGATTGAATTTAAAATAAAGCAAGGTATGATCCACACAAAATTGATTAAAGAGTAAATAAATTATGGCTTTTGTTGTTACCGATAATTGTATTCGTTGTAAATACACAGATTGTGTTGCGGTATGTCCGGCAGACGCTTTTTTTGAAGGTCCAAACTTTCTTGTTATTAACCCAGACGATTGTATTGACTGTGATTTATGCCCAGTTGAATGCCCTGCAGGTGCTATTTATCAAGAAGATGAAGTCCCCGAAGATCAACAAGAATTTATTAAACTAAATGCTGAGCTTTCACAAATTTGGCCTAGAATTACCGACGTTAAACCTGCTCCTGAAGATGCAAAGGAATGGGATGGTGTTGAGAATAAATTAAAATTTTTAAAAATTGAAGATTAATAAATATTTATATATTCAAGATATCCACGTAAAGGCCGATATAAAATAACTGAGGCAATCTCACTGATAAAAATTACAAAGACCTTATCAGCTCATCAATGTTATAAAATAGGACGTCGTTATGGATAACATGACTGTTAATATAAAAACACCAAATCATCAATCGAATCAAATAAACAAGTTTTCTACAATAAGAGATGATGAAGCATTAGATACTAACCCCCTTGCTTCTACTCAAATTAGCAAAACGGATGAAGTCACTATTTCCCAAGAAGCAAAAGACAAACAATTAGAGGAAGTAAACTCCGCCGCACTTCAAAAAATATTAAAAACAGAAGAAGGTGAAGAAAAAGAAGATCCATTAGACCAAATGATAGAAGAATTAGAAGAGCAAATAGTAGAATTAACACAAGAAATAGCCCAACTTAATACCAATGATGAAAGCTCACAAGAAAAAGCCAAAATATTAAATGCTGAATTAGCCGGACTACAGGCACAGTTAGTAGAATTGGTAAGCCAGAAACTTGGCGCATAAAAAATAATTGTTAATGATAACTGACTATTATTGTGTCTATTTAAGTAATTGTTCACTAATAATATAGCTAACAGTAAACATTTTTTGAATAGTTAGCTGTAATGGTTGCCTGTGTTTAGCTTCTTCAATATGATGGCCTACCTTTAGTCCTTTTATTTTATAGCCTACAGTCAAAATTTAATGAACCTAACTCCCTTTTACACAAATGTTAAAAGTTTAGCTAAACTTTCTTACCCTATTCTCATCGCACAGCTTATTCAAAATTTAATGGGATTCATTGATATTGTAATGGCTGGTCGAGTTAGCGCTATCGATATGGCAGCAGTCGCTGTAGCAAATAGTATTTGGTTACCATTAATATTAACCATTTATGGTTTAGTTATGGCGCTTGCAGTCATTGTTTCCCAGCTTGCAGGAGCAAAAGACTATTTAGCCATTAGTGAGCAAACTTATCAAACCGCTTGGATTGCACTCGCATTAGGCCTATCACTTATTGGGTTGTATTATCTACTGGCCCCCATGATCGCGCCAGCCATTGAATTAGAAGGTAACTTAAAGCCATTATTGTTTGATTATTTACGATACATTGTTTGGGGCGCGCCTGGTTATTGCCTTTATTTAGTATTAAGAAATTACGCCGAAGGACTTTCTTATACCAAACCAACCATGGTAATTAGTATTATTGGCTTGTTGGTAAACATTCCGGCTAATTATATCTTTATTTACGGAGAATTTGGTGCGCCTGCTTTAGGTGGTGCTGGCTGTGGTGTTGCCACAGCAATTGTATACTGGGCAATGTTTCTTGGTATGTTCTTATATGCCTTTTATTCAAAAACATTAAAAAAATCATCGCTTTTCGATAAATGGTTTTGGCCAAGCTGGTCTAAAATTAAAAATATTTTAAGCTTAGGCACACCTATCGCTTTATCCTTATTATTTGAAGTTAGCTTATTTGCCGTTGTTGCTATTATTTTAGTTCCTTTTGGTGCTGAAACCGTTGCAAGTCATCAAATAGCGCTTAACTTTAGTGGCTTAATTTTTATGGTGCCATTAAGTTTAGCTATGGCGACTACGATAAAAGTTGGTAACGCATTAGGTGATAAAAATCATCAACAAGCTAAAGCGTATACCACACACGCAATTATTCTAGGCTTACTACTTGCTGTTTTTACCGCAATAATCACCTTAGTATTTAGAGTACCTATTGTTGGCATTTATACCGATGAACTTCCTGTTATAGAGCTTGCAGCAAACATTATGCTTTTAGCAACCCTGTATCAATTTTCAGACACAGTACAAGTGGTTTCTGCCGGTGCATTACGTGGCTATAAAGATACCAAATCTATTTTATATATCACGTTTGTTTCTTATTGGTTAATTGGCTTACCTGTAGGGATAGTATTAGGCATTACTGATTGGGTTACTGACAAAATGGGTCCTTATGGTTTTTGGATAGGTTTTATCGTCGGTTTATCTACTGCAGCCATCTTACTTGCATGGCGTTTAAAGGTAGTTCAAGGCCGTCTTGCGTTAAAAACAATCAATTAAACTTTATTTCAGCGAATTTAAGCAAAAGCGCTTGCAAGGACATAAGTTGACGGCTAACATAGCGCCCGTTGATTAATTCAATCAAGCATTTTGCTCGCTTAGCTCAGTTGGTTAGAGTACTTGCATGACATGCAAGGTGTCACTGGTTCGAGTCCAGTAGCGAGCACCATATTTTAAGAAGGCTACCTACGGGTGGCCTTTTTTCTTTCTAATTTTATATCAAGATGTTAGCTGCTAATTCCCTGTTCTCAAATAGTTAACTTTTTCATAATATATTACGCAATACTTAAGAAAATCTCCTCAAAGAAACCCCAATTTACTATGGACAAGTTAAATATCGATTTTAAGACAGAAAAATGTATGCTTATTCACATTGCTCAATATCACTTTTGCCACATTCGAGACATTAGCTTGAATGCAGTAATACTTGTTTTGCATTAAATTTAGTATTAAAAAGTCACCATAGTTGTATATTTATCTTGACCTTGCTGCGTTTGCCACTTTCGAGTTTTCAAGCTACCTTCAATATAAATTTTTGAACCTTTATGAAGATACTGCTGTGCTATTTCGGCAGGGCGCCCATTAAAAGCTAAGTTATGCCACTCAGTTTTTTCTTTCTGCTCACCTGTTTGTCTATCCTTCCATGTTTCAGATGTGCCACTACACAGTTACAAACACTTCCGCCATTGGAAAAGTGCTTTGTTTCAGGGGCTCGCCCCAAGTTACCAATTAAAATAACTTTATTAATTCCTTTTTGACTCATATTTTTCATCTTCTCCTATAAATTAGTATATGTGTTTATATGTCTTGCCAAATAACACACAGCTGAGCTCTTGCTCGAGTCATACCAACATAATGTTGCACTCTATCTTCATTTTCTTCTAACTGATAAGGGTGTGTTAGATCTATCACTATCACCACTTCGTTTTCTAATCCTTTAAAATTTTTAATTTCTGAAAAACTCATTTCTTGTACAGGTAAAGACCTAACTGAAAAATCATCTAACTTAGTGACTGTTCGCTTCAATTTATCGGAAAGTTTTGAAATTGTAGATTGTTCATATGGGAGGGGGGATAAAATAGTAATTGAGCTCGAAGAAATCCCACTTTTTAATAATCGATTTATTTCATTTTCTAATAGGTTTGAATCATTTAGTTGCTTGTTATAAAACTCAGATACTGCGGGTCCACTTCCAGTCCCTGTACTTCCCATGTCATAGTGGAGAATGCTTTGTACTTTATCTAATATTTGTACGCTATTTCTACAATTTAAAGTCAAAGGGAATTTAGCAGGTTTATAGCTCTCGAGCATTTCAAGAACTTCTACTTTACTCTCACTGAATAATCCGTGCTGATTATTGATATCATGAAAGATATACCATTCACCATCCTCTAAGCCACCATCAATCAAACCATCTATAGTGTCTATATCGTCTAAATTAAATAAGTCTTGTCCTTCATCAACAATAAGGACATCATATTCAGTAATACCGGCTCGACGTTGATCGACTTTTACGCTTTCAACAGTAGAAACAATGACGTTTTCATTATGAATTTTACTTTCAAGGTACCTTCTTAGCCAATTTGATTTGCATAGAAAGAGTACATCTTTTTCTAAATCACCTAGTCTACGAGCTAGCTCAGCCGCTAAAAATGTTTTGCCTGTGCCAGCTCCGCCTCTGCATAAAACTTGAGTGTTAGCGACGACTATATCTAAGTATTTATATTGTTCTTCTGTGAGCTTTACAGCATTATCTTCAAGCTTTGAAACCTTTGCCTGTAAAGATTCCGCCAGCTCAAAATTAGGCCTTAAATAATTTCTAAGAGATGCTACATCATGTGCTGTTAACTTATCCTGATTACCTGGTTTTGAATGCCAATATTTAAAGAAACTTTTTAACCATATTTCAAAGCTTCTAAATTTTCTAGAGTCACAGACAGTATGGAGATCCCATTCAGAGCTTTTCTGAGAGAATTCCACCGATGGAAAGATAACTCCATGCCCTATGGAAAGCTTTAAGTTATGAAATAAATTAGATTCATGAATCTCTTTCTTTATCGCATGTAGCGCACCTTCAGCCTGTCTAAATGGGTCTTGTATTTGACTTACCTTATCATATTTGTTTTTTGTATACCAAACACCATCATTAGTACTTATCCGGCCACCTTTGACCTCAAATACAAATAGACCAAATTCACAAACGATCACAAAATCGGCCTCGCCAAATCGTTTAGTTTTATGCTTAGTTAAATTTAGAGAATGAAATGCTAAGTATTTATTATCATTAACAAAGGACTCTCTAATCTTATCAAAAACCCTAAGTTCAGCTGAACTATCTGTTTTATATGGGATAGCAGGAATTATATTCATTATTTTATCTTATTATGCTCTTTTAAATACTTGCTATAGTCTGAAGTATTGATAGACAAAACAGCTTTAGAGAAGGTCTCCTCATTTATCACTGTTGAGTACTTAGGTTCAGAATCTAAAGTAAATTCAATACCTGTGGTTGTAATGTTAAGTTGATGCTCTCCTTTAGGTAATATAAAGGTATATTTGACCGCATCGATTTTATTTTGCTTTGCAAACCAAGCTTTAAAGTTTTGCTTGTTGAACATATCTTGCAAGGTTATTGGCGGTTGATTTTTTAAGTTAGAAAATGATATGTCCGAATTTATCGATTTATGATAATAATTTGCCATAAGTTCAGACACGTACAATTGAATTCCTGCCGATTCTTTAATATCTTTGGGCGTATTAATAAAACCATCACGTATTCCGAACATGATTGAATACAATAGATAATCTTCTTCAGTAAAGCAGTCTAAATTAAATTCTAGAAAATCATCGGTAGACTCTCTTAAAAATAACATAAACAATGCTTTTTCAACCGTTGATTTAGCTGTATTGAAAAACTCAGAAGCTGATTGATTCGGGTTCAATTCAAAATCAGTAAGTGTTTTACTTAACTGTTTTGCCCTTTGCTGTGATTTTTCCTGAAACTCAGGAGTATCATCAACAATAAAAGTATTTAAGAACTCAAGAATGTCATCCTTTATGTCTCTACTGCATGAAATTGTATCTAAAACCCCTGTGTACATTTTCTCAAGTAGCTGGTTAGACGGTGCGCTAATATTTTTTAGGTAATTTAGCACTTGCTGTAAATCAATAGTCAGCTCTTGCTCAATATGTTGCACGCCTGCTAAGTACTTAAAGACGGAATTACTTAAATCCCCATTTTTAGTAAAATAAAAACTGTTTATTAAAGCCCCTCCAATTGCATATGCTTTAGAGTAATTGTTTTTATCCTGAAATTGACTATTTGATCTGCATTCAATTGTATGGGTTAACTCATCGCTTACATTAGATACATCAATGATATTGTTTATAAGTTTAGAATAGTTTGCTTTAAATTTACCTTTTAAATCAGTAAAAACTAAATTTGAAAAAGTTTTTGCATTTGACTCGTATAATAATTTTTCTTCTTTATTTTCAAAGTAGATAAATTTGATACAAGTTAACGGAATTGCCCTAGGAATTAGAATGACTTCAATATCAATGTCACTTGGTTGTTCAACACTAGAGTCACCTAAGTTATATTCAATGACTTCATAGTCTGCTCCCATGCCAGAGTTATTTCTTAGAGCCTTTACACTACCATTAATATTATCAAGCGAACATTCTAGTACACAAAGTGATAGCCTTTGGTTTTCAATTCTACCTTTTTCTAAAACGTCTTTTGGTAACTTCTTTCTAAACAAAGGTACCCAGCCTGGGTAGTCCTCTAGAATATCTCGATAATATTTTTGCATACCACATGGTTCAGTTATTAAACCTTGTGCAATAAAGTTATTTAAATTTTGAGTGTTAGTAGCAAAAAACCATTTATCTTGGGTTAGTCTACTTGTTTTATTTTCAGGCATCATTACTTAACCTATTAACTTGATATTCGTTTGAGTAAATTTTCATCATTGGGTAATATCTTTTCTACGTCACAAGTCGCACCCTTTTCTTTAAGCAACACAACTTGTTTTATCGCCCTTGATACCATGACATAAAAGGATTTCTTTATGGCATCTAGATCATTATTTCTGATATTGAATTGATTGATATCTGCAATAAATACAATATCGAATTCTAGTCCCTTAACTGACTGGCTATTCAAAACTACTATGCCCCCTTCACCAAAATTTATCTTTGCTTCAGAACCTGAACGGTAAAAAGATATCTTTGGGGGGGGGTTATCCAACTTAATGGCATTCTGACTGACTAAATTATTTAGACAATCCAAATACGATTTTAAGACATCATTGTTAGGAACTATTATTCCTATTAAATAGCTAGGGTTTAAATCAAACTTCCTTATAATACTTGCCAATATTTTTCTTTTATTTTCTGGTTCATATTCAAATAAAACAGGAGATTTAATCGACTTTTTTGTTTTATTTGGTAACTCTGCTGGTGGACTTGCAGGATCAGTATAAAAATGAAGTGCCAACAAAGCTATATCGTAACTATTTCTATAATTTTCAGTTAACTCAATTACATCATCAACCTCAACTCCTAAAGCATCAGTTAATTCAATTCGACTAGAGTGTTGCTCGGTTAACTGTTGATTTTGATCTGCCACTACGAAAATATTTTCAATTCCCATGTATTGAATTGCTTCATAAAACTTGGGGGGCATATCCTGACCTTCATCAATAATGATTTGTAACGATTTAGCTTCATCTATACCCAGACATTCAAGTCTAGAAATCATCACTTCAAAATCAGGAGTATATCGATCTAATTTTGGTGCTGGCTCATTAGTCATGGATTCAATTTCATCGAAGAGCCACCATTTCCATGTTTTACTGTTCAGATTATTCTCAAGTAGTTGCTTAGTTGAAGCCTCCAAAACTCGATTATAAACAAGAAATATATAGTCTTTTTCTTCTCTAAATTTAATGACCCTGAGTAATGCAACAACAGACTTACCAGTACCAGGTCCACCTACAACTAAATGCATACCTTCTTTGGGTAACATTAATACTGAATCTTGATCTTTATTTAAATCTTGGACCCCCGGTAACTTAAAAGTTCTTTTAGCCATTGGCATCACTTAAACTTTTTACAAAATTCAGAAAGTTTGGAATATCGTTCGTTTCATTACCTTTTATAAAGACCCTATCTAAAAAAACATTATTACACTCACAACTTGGCTCAGGTATCAGAGCACATGCATGACATGCAGCACGATTAAGCCAACCGGGCCCTTGTCCTTGGTGTTCAGTACAAACTGGATCTAAAGAGCACCACTGAGCATGATTAAATACATTTGATAATAAACTTAGAAAGTTTAAAGGTTCGGAACTTTCAATTATTCCCCCTAAAGAACCTACTATATCTGGTACTGCGGTATAGATTAATATCCCTGACATGGTACTAGTAGTTTTGTCATCTTTGTTTTGAGTAGAGCAGTAAATTCTTTCTTTTAACGATGCAGCAGGGTAACCAGATGTAACTTCTAACTCCCTAATAAGCAGGTGTGCTAACGTATGTAGAAAAATAAAACGAGCTGAAATAGTTATATCACCAGTATTAACATCAGCTGTTATATTTCGCTTTTCAACCTCTGTGGCTCTTGCTTTTATTTTTTTTAAACTTTCCCATTTTTTCAAAATTTCTTCATCAATAGAAAAAAATATTCCTTCCCCCCAAAGCTCAATGGCTGGGAGCCAACTTGATTCACCGTCTATATCGGGAGGAACTAATTTTTCATAATCTTGCTCTCCACGGTTAAAACCCTGAAAAACTTGTATTTCTCTCAACCTATTCACTGTAACTAGATTATTGACACAAGTTACAATGGCTTCTAGATCAGAAGATAATTGTTTTTTCTGTAATTCCACCCAAGGTCCAGTTTGATGAGTAGTAATAAAATCTTCATCGTCGCGTAAATCTTTTAAAGGTAAGAGCAAGGCATCATATTCATCCTGCATTAAATCACCTTTAGGTATTTCTATATCATAATAGGGATAGCCAGCTTTTATTTCTCTTACAGCAATAACAATCTCTTCAACAGAGCATCTATAATTAGTAGCCTCTTGTTTAAGCTTGCTTTTCTTTAATGCTGGAAGTTTTATATTGTCTACCTCTCTTAGTAACTTTGAGTTATTACTTAACTTATCAATTACTTCATTTTTACTCATTCGTGATTCTGGAGGGATCACAATTGCATTGTTTCTTTCAGGTAAATAAACTCCAGGGTTATTCACTTCTAAGACCTCTACATAATCATCTTCATTTAGTAGAGGAGCTTTTTCATAAACCCAAGGTTGCTGTTTATTAATTACTTTCCCTTTGTGATTAGAGATTGAAGCCGAACTATTACATTTATTACAAGTAACCTGTGCTTTACCGCCAGCAGCTGTTGTTAGCTTCATATAGGGTGTTCTGTAATCTGCCTTACAAGTAGAGTTTTTATCTTTATGACAAATATAATGCCAAGGAACGTCATCTAAGAAACCATTACTACTAACAGCACACCAAATAACTTGCTCTAAATGGCCTGAACATTTTTCACAATGAACCTTTTCATGAATTTCTTTACTTTGATTTCCCCAAGGATTGGGATGAAGTAACTTACATTTTTGACAAGAAGCATAGGTAGGAAAAAGCACAGCAGGTAAATAATCACCATCTACAATACCTTGTTCATTTTTACTCGCTTTAGGAGGCATTCGTAATTCTTTATCTATATTGAGTGCTTTACAAACACGTTTTACAAATGGAATTATAGGTGCCGTAACTTGGCTATTTCTATCTTTCCAAAACCTAGTATCTGTTACAGCCATGAGGATATCATCTGTGCTACGGACAATTGAGCCTATTCCTGCGTAGCTTGTTAAGTGAGAAAATCTAACAGGGGTATATTCTTGCTTACTCTTTTGCATGCAATTTAACTCCAGGTAATATTTTAATTAAGGCCGAATTTTCTACATTCCGCATAGATTGTAGAGTCTCCCAAAGGCCATTGTTTTTACCAAAATCACAAAGTAAATTACTATAGCTTTTATCCTTTTCAAAATAAGCTAATCGAGTTTTGTTTTTATTACAGTATCGAACCTCTTCAGCCCACTCATTGACTATATTATCTATATGCTGGTTTACATTGGATTGTGTTTTTTTGTCTTTACCTAATGCAAGCTTACATCTTATTTTAAAGTGCTTTATTACTTTTCTAATCTGTTCATTTTCTGGGTCAAATTGTGCTGCAGACTCATTTGATAACAACCCTAAATTGCTATGCCTAATCGCGATAACAAAAGCTGCGTGTAATGCTCTTTTTCTAGCTTGGAATGTAAAGGGCGTTAAGCTAGAAGGTTCAACATAACGATAAAATGAACCATGAAATGATTTGAAGTTTTCATAATGCGATATACTTCTCGCCTGGGTTTTATAGTAGTTGATAAATACTGCACCAGGTACATCGCCCCTACCAACTCGACTACTTGCTTGAATATATTCCGCAGTTGTTAATGGCTGGCCATTAATTATCATTAAAGCAAGACGGGAAACATCTAAACCAACAGAGATCATATTGGTAGCTAATGCTACATCGACAGAGTTACCTTTGTCCTTGGAAACTGTTAATGATTCAAATATTGCAGCATTTTCTTCAGCACTTTGATTGCTAGTTATAGTACTTACATTTAGGTCACGTAATGGAAGGTATTTATTTACCCTTGAGCAAAGAGTTTCATCAATTATTGAATCTAAATCTTCAAAACTTTTGAGGCCGTAGGTTTTAGAATAGCCGGGTGATATTGAGTCAATCTCTTTTATTATATTTTCAAAAGTGTACTTTGCTAGGTATTTCCTAATCCCCCCTTGATACAAGGTTCGACTGTTACCTACACCTTTTAAACTACCGTGGTATATCAAATGTGTCCACCAAGAGTCTAGATATTCATCTTCATCTTTGAATAACTCTGTTGAGGCCGACAACAAAGCTCCTGCTAAAGGCTCTAGACATTGCTGTCTACTTAATAATGGTGCTAGATAGCCTATGTAGAGTCTCCCAGGTCTTACTGACAGAGGAACTGTTTTGGCAAAGTAAGAATCATCCATTCTAAGGCCGGAGGGTGGGAAAATTACCATATCCCTAGCAAATAATGTTTTTACCTGTTTGTCTGCATTTTTAATTGTAGCTGTAGATGCAATATATTTTGCTCTCATCCCTTTGGCTATAAGAGCGGTATCTATAGCTATTTCATAGACACCAACGATTGAGCCTAAAGCACTTGAAATAAGGTGCAATTCATCTTGGATAATTAACTCTGGGGGTCTATTACCATTTGTACCAAAAAAACTCCCAGCTCTTTCCTCCCATGCCAATCTTGCAAATTTATCTACTGTTGCTATTAAAAGGCTAGGAGGTTGTTTATACAAAGCCTCATCGACCACATTATATGGAAGGATATTGTTACTTTCTTCACCGAAGTCACATGCATTATTAGTACAAGTAAAATGAAAACTATCTGCCCTAGCAATAAAGTTACTTTGGTTAAATTCTTGATTACACCATGGACACGCATTCAGTATTAATTTACTAAACTGTTTATTTTCAACTAAATCCTGTGCTTGTTTGTAACTATTTGGAGAGCTTGCTCCACCAACCCACAGCCCAATGGTTATTTCTTCTGATCCTAGAAATTCTTCCTGCCTTCTTCTAATTAACTCTAAAGCAGATATGACTTTACTTGCCCTTAGAAATTGTTGTGAAGTGAGTAATCGAAGGGTATATCGCATTATGGCAACAGTCCCCCCATAGCTTGATGAGTACTTTTGGCGGCGATAAACAAACAAAAAGGCCATTAACCCAAGGTAAGCTTCGGTTTTACCACCACCAGTTGGAAACCAGATCAAATCTAATGTATCTCTAAAATCACTATCTTCATTGATTGCAGATTCTAAAACCATTAAAACAAATGCTAGCTGAAAAGGCCGCCAACGATATTCATTATCACTTTTGATTTTTCCTTTAGCTTTATCACTTGCTCTCATTTGCATCAACATAGCTTCATTAGCAATAGCAAAAGCGCGTTTAGCAATTTCATCTGTGCGAATTAGCTCAATACCTTTTCTCATTCTTTCTTTTGCACATTGAATCTTCTTTACTATTTTTTTAGCTGTAGTTTTATCTTCTTCTTCCTCTGTATCTACTTTATTTTTTTGCGTATCAATCCAGGATTCAAATTCATTCACGAAACTTTCTAGTTCAGTCAGAACATCTTGTTTTTCAAAGGTTTCTTTGAGGAAATTAAACTCTAATACTTTATTGTCAGTTCCTGCGGTATCAGCAGTAACCTGTGGAACTTCGACAGCGGGAAAAAAGTCAATCCAAAGTTCCATTTCTTCTTTTATGTTCTTTTTCCAATCAACTGCTGCTCCGTGCCCAACAGCATAAATTTTTTCATCTTTATAACGGAGTTCTAGCTCTTTTTCTTCATCTGTAAGTAATGATTTATCTTTAGATGGGTACTCACCTACATATCCAGAATCAACAATGCACTTAAACTCAACTTCGAAGAGTGTTTGAGTATTCCTGCTTCTGTTGAAGGTTTTGGGATCATTTAGTTCTTCTTCTATGTGCTGGTTATTTGAAATCGAAAGTGTAACGATAAAACCGTTTTGATAGGGCCTCCACAATGCGTCTATCTTAGCAAGGCCATTAAAGACTAGAATTTCAGTAGGTGAACCAACCGAAAATTCAACTTCGATACCATCACTATTTGTTAGTTGATTTTTTTCCCAAATATTTTCTTCAAATTTTTGGTTCGATTCATCTCTACCACTATTAATTAAGTTGTAATTTACAGCGTTACAATAAACTCTTAAATTAGGGTTCTCTCCGGAAATGAAAAATGAAAAACCAGCAGATGAGGGTGGGATGTATCTTTTGTTCTTTGGGGTGGGCTTAACGTCTACATCATCAGAGTCGTTAAACTCTTCTTCTTCATCAAAAATATCTTCAACTTCGACAATAGGGAATAAAAAACCGGTAAAGAATCGATTTAATGGACTTTCTCCAACTAACTTATCATCAGGTAATGAGCCTCCTGTTAATTGTTTCTTTGTCCAATCAATTAAGAGTTTCCTTTTTTTACTATAATCCATCACTTACTCTAGAGTTAAACTTATGACTTATTTTTCGACCACAAAAATATACCATTCAAAATTTATCATAACTCATTATTAAAACAATCTTTTTCTATATTTAAGTTACCTAGGATCAAGCAAAGGGTAACTATCACTAGAGTAACTATCTAAAAAAAACGCTATTCTACTTACAATCGCATTGCCAGTATCAATATCACTTAACAGAGCGTCGTTGCAACTATAATGCACTTTTCACATAATTCTTATTTCCTTTTGAACTAGTGTAATTACCAGATTTATCCCCTTTAACTTTTTCCTCTTGACATAGCCCCAAAAAGGCAGAACGTGGACAGCCTTTTTCTCTTGAACTTAACTGCTTTGGAAATACAAGTTCAGCAACTTCACCCTATCCATTGCAAGGATACATTTCTTTCATATTGTTAAGTTTATTGACAGTGTTTAAAGCAATTAGCCCGTATTTACCATAATTATCCATATTTGATCTAATTCAGCTTAATAAGCAATGATAACCTCAAAGGTATAAGGTATAAGGTATAAGGTATAAGGTATATTTTAATTAACAAAACGATCAAAAAATAAAGGCCCCAAAAAAGCTTTAATAATAAACAATACCGTACAAAAATAATTTTGCCAATAAACCCTAGCAAGAGTTTAGATGTAAATAGGTAGTTGGGCTTTGTCCATTTCAACTTGGCAGCTACTTTCTCTTTTTGTATAAGTTCAAACAGTGGATGGTTTTGATAAAGCTGCTACCAACGCTAACAGGTTTCTTCATTCCAAGCGGTAGTGATTCGAATGTATCGCATAAGACGCTATATCAATAACCAAAATAAAGGGTAAAAGCGAATACGGTCACCCCCCCCATTGTCTGCGGTATTCATACCTTTGTTTGATGTTGGTATCATTGCGGTAAAGATAGTCGCGGCGAATACAACAAGTAATCAAATGATAATAACAGTTATATTGAAGGAAGAAACTTGTTTACGGTGTGTTTTAAGCCATGTTGAGCACCTCTTTATGATTATTATTCAACCCTAATAAAGAGCTGTGATTTAATCAAATCTTATAGGTGTACAAATGTTCTAAAAGTAAGAACAGAATAAATAAGAATATTGAGAGTATATCTGAACTTAACTATTAATTTTTTCTTACGGATTTACTCACAAAATACATGTAATATATTTTTCAGCGTATTTCATTTACAAAACAATTAAATTTAAACAAGTGGATAAACAATGAAAAACTTCAATCTTACTCATGGTCTTAATTGGTTAATGGCCATTTT
>Ga0193951_1000420_pt1 | contig 19428 bp, 26 predicted proteins | sample BB_2_MG_FD_140370 | JGI IMG/M metagenome (GOLD analysis project Ga0193951, IMG submission 140370) | Microbial mat bacterial communities from the Broadkill River, Lewes, Delaware, United States - BB_2_MG | ecosystem: Environmental > Aquatic > Freshwater > River > Microbial mats | place: USA... | reverse complement strand
TATCAAAAATCATTTCAGAAAAACGGCTTTCACGTGGCGTCATTCCCACTTCTTTTTTAATTTGATTTTTCAGCGCGTCAAACGTTGATTTTGGGCTGGTTCCAAATATTTCCATGACTGCAATATCGTTTGCTCGAGTGTCAACGTAATCGGTTAGCGTTGTAAATATATCGCCTTTGCCAAAGTCTTTTTGGTATTCAAGCCATGAATCAGCATCTTTAAAAAATAAAAATCGCTTTTCAGAACCTCGGCGCGATAGCTTTTTACCCATTCTTGGCGCCGTGAAATCTTTAGTTTTATTAATTCCGCCGCTTGTAATGGTTTCATAAGTAAAGTCTAAAGCCGCCTCAAAATCTTCATCAGATAAACGATTGCCTAAATCATCAAGCATATTATCGCGATCAAGCATTGGCTTTATTTTTTCTTTCCAGGCATCAATGCCGACTTTCGTTATCGCTCTTGCGTCATGGTTCTGAGGTAGTAGCCACTTTTCATTTTTAGATACTGAACCGCCTTTTGCATTAAACTCAACGCGCAGTTCTTCTGTTAGCTTCGCCCAGCCATCTGCAAAACCTTTTATTTCGGTATCGTCTACAGCTTCACCATAAATGGCCTTAACCATTTTCTTTAAGCCTTTCTCGTCTTGACTCATGCCGATCATGCGAGTTCTAAAGCGTGATAAAGTATCGGCCATTTTTGCCTGGTACTTCCCCTGATAAAACTTGGCAAGGTATTCAACGTTAAAATAACCAGCTTTACCCTTTGGATCTTTAGTCAATAAACCAACTAAACCAGCATACATGCCATCAGGATGTGAGCTTATTTTCTCAAACGCTTCTGATAACCTAACCGCTTGAATTGCTGCTTCACGGCGCTGTCTTGATAGGTCGGCTAAAACATCATCAATAGCCGCTTCTGGATTTTCAGCCGCCTTTATTTTTTCAGCAACGTCTTTAGTGATCTTCCCCGCTTTAAAGGAAATATCAATACACTCGTTAAAACTAGCCAATTGCACACCTCAATATATCGTCCATACCTGCAATTTCATCATCAATGCTTTTCATAAAATCACCGGCATCAACAACTTCATCACCTTGTATTATTTTAGGGTTTTGTAATGCTTTAAACGCTTGTATATCTGCATCATAGTCTGATTCTATACCTTGACGTTGTAAAACGCTTCTTTCCCTTTGATTTATTGTACCAGTTGTAATTGGTTCAGTTTTTTGTATTTCGTAATTTTCCGCTTTTTTAGCTGGTGGGTTAACGGCTTCCATTTTATTGTTAACGTCACGTAGGTAATTAGAATCAACTTCAAGTTCCTTTTCAAACTTGATTTGGTCTAATCGCTTTTTATATTCATCAGGTATGATCCCCTGCTCAATCCTTGAAAGGTTTGCTTCTGCCCTTGCCCCAATTTCGTCAGCTTTAAGTTTTGTTTTAATGGCGTCTATTTGCGTTCGCAGCTCTAATCGCTGCTGATCGGCAACGCGCTTAACTTCTGCTTGCGCTTCTGCTTTTGCTTTTCTTGCTGGCACACCTTGACGGGCAATAACTTCTGGTTGCTCTTCGGTTATTTTTGATAACCGAGTTTCAAGATCGTTTAATGATGAAGTTAAAGCCTTTCGCTCACCTCGCGTTATCTTTTGTGAAGCATCAGCAATAAACTCTGTTTTTATTTCTTCAATGAAATCTTTTTCAAGCTGCTTAAAATCTAGGTTAATGCGCTCGGGATTTAGGTTTAAATCGTCCTCAACACGCGCTAGTGATTGCAAGCCAGCTGCGGCATCATCAGTAAGCGGTTGAGTTGATGCCTTTTCCCTTACTGCTTTGAAGTATCCTGATATACCACCAGTGGCAGCACCAATAACGGCGGCACCGGTTGCAGCAGTAGCGATATTTGTTAAAGCATCAGAAAACTCAAACGGCGAATTAATGTCATGCTTATGTTGGTAAACTAATGGCTGTATCATCATTTCAGCAGCAATTGCCAATCCTGCCTCGTTTTTGGCAACGGTTAAAGCCCGACCAAGTGCCGTTAAACTTTTTGTTGCAGTCCCTGCAGTTGCTATAGGCATGGTTGCTATATTGATAGGATCAAGCATAAACGCATTTGCCATCCCTAAGAACTGAGCCATGCCAGAGCCGCGCTCAAAAACATCTTGCGAGTATTCGCGGCGCTGCTTTAATAATTGGGCCCGCTCATCAAATAGTGTGCGATCATCTTTTACGTTAAAGTCTGGAAAGTCTTTTGCTATTTTATCGTAGTTAACGTCACCTACTGGAGAGGTATACTCTTGCAAATTAAATTGCCCTGAATCACCTAGCTCTTTCACTCGCTGCTTGCGCTGGTTAAAACCCTCCATATTTAAAAAGCGTGAAATAGATAATTCTTCATCTATTGTTTGGCCCACCCCGGCTGCAAACACTTCTGAGAACTCAGGTTCAATAACATTTTTCGCAGGCGTTAAGGTCTGCATTGTTTCGCGAGTATCTTTAGTAGATAAAAACGGCATTAGAAACTCCTTAATGAACTTAGGCTATCTGATATTGTTTGGCGCTTAATAAATCTTTCTGCTTCAATATCTGCCATTGCTTGTTCTGTCCATTCAATAGTTAACGGTTTTCCATCAGGCTTAAACAAGGCTTGCGTATCGTTTGCCATAAGAACATACTTATTTGCGCCAACGTTTTTAATTCTGCCTGTTTGGATTAGTTCTGCCGCTTGCTCATTAGTGAAGCCCATAACACCGCCAAGCTTTTCAACTTGCGCAGGTGTAAACGCATCAATGAAATCATCAAAGGTATCTTCTGTTGTTCCTCGCGGTAGTTCAACTTTAAAGCCGTTTATTTCACCGATACCACCTGTTACAGCTGACAATGATTCTTCAAATTTGCTTTGGTCAAAAACACCGCCATCATCAGCGGTTGCAGCGTAATGGTTTTTTGTTGCTTCAAGTATTGCCGCTTTATCTTGCACACCGTAAACATCACCCACAAACTCATCCAGTACAGGTAAGTAATCTGCTCGCTTTGGTGGATCAACTAGCTTTGCTGCTAACAGTTCTTGTCCTTTAAATACAGTAGCCATTAACGTTGTATCACCAGTTGCGCCAGCCATAGCGAAAGCAGGTTGGTTTTTAGCTGATATTTGCCCCCATACTGCAGGTGATTCGTTTAGCGTTGTTGCTAACTGTACTTTTTCTGGCACTGTCATTTCGTTAATGCTATTTGATAAGTTGTCAGCTTCCGCGTCAGTAAGTGGAGATACAGGCACACCATAATGAGCGCTTAACGAATCTGCTTGAGTTGCTCTTGCTGCCATACTTTGAGGGTCAGCGGGATCAAAAGGAACAAGATCAACAAGCCCTTGCTGAACACCAAGTGCATAACCGTCTTTCATAGCCGCTTTGTTTATTTCAGAATTAGCTTTAAGCATTGCGGAAAAATCAGCAACGTTATCAAGTTCACCTGTTTCAAGCTTGTTTAATTCTGCAGCGCGATCTGCATTAGATAAAAGAGAAAATGAGGCGGTGCGATTGATTCGATCAAACTGCTCTTGTTGTGGCGTTCCTGCAACCAGTTCTTTAACTTTTATTTTTTCTTCTGGCGATACTTCAAACCCTAAGCTAACAGCAGACTCATATTGTCTAAGTGCAATTTGAGCTTGTTTTTCTACCTCTTGAGCAGCTGCGTTTTGCTTTGCTATTTGGCGATTAATATCGGCTTGCTGCGAATTAGTGTATGTTTGCCATTCGTCAGGTGTCCAGCCTTTTGGCGCTTTACCCTTAATCTCATTTAAAACTTTTTCTGCTTCTTGCGGGCCCTTTGATTGAATTAAATCATCAAACTTTTTACGGTTCGTTTGCTCGGATGCTTCGCGGTTAATTTCACGCTTCATAATAAATGCGCGATCTGCCGCTAAATCACCAGATGCTACCATACCGTCTATAGTTTCATATGCGTTTACTATCTGTTCAGCAGAACCAACCTGGTTACCCTCACGCGCTAACCTTGCAGACTCGTTACCAAATGAAGTGACAGCAACGGCACTTTCTGCGGCTGCATCAGCTTTGTTTTTCTTTATAGTGTTACGGTGAACACGTAATCGCGAGTTTGTTACCTGTCCGTCTAGGAACTCAGCAACCTTGTCTTTAACAGATGGGTCAACCGTTTTTAATACGCCTGATACATAGCCACGCGCTTTATCATTAAAAGCTGCTATATCGCTTGTGTTTTCTGCTTCAATGGCGTTTATAGCTTCTTTGGCATCATTGCCAAGGCCAGCAAGGTAGGCTGTTTCTAATGACTTGTTGTATTGAGCAGTGGCAACACCGCCGGTTAATACCTTTTCGAAAATCCCTGCTTCTTTTTTCTCGAATGGCTTACCCTCTGCAATAGCAAGCTTTGCTTCTTCCTCGCCTCTTTTGGCTTCAATTACATCGGTTAACTGATTTGTTGAGCGCTTAAACGACTCAAGACGATTTAAAAGAGTGTTGGCGCCTTGTGTAAACCCTGTTGATAGGTTTTGTTGTTGGATACCAACTTGGTCAGTAAATCTTTTAGCTGCCATTAGCTACCACCTCCCTGAGTCATTGCTTTTGCAGCCCTATCTTCAACAGCCGTAATAAGGCCAATGTTAGCCGCCGTTTTAGCTTGGCGCTCTGCAATTTTACCTTGTGCACGTAAAGTCATAGAACGTAGTTTTGTTTGAAATTCATCACGGCCAGTTGCTTGAGACTCTTTGCGTATATCTTCATTCATCACTGATAGTGGCGAACCCTCAAACGCAGCAATTCCACCAGCACCAGCCGCGGCATTTTGACTAGCTAAAGCTTGTGCTAGTCGATCTTTTCTGTCGGCTTCACGCGATACGCCAGCGGCCTCTTCTGCCTTAGCTGCAACTTCCGCTTCACCTCTTGCTATTTTGCCTTGTGATCTTTGCATCCCAAAACTAGCAACATCAAGTAAAACACCCAAAACCTACTCCTTAACCTCAATGCCAATAGATAAAATCGTCATATTGAATGGGGTTGTCTGTGTTATTTCTATATCAGCTTCCAAAGACCAACCTAGTAAAGTAATCCTCTTTATTTCGGTTTGTGGCGCTGGCGCATTAAATTGATCTATGCCAATTGTTTTATCAGCTAATCGCTGTCCGTTAACTATAACCCCGTTAGATTCATGAACCCTAATTGCTGCGCGTAAAATCTTTTTCTTACTTGCTACATTAGGGCCATTGTTTAAACCAATATTAACAGGCATCGTTTTTATAACCGGGGTGTAAGGTAAGCCAGCCTCTATAACATCGGCATCACGTGTTATTGTAATCTCACCACCCGTTACAGTAAATGTTCCCTGGTATGAATTATCAGCTTTAACGTCTACGGTTTCACCCTCTAAGTGATCAAGGCCAGTAAGCGTATTTGAGCCACCAACATTAGAAACAATGGCGCTATCAGTTAAAGCAATATCTGATTCAACCTCGACATAGTAAACGGTTGATCCATTAACTTCCCTTTCAACAAGTAAGTATAGCTTGTCATTAACAACAGATACCGATTTAATATTGGAACTAGTCCAGCTAGTAAAAGCTTGCACACCCTCGGCGGCAAGCGTATTAAAAACAGTTAATGAACCATTTTCATTAAGCATATAAACATAATTGGCGTCACTTGTTTCAGTTCCTCGGCTTGCCACCAACTCTTTAGGCTTATTAATTAAATGCGGTGCCAATGATGAAACAGACGCCGATTGATTAGATTGAAACTCATTAACAAACACAAACTGGTTAACTGCTTTCCCTGTGCGCTGAACAAATAACGTGATCCCATCAATACTAACAGGGCGAACCCTGCGAGAACCTAAGTTAGTTTGAGGTGATACAGCAACGTTCGATGGCGTTATTGGCTCGCCTCTTCCTTGTGGTACATAGAACTCAGCACCACTGGTAAATACTTGCAATGAGCGATTGTTGAAAATAGACTCAATAGCGTTAACTTGATCTGTGTCCAATGTTACATCAATGCTCTCATCGTCACGCGCCCGACCTGCATCAAAATTAAAAAAGTCATTAACGTTTGAGCCCCAAAGCGTAGCCGGTCTTGATTTAGAACCGCCAAAATACAATCTAGCTTCATAAAATACGCATGTTTTAGGCCACCCGCGCGTAACACTCCATACGTTTTCCTTTGATGATGATCCTGTTTGACTTCTAGTGGTTGCGCCTGCAAAGGTTGCATCATTAGTTAATATTGCTGTTACTGTTATTAGCTCCCAGCTGTCAGCAGAATCACCGGCAAGTGTTATTTGAAATTCTGTGGCACTGGTTGCGGTAACTGTTATCCCTGAATTACCAGTATTAGAAAGGTTTTGCAGTGCATCACGAATGCCCTCAATGTTTGTTGAGTTATCGCCGCCAAAAACAATTTCCTCACTAAGCAAGCCATTTAAAGCAAGCTTATAACGATCGCCCTCTTTTGCATCAGTAAAAGAAATTGATTGAATTTCGCTAACCGGTGCAGGGCTTGAGCCGTCATTAAAATCATATTGAGGTATATTAATTAACGGCAAAGCACCAATAGACCAGCTAGTGTCTGAGGTTCTTGTTAATCGCTGGGGTGCAACATCAATGTGAGTAATAATTGCAGTATCGGCAGATTGAATAAAATCAAATTGCTGTACTTGCTCTAATGTCCAAGGCGTAGTTAAGTAATCAAAACCAGAGCCATTGATATTAGTTTGCAATATGCCATCTTTGTAAATCTGAACTTTTAAGTCAGTAAATACTAATAGGTAATTTTGCAGCACGTTAAATGAAAAGTTTTCTAAACGCCCATCACCATAAGCGGTGCCTAAATATTCTTGCCCTGGGCGGCGCTTAACTCCGCCTTGAGGCAAAGTTAAAACGTTTGATGCAGTGCGCAAGCCGTTATAGTAAGCCTGAATATCAATGCGGCCAACGAGTAAAGGATCTAGCTCGCCTCGGTTCATGTTGCTTTGAAAGTTCCATAAAGGCATTAGTACATACCTCTGTATCCGCCACGGTTGCCAGAGTGCGCATCAATTAAAGGGGAGTCGATTATTGATTGTTGCGGTCTGCCTTGACTATCAATTGCCATTGCTTGAAACTTGGCATTAATTGCCTTTTGTTCAAACAGTCCAGCCATTGCATTATCTTCTGTTACAGCAATAGCAAAATCAGACGCGAGTGAATACTCAAGCGACTTAACAAAGTGAGGTGGTAAATTAACCTCGTCAACGTTGTAAATATACGTTGCCAATAACTGAGTCTCATTAGAGTAAAGCAGATTGCCAATTAAAATATAATTGCTGTGGCTTTGAATGTTCCAAATTCGAATTAAATCGGTAGGTAATTGAAAGGCGTTATTGTACCCGGTCATAACATCGGGCTTTTGTGACAGCTTATTTAAACGCTGTTGCTTTAAAGCGAATGACCAAGGATGCTCGCTTAAGAGTCTTTTTTTTGTTTCAGGATAGATATTAGCGGCAACTTGAGCGCCAGCACCCGCATCTTCAAACGACGAAATAGGGTTATCACCTATTAACAATAAAGCGTTTGATGCAATATCAATTGAACTAGGCATGAATAACCCCCAAATTATAGCGCCCTCACTCCTGTTAAGGGCTAGTTACATTAAGCTAGTGTAAGTGACGAACTTAAAACAGTTACATCACCAGCGGCAGAAACAGCATCAACAAAGATCATAGTAAACGTTTCTGTGCCACCGTTCGCATCAACAGACCAAATTACATCACCTTTCTTTAGTCCTAGCGTTGCCGCTGCAGGGTTAAAGTAATTAGCTGCAACTACAGTTGCTTTTGCATCTGGCGTTGTATAGCTAAAATGGCGTGGTGCATTGCTGTTTGCCATGCTAGATAGTGGTAAAAAAGTGTCTGCAGTAAAAGCCATGGGCTTATCTCCAATTAGTTAAGGGCTGAATTAACAGCCCAATTGATTAAATGGTTTCGTTGTATTGTAGTTTAACAACGCCCTGTGGCTCACGCGCAACAGCACCAGCTTTAAAGATGCCGTTAGCTAACCAAGATGTTTTTTGTGCAACCCAATCGATAGTTGTTTTCATATCAATACCAATTGCTAGGCCAACAGCCGATTTATGGTAAGCGAATGCAACACGATCAGCAGCCGCACCAGGTAAGCCACCCTCTTTACGAGTACCAATCTTATGGAACTTAAAGCCCATATAAGTATCTAGCGTACCGTTTACAAGCGCTTTCACGGTATTGTAATCAGAGCTAGTTACTTCGGTATCTTCAAGCAGCTTTTGTAATGCCAATGCGCGCAAAACAATATGACGATCCATTTCATCTGCTTCAATATCATCTAAGTGACCGGCAGCACTACGCACTAAATCCAAAGAGAAGTTGGCAGAGGCTGAATTATCAAAAACACGGCCTGTGTCTGGATCTTCATCATTAGTTGCTACAAAGGTAACAGCAGCCATTGCATCAATAACCAGCTGATCTTCACGGCGTCCAATTGCTTTGGCGATAGTCATTGCAAGTTCTGACTTTTCATCAAAGTTAACTTCTGCCTGATCGAAAATGTCCGTATATTCTGGCGCGTTCCAGTTTTCTAAATCAGCTGTTTGACGTCCGTGTGTAATATCCATTGGCGTAACGTCTGCTTGCGTTGCTTTCTGATTTGCCAAGCCTTTACCCATGCGAGTAAATTTATATGACTCACCAGTAACGCCAGTACGAACCGTTACAGTTTCGCGTAGTGATTTAGTACCTTGGTATTCGTGTTTTACTTCTGCATCAAAGTCTGTGACTGCAGCATTCGAAAGGAATTTAGACATTATATGCCCCCTTATTAAATAAATTTTAGCTTGTTTAGTAAGGGGTGTGTCCTGAACGGGGCCGCCTAACTAAAAGTAATCTTACGATTTAAGTTTAATTAGTCATTGCTCAGGCTCAAAAGTGAGGTATCTGAAAGACTTAATTACAATAATACACCATTTATTTTAAAAACAAAATTTAATACCACATATTAAACCCACCTCTCTATTCTTATGGCTGCACTTGGCGCTGTATTCCATTCTGCACCAGCGGCGGCGGTAGGGTTGAAACCAATCAAGCCACCAGAGTTAGAGCCGCTAGAGTCTCGCATAACATCATATTTTAACGTGGTTCCGGCAGGCAATAAAATCCAAGTGTCATTTTCAAAGTATTGCGTTAAATTTGAGTTGATAAGCTTAGTTGAAATACTGCTACCAGCTTGAACATCATTGGCTCTAACTCTAAATAATAATATTGACGTTCCGCTTGCGCCGGTTCTTCCGTATTGCAATGCTACCTTTATTCTATAAAGCCCGCTCTCGTTTACAGTTACCGTTCCTAATTCGTCAAGCATAACAGGATCAGTAACATCATTAACAGCTGGGCCAAAGTTTATCTGCATTGCATTTGCTGGCCCCAAACCAGTTGGGTCTTGTTCATCTGCAGTGGCAATACCATCAAGCAAGCGCTCAATGTTTATATCATTAGTTGTGTTAAATGCATTAACGTCAGTATTTAACGTAATGGTAGAGCCTGCTTTATCAAATGAAGCCAAGAAATTACCATCGGCAGAGTCAACAATAATAAACTCACCTGTTTTAAGTTGGTTTATTTTTGCTATGAAATAGTTTTCAGCAATTACCTGGGCGGTAGTATCGGTTGTTCGGTACGCCCATATTTTAGGAGAATCACTATTTGCATTGGCTGAAACAGGGCTGAAATTCTTTTGATTAAACATGGCAAAACCTCTAGTTTATTTCTGCTGGTGGGTTGAAGTGCTGTATTACTTCGCGCAACGGCTCAACTTGCAGTATAACCCACAACTTTAAGTCGGCTTGCATATGCTCTATAATCTCACTAGGTGATGGTAACTCAACTATTCCGCGATCTTTATAATTATCTTTTAACTGTTTTGTTTGTGCATCTGCAAAAACCAGCACCCTGTAAGATTTAATAAGCGGGGCGTGTGGAAATCTTTCCGCCAATTCATCAACCCACTGCTCTCCCGGGATTATTGAGTATGTACTCATGCCCTAGCCTCCCATTCGTCACCAGTGTAGTTAATCATAGTGGCATTAACAGCCCCCACAGTTGCAAGCTGGGTGGCGCCTTGGGCTTTGTTTGTTAAAGGTATTTTATTAACTAAAATTCCGTTTATATAATATTCTAAGTCAGATATGTAGCCGTCAGAATAAAAACTCCCTGAAACTCTACGCCCTAAATTGGTATCTGTACTGGTTGCAATTGCTGGCGGCTCACTAGTTGGGGTTTTTGTGTCGGAGATTCCATTGACAGTTAAAGTCCAGTCACCAGAAACACGCTTTACTTCAATATCTAGATCTGTGAAAGAGCTTAGACCATCTATTAGCGGGGAATTATCAAGCCCAAATATAGCTAATCTTCCCTCACCTATAGAGTAATCACCTGTACTGTATATATTGATGCCGTAGCTGCTACCGTCCATACTTGTCATTAAGAAGCAGCCAGCGGTTCTGTCACCTCTATCGGCTTTTATCTTTAGCGTAAAATCTTCATTAGCAGCAGCCACTAGTGGTGATGTTAACTGCCAATACTTGGTCGCCCCATCTAATCTAGCAACGTATTCAATAGCGTCACCAAGAATAGGTTTTAATATTGGGCTTAGTATGCTTCCTAATATTGGGTTAAGCATAGAAGTTACCGTAAATTGCTAGCTTTGCATCACCTGTAATTTCAAATACCATTACAGCGTCTTTAAAGTCACCGAACTGTGCAAAGTCCGCTGTTTTTGGTTCTTCTAAGTTTACGTATTCACCATCATCAACACGAACTTTCATTTGCATACTGCCAGTTCCAGCCTTAAACGCTAGAACTTGACCGCCTTTCATTTGTATTTCTTGTGCGCTATCTGCGCTGGTAAGTAGTTTTGCCATGATAACTCCGATTGATACTAGTTAAGCTAGGCAACCAATCGGCTAGCCTAGCTGTTATTTACCCAATAATTTGTTTGTGATCTTCCGTTCCGTAAACTTCATTTCTTAATTTGATGTAACGCGCTTTAAACTCTGGATCTGTTGCAATGCGGCGGTTGCCGTGTTCGTCCTTTTCAAACTGCATAGACCGAACATCTTCGGCGGTTGCACCTGCATTGTTATTTGAGCCGTCAGCGTCCATTGGTGCGCTACGAGTCATTGAGATTAGACGCTCTATGGCCTTTACTGATTCTGCGCTGGTGGCTATTTGCTCAAGCCCTTGGATTGTTTCAGAGTCTAAGTTCTTATTAGCCCATTGCTGAATGTTTTCAATGCGTGAGTTGGCATTAGGGCCCAAAGCTTTTAATTGCTGTTCTTTGTATTCGGCCTGTGCCTTTTGCTCTGCAACCTGTTGCATAGCGTAAAGGTTAACCATGCCGTTAAAGCCCTCTTGGCTCATGTTGCTTTCTTTGGCAAACTCTTTAGCAGCTTCAAGCATAGGATCATCAGCGCTAATTTCTATACCCATTTCTTTTAGCTCGTCACTCAAAGCAACTTCTGCATATTCTTCTGGTGCGCCTGTAAATGCGCCAAATTTACCAGAAAGCTCTTTATATGCTTTTGCTTGCTCTGCGGTTGCTTCATCAACAGTTTTACCGTCAGTGGCATATTTATCTAAAAGCCATTCAGGGCGTTCGGGTTCTTGTTGCTGCCCCTCAACAGGTGTAGTTTGCTGTCCATCATCATTGCTTTGCTCTTGAGTTCCACCAGCACCACCATCTGCAGCGCCATCGTCAGCGGCTTCTTCTCGGAATACACGGCCTAACCAGTTTCTGTTAATTAGCATGTTACTTGCTCTCTACATTTTTAATTGTTAAATAGATATTACGAATAAACTCTTTATTGCCCTCGGCTATACCAGCTTGGAATGGCGTTGAGTTAGGCGTAACAGTTGGGTTCATTATAAGCGCTTCTTTCCAAATACTTAAAAGCTCTTTGCCTTTTGGATTTTGTTCAAACACTTGATGAATTAAGTTATCTATATTATCCCACATTGCAGCCTTTTCAGCTTCAATTTTAGCTAATTCTTCGGGGTCTGCAATGCCTATCATGTTATCAAACGGGTTGCTGCTCACTTTGTCCACCTTGTAGTTGTTGCCCTGCTGCTTGTTGTATTTGCCCTGCTACCTGCTGCGTTTCCGCATCACTACGAATCAAGCTAGGATCTGTCCCGAGTTGCTTTTGGAATTTACCGGGCAACTCTTCAACTTTAACTTTAAGCGCTATTACTTCCGGCGGCAAGAACTGTGCTAACGTTCCTAGCCACAATTGAGTGTTTTGGAAGTTTTCTAAGTCCTCAGCTTTAGCCAGTGGTGACATTTGTTTAATAGTAACGTCTTTACCATCTACTTTTATTTCTGGCAATTTACCGCGCTGAATAAGTATATCAACACAAGCAGCTACTAACGGTTCAATAAGCTCGGTCTTTTGTCGGCCAATAGATGCGCCAGACTGTTTTAAAAACTCTTGGTTGCGCAAAATGTTTTCAGTTGCTGAACGAACAGGATCATTGATTTCACCCAGTGGCGAACTAAAAAACGCTTTTCTTATGCCGTCTTGGTAGCTTTCAAGTAAACCATCAGCAATACCAAGATTACCAGATGGTGTTAATGGTCTTAGTGTAGGGTTAGCGTTGTCGTTACTTCCAACAGGAACAATAGCACCTGGTGCAATTCGTGTTGTGTGTGGGTTAAATATCCCGTCACTTCTACCGGTGTAAACACCGCTCATTTGCAAAGCAGCATTACCAAGCGTTAGCTCGATGATTTTATTTGCAACACGAATATCAGGCAGCTTTTTAATTGCAGGTCCGCGACCGTAACCCTCGCCCGGCGTTAATGACCAACGGAAAACAATTAAGCGTCTAGTATCGAATGACTGAGTGAACAATAGCTGCTTTTTCCAGATAACAACTTGATCATAAAGCTTGGTTGTTTGGTTAAACAGAAAACCATTAAGTATATCTAGCTCTTTGTTTGGCTCGTCTTTAATGATTTTTTCTAGCTCGGCGTTCATCTTCATGTTAGGCCAAGTGGCTTTCATGTTGATTGCTTCAACTTTTTGTTTACGCCATGCGTTCTTTACTGCTCCGCGTGCTGGCTTTTCAATGTATAGCTCAGCCAATGGTATATTGGTGAACTTAAATGCGCTTGATTCATCAAAGTCATTTTCTTCAACAAGTATTGCACCTGTGCCAATGCCAAGATCAACCAGTGACGGTGTTATCTCAGTATCAAAGTTAGAGTGATTTAAGTGTGAAAAGAAAGTATCAGTGGCATCTTTAAGCGCCTTGTTTACTTCTTCCACTTCTTCTTCGGGAATGTCATCACCTGCAGCTAAGTTCATCCACTGTTGCCATGTTGGCATTAGCGAACCTTGAATGCGTGATGCAAACTGCTCTATTCCCTCTTCTGCTGTAGAGTCAAACACAAAATGGTTCTTGCACTGCCCCTCAGCTTGAACGGTAAATGTTTCGCGTTGCGGTGTGCAATAGTCCATTGCTTCTTGATGCAGTGAGCGCCATTTATTATAGCGATCCTCTGCTTTATTGAAGCGCTTAAGTAGTTTATCAACAGACTCAAGCCCTTTAGGTAATTCAGCCATTATACAGTGCCACCCAAGTTTGTTGATTTGGTGCCTGTCTCTGAGGTTTTAATTAACAAAGAACGGCCACCTTTGCTAGCAAGCTGTTTCTTTCTTGCCAGTTCGCTTTCTGTTTCAGCTAATGCAAGCTCATCTTGTTGGCGTTGCTTTTGAATCAGCATGCTTTGCTCGTTCTGCGCTCGCTGTGCTGATGATTTGCCAGTTCTAAACGGCTTCTCTAATGCGCTCATCTGATTAACTTCCTATACAGTTGGTAAGGTGTGAACGTCCAAAAGGATTTTACACCAATTAAAGATTTAACCACCTCAACGCAATTAAAGCGGCAGAAATGGCCTCTATCTTTTGCTAAATCATACTTAACTATAACTCTAACAAGTTTACTGCAATTTGTCATTTTAGCTAAGTTCTCTTTGGTGTTTGGCACCATATCAATATCAAGGTGACTTCTCATTGGGTTAACTATGATAAGGAACTGACCACCAGCACTCTCTTTAAAAGCATAGCAATGATAAAAGCCATTTTTTAAATAGCGCTGTATCCAATGTTTGTTTGGTACATCAGAAAAGCACACGTGCCATTCTTCAATTACTTCATGATCCAAAGACATTGAACCCCCCTGCTTGTGCTGGCATTGAGAATTGCTTGTTATCTGGCTGTGCTAACCTATCTTGCCATGCCTGAGCCATTTGCCTAAACGCATCAGCGCCATTTGAGGCCCAATCATGCACTGGCCTGTCATTATAAACATCACGCTTTTCATCGTACTCACGGCGGTAGCTTGCCAAACAGTTAATTCCTTGAGAGCAGCGCTGCTCATCAAACCACACTCGCGGGAATATCTTCCTAGTCGCCTCAATACCATCGGCAATATTTGTAACTCTCGGAACAGTTTGAAATATAATCCCCATCTCTCTTGCAGTATCCTTTCTGCTTCTACCGCTCATTAGCTCTCTTGCTTCAATATCGTGTGGTGCAAAGTGATCACCAAAGCTAACATTGTGTTCACGGCCAAACTTATTAACGTAATTAATGTAATGAGCCATGCCCTCGCCGTTGTTTTCATAATAGTTTATGCAACGAACCTCTTTACCTACAGCCTGAACAAACCAGATGCACATATCATCGCCAATGCCTAAATCCCAAAAGGTATGTACTTGCAATGACGCCTCAATAGGAACAAAGCCTATTCTTTTATCTCTATGCGCTGCGGCTATTTCTTTAGCGTAATAAGCCCCAACAATAGCAGCATCAAATGAGCAGTAATATTCTTGCTGTATCATATCCTCTGACATACCAGAGGCGCGATCCTCTTCAATAGCCTCTTGAGTTATTATAGGCGTTCCATCAGGCCGCTTAGTATCATCAACCGTTAAGCATGAATACAACCAATTAGGGTTATTCTTTGCCATTTCAGCCATTGTATAACCGTGATTCTTGCCACGCGCAGTATAAATAAAGATTGCCCACCCACCATTTTCCGCAAGTATAGGGCGAATATAATCCCACGCTTTAGGATTGCACAGTGACCATTCAGAAAAAACAACGCCCCTTGGGTTTGCACCTACAAGGGCATCAAAATTATCACTTCCGCAAAGCTGCCAAATTGAGCCGCTTTTAAGTTCTATTTGCATTTCCTGTGAGCGGGTAGCGTTTCTTATTTCTTTCGGGCAACACTGGTCAATCATTCTTCTACCAAAACGATCTATGCCATCCCAAACAACTTTTCTTGCTTGCTTTTGGGTTGGTAGCATATGCCAATAAACACCGGGGTTTTCCATAGCCTCAGTTATTGTGTAGTTCATTGAGGTTGAATCTTTGCCGGCTCGGCGGTGCCAAACTGCAACGGCTCTTTTACCGCCGTTATCCAAAAAGTTCCAAAGGGGTATTTGATGCTCCATGCAATCCCATTCGTTAGGTAGTTCAATCTCCATCTTTTCCACCATACTGCTTGCGAACAACTTTTAGCGTTGTTTCCTGCTCCACTTTGTCAGTGAATAACTTAAGATGCTTTCCGATTAGCTCCAATGATTTGTTTGCGCCTGATGAATCAAACTTGTATTCACCGCTTGGCTCCATACCGTTGTCACCCTTAACCATTACAGGCTCTTCCTGCATACACCTTACAGCAACGCTTTTTAGATTGTTTAAGACCCACTCAGCGCTTATCTCGGCCTTTTCTGCTCGCTCATTGAATAAAGTCTGTATTCTTTCGGCTATATTGGGTTTTGCTAGGTTCTCACAGCCTATGTCTTTAGCCGTCTTTTCAGAGTATCCAGCCCTAATAGCTGCTTGAGTTGCGTTTAAGTCAATGATGTATTCTCGGCAGAACATTTCTTGCTTTGCTGTTAGCTTTGCCATGCTCTACCCCTAATGAACAGCTACGCAAATAATAGCAATGTATGTAATTACTATTAGCGCATAGACTATTTGACTTTGTTTGTTTTTACTCATGAGCATCTACCAGTTTATAGCCATGGTCTAATAGCAGGTTCTCTAAAGCATCTAAGAATTGAGCTTGTCCAGAGTTGATGTTTTTAAGTTCGATTAGCTCAGCGGCCATTCGTTTGTTGGCTGCTCGCATTTCAAGTATTTGACTGGCGGTTAATCCGCATACTTTGATTGGTTGTGTTGATTTCATTAGCAAGTATCCTTGTAGGGTTGCTTTTAGTTAAAGCCCATTTAAGGGCTTTTGATTTGAAGTGTTTAACGGTTGTATTTTTTACCCATATCGCTTTTGCTTGGTTGCCACTTTTCAATACCGTATTCTTTGAGGTGGTTACCGTTGCCGGTTAGGGTTGCTATTTTAGCTACAACTGCAGTTAATACATCAATGCGCTCTTGTAGTGACTCAATAACTTGTTCGGGTGTTAGCTCTGGTTCTACTTCAAGCTCTGGATCTTCTTTGGCTGGTTCGTCTAGTGGGCGCTCAAACTTCATAGCCTTTAATTGATTGGCCTTTTCTTCATCAAGGTTGAACTCAGTAACTGCAGCATTAAAAATACCAGTTGCTACTTCAATGGTATATTCACCATCCGCAACCTTTGATGATTCTTCGTTAATTTTAGCGAATGCTTTATTTAAATTACTTATAGCGGGCATTGTTAGTTCCTAATGTGGTGTTTGTATAATGATGCTACCTGTTCGCTTGCTCATTAATGCTTGCTCAGATAGTTTTAGTTTCTCGTCAATAAATACGACGTCTGTTCGCTGCTTGGCGCTTTCAATAATATAAACTCGCATATCTAAGAATGATTGCTTACTCATTCCGCCATTAGCAAATTTAATTGCCAGTTCCTGTAGGCTTTCTGCGCCTTGATTTATATTGTCAGAGCATAAGTTATTTATGCAATCTTCAATAAGTTGATCTATTTCGTTTTCAAATGGCATTGATTACCCCTCGCCGCTTTCTTTTTTAAGCTGCTCTTTACCGGCATCAATGGCCGCTAAGTTTTCTTTAACTTGCTTTTCAATTTCCATTTGTATCTTTTTGGTGTTGGTTAGGTGATACCGTACTAGTACAGCAATCATTACTAAGCCACCGATTGATGTTAGAAATGACAGAAGAGGCGAACCGTATTCAACATACCAGGCATTAAAGTTAACCCCGAACACAGTTGCTAGTGCCGTTTTTGGGCTAGTCATTACCTGGTTTGTTACTTCTTGAATTACGTGCTTTGTTTCTTCTCTCATTTAACGCTTTCCTTATCGACTTTAACCGGCATTTTAGCACTTGGTTTATTACTAGCACTAGAATTAAAGCGTAAACGGCAGCTTCTGAAAGCACCTGTATGTATTCCGTCATTTATCGGCCTCATTAGCATTAGAATTATTTGAGCTGACACGACTGCAATACAAAGAAATACATAAGTATCTGTGTCTGACATATAACCGTAAACTATGCGGCCATAAATATGAACAAATACACCGGCAAACGATAAGTAAGCCATGTATTTAGAATTGACTAAGCCAGTTTTAAAATAGTGCAATGAAAATAACGTGCATAAAACAGCCTCTTGCAACGTTACTCCAATGTAATACATTTTATCACTGGCTATATTGTTTGTTACTAAAAGATAAAATACGTATGAAATAATCATAATAAGCGCAGGTGTTCTGCTTCGCTTTTTAAAAGCAAATATAAACGCCAATATAATTAAAAATACGTAATTCTGCATTTAGCTTTCCTGCTTTTCATCTTCTTCGGTTTTAGTTTTATCCTTTTTAGGATCGCGTGGGTCACCGCCAATAGCTAAAATCATAATTACCGCCTTAGTTGTTTGTTTAAACAGTTATATTGAAACATGATTATAGTCATTTTTTGTTCGCTCGTACACCTTTTGGTATAGAGTCTGTTTGAACCCCGCCTCTCTTATCAACACTGCGCATAACACCAAGTCCAAGCATGCCGAATAAAACCTGGAGCGTAATATCAGAATGAATAATAGGAAAGTTACCACTATAATCAAAGCACACCTTAGCTATAAATCTGGCTATTGGCTCAACGATTGATATGTAAGCCAACCCAACCCCGCCAACCCAACCGCAAAAAGGACGCCAACCAGCCACAAATATGCTTTTGTGACCAGCTTCAATTTTATTTATCTCTAGCTGGCCAACCAAAGATTTTACATGCGCGTCCAACTCGGCTAAATCTCCTCGCTGGGTAATTTCTTTAAGCTTTCGGACTTCCTCGGCTCGCTTTGCTTCATCAGGCCATATTCTTTCAATTACCGACTCACCAACGTTAAGAAGTGCCGTTATTGGATCAATGCTCATATAAACACCTTTGTTAATTTCCTCATTGCTTTTATACCTTAGACTTATAAAGTCTTTTTAGTTTAATTGCAGCCAGAACGCCAAAGTAAGCCACCAGCGGCATGAACGTTTTATTATCAATTGAAGCATAGGCGAGCATGCAGAACGTTGAGCATAGAGCTATAAACTTATATGTTTTTAACTTGCTTAATGCTCTTCGCTTTTCGTACAGCGCTTTATTGATAATGTCTTGCTTCATTTCTTAGCCTTTAACTTGCCAATTAATACTTGGGCCCACTCTGATAACTGAATACCAATAGCTAAACCAATTAAACCTAAACCAAGCCAAGCAATTTCAATTGTTACTATGTATTGCCAGTCCATAAATTAAACCTTTAACCCTAGCGCTTTTCTAGCTGCGTTTATCTCATTTCGCCAATAACCATCTGGTGAACCTGCAGTTAATTGTAATAAACCCTGAGTGGCTTCCATCATCTCAATAATTCTCTTTATGTCTGATAGTGAACGCGTTGAGCGTTGCGGCCTTTCGATAGGTATCCAATTGTTGCCTTCGAAATAGTACCAGCATCCATGTGGGCTAAATTTATAATATTTAACCCTGCCAAATCTAAGTGTAAAATCAGTTGCCAAACCATCTGGCGCATTATTAATTATCGCCTTTAACTCTTCTAAATTTTCGATACCCATGATCAATACACCCACATCATTACTTCACCTGGCTCTAACTCTTCGCGATAAGCCCAATGAACAAAGGTTTTAGCTACACCAATTGCATTAAATCCCGCATCAATACCTAGCCTTACTAATTCTCCGCGCTGCAATCCACCAGCAACAGCAACATCAAGAGCTTTGCACTTTTGATGATCCGCCGGTGTTGCTCGGTGTATTTCGTCTGGATGATTAGGGCAGCGTCCGCCAGACGTAACACGCAAGCCGCGATTAGCTTTGTTTCTGGCAATCTGAGCTTTGTTAAGGGTGGCTTGGTCAACGCTTC
>Ga0193951_1000418_pt1 | contig 19495 bp, 20 predicted proteins | sample BB_2_MG_FD_140370 | JGI IMG/M metagenome (GOLD analysis project Ga0193951, IMG submission 140370) | Microbial mat bacterial communities from the Broadkill River, Lewes, Delaware, United States - BB_2_MG | ecosystem: Environmental > Aquatic > Freshwater > River > Microbial mats | place: USA... | reverse complement strand
TGGCTGGCGTATCTACCGGACGGTCAAGGAGCTGGCTCCGAAACTGCGAGGGTGGATCAGCTACTTCCGTCACGCCGATGTAAAAGGCGTGTTCGAGCAGCTGGATGGCTGGATACGGCGGCACCTGCGCAAGATCCTGTGGCGACAATGGAAGCGGCCGTTCACACGGGCGAAGATGTTGCAGCGACTGGGTCTGTCAGAAAGCAGAGCATGGCGCAGTGCGACCAATCAGCGGGGTGCCTGGTGGAATGCAGGTGCATCGCATCTGAATCAGGCATTGCCGAAGAAGGTGTTTGATCGCATAGGGTTGGTATCGCTGATGGGTAGTTACCATCGGCTCAAATGTAATGTATGAACCGCCGTGGTACGGAACCGTATGCCCGGTGGTGTGGGAGGACGGCGGGGGTAACCCCGCCTCCTACCCGATGCAAAAAACAGAAACCGCCAACAGCGCTGATCCCATCCACTCTTTATCCGCCGCGGGCGCTCAGCAGTGAAATACGTCCTCGCCGGGTGTGGGGCTTCCCCATGTGGGTGTGGTGGGTATAAACCAGGCTGTTGAACAGCTTGATCCTATCCATTTTTATCCGCCATAGCGCTCAGCTATGAAATGGGTCCTCGCTTGTATAAGCCCTCAGCTATTATTCACTGTTTTTACAGTAGGCTTTACGGAGAATCTCCTTAGCAATGCTCTGTGATCAGGGTAAAATCACGTGTTGAACTTCAGGTAGGCTACCAAGGGTAGTAGGTTGTATGGCCACGGAGCTTCCTTCACTTCCTTTTAAGTATTATGGAGCATGCATGTCGATAGATGTTGTCGTACTGGCCGCAGGTCAGGGAAGCCGGATGAAATCAGCGTTGCCGAAAGTCTTACACCCTATTGGGGGTAAGTCGATGGTACAACATGTGCTTGACCGGGCTGGAAAGCTTGGGGATATCAACACCCATGTCGTTATTGGCCACGGGGCACAGCAACTGAAAGATGCTCTGGCGGGGCAGTCGATAACATTTGCCTTACAGGCAGAACAGCTGGGAACAGGACATGCTGTTGCGCAGGCGATGCCAGAGGTTACAGGCTCTGGTGTTGTTCTGGTTCTGTATGGGGATGTTCCATTAACGGCCCCTGAGACATTACAGGCGCTGGTTGATATTGCTGGAACAGGGAAGCTGGGTCTGTTAACCGTAGAGCTTTGTGATCCTACTGGCTACGGTCGCATTGTGCGCAATGAGGCCAGCAAGGTTGTTGCTATTGTTGAGCAGAAAGATGCCAGTGCAGAGCAGCTTGCTATTCGTGAAACTAATACCGGGATTATGGCTGTTCCTTACGAACACTTGTCTAAGTGGTTGCCACAACTGTCTGCGGAAAATGCCCAGGGTGAATATTATCTGACAGATATTATTTCTATGGCTGCGCGTGACGGTATTGAGATCGCTGCGATCCAGCCCGAGAGTGAAGAAGAAGTACAGGGTGTCAATAATCGTGTCCAGCAAGCTCAACTTGAACGTTGGTATCAGCGTCAGCAGGCTGAAGCATTGATGGTTGCAGGCGTTTCTCTGGCTGATCCTGCCCGTATTGATGTACGTGGTTCTATTAGTCATGGTCAGGATGTCATGATTGATGTCAATGTTGTGCTGGAGGGTGAGGTAACGCTGGGGGATAAGGTTACGATTGAAGCCAACTGTCTTATCCGTGATGCTATTATCGAGTCCGGTGCACATATCAAAGCAAACTCCCATATAGAGCAAGCCCATGTAGGTACTGGTTGTCAGGTGGGCCCCTTTGCGCGTTTACGTCCAGGCACTGAACTGGCTGCAGAGGCGAAAATTGGTAATTTTGTAGAGACCAAGAAGTCACAGATCGGGGCTGGCGCTAAAGTCAGTCACCTCAGTTACATTGGCGATGCTCAGGTAGGTGCTGGTGCTAATATTGGTGCTGGTACTATTACCTGCAATTACGATGGCGTAAATAAATTCCGTACAGACATCGGTGCCGATGCGTTTATCGGATCGAATACCTCTCTGGTTGCACCGGTAGCTGTGGGTAAGGGGGCAACAGTTGCTGCAGGCTCAACGGTGACGAAGGACGTTGGCGAATGTGAGTTGGCCGTTGCACGTGGTAAGCAGCGCAACATCAGTGGCTGGAATAAGCCTGTAAAACGTTGATGGTTGCTGTATTAAAGCTGTTTACCATTTACTGAATTTATCGGGCGCTGTAGCCCTGGATTGAGCGGAATTTTATATGTGCGGAATTGTTGGTGCTATCTCACAGCGACCTGTAACCGAGATCCTTTTGGAGGGGTTACGCCGGCTGGAGTATCGAGGTTACGACTCAGCTGGGATGGCTGTGTGGAATGGAAAAGAACTTAACCGCCTGCGCCGGGCTGGTAAGGTGCAGGCCCTGGCGGATGCGCTGGCAGAACAGTCATTGGTGGGTTCGGCAGGGATTGCTCATACTCGCTGGGCAACCCATGGTAAGCCGACCGAGGCTAATGCGCATCCGCATATGTCAGGCCACGGGCTTGCCCTTGTGCATAACGGCATTATTGATAACTTTGAGCCCCTTAAAGAAGAGTTGATTGCCGAGGGCGTTGTTTTCAGTTCTGATACTGACTCAGAGGTTGTTGCCCACCTGATTGCTCGAGAGCTGAAAACGGAAACTGGCTTGCGTGAAGCGGTACAGACAGTTGTTGAGTTGCTGGATGGGGCTTTTGCGCTGGGGGTGATCAGTGCTGAGCATCCTGATCAGCTGGTTGCTGCTCGTAAGGGCAGTCCGCTGGTGATTGGTGTGGGTCTGGGGGGGGAGAACTTTATTGCCTCTGACCAGCTGGCATTGCTGCAGGTAACCGATCGTTTTATGTTCCTTGAAGAAGGCGATATAGCGGTACTGCCACAGCAAAGTATAGAAGTCTGGGATGCAGCCGGTGAGCCTGTTGAACATCAAGTGGTCAGCTATGAGCATGGTGTGACTGCCGCAGATAAAGGCGAGTTCAAACATTATATGCTCAAAGAGATTTATGAGCAGCCGGATGTTGTTGAACAGACTCTGGCGGGGCGTATTGCTAATGGACATCTGCTTGAGCAGGCATTTGGCGCTGATGCTTCAGAGCTGTTTGACCAGGTAAAACAGGTTCAGATTATTGCCTGTGGTACCAGTTATCATGCCGGAATGATTGCAAAATACTGGATTGAAGATCTGGCTGGCATACCATGTAACGTTGAGGTTGCCAGCGAGTTTCGTTATCGCACGGTTGTGCTACCTGAGGGAACGCTGTTTCTGAGTATTTCTCAGTCGGGTGAGACCGCTGATACGCTGGCTGCGCTGCGTGAGGTGAAGTCCCGAGTGTTGGGCTGTCTGGCGATCTGTAATGTGCCGGGAAGTTCACTGGTTCGTGAGTCAGACTTGAGCCTGATGACCAACGCTGGGCCTGAAATCGGTGTTGCATCGACCAAAGCCTTTACTACTCAGCTGGTCGCTTTGATGTTGACCACACTGGCGCTGGGGCGTCGCCATGGCCTGACCAATACTCAGGAGCAGAGCATTGTAGCTACACTGTCTGGATTACCTGGTCTGTTGCGAGAAGCGCTGGAGATGGATACAGGAATTCAGCAGATGGCACAAGCCTTTGCTGAGAAACAGCATGCACTGTTTTTGGGCCGCGGCAGCCTCTATCCAGTGGCGATGGAAGGAGCGCTCAAACTGAAAGAGATCTCCTATATCCATGCTGAGGCTTATCCGGCGGGTGAATTGAAGCATGGCCCGCTGGCACTGGTGGATAAAGATATGCCGGTTGTTACGGTTGCTCCACGCAACGATATGCTGGATAAACTCAAAGCAAATCTGCAGGAAGTACGTGCCCGTGGTGGTGAGCTGTTTGTCTTTGCTGGTTGTGCCCAGTCTGTGAAGGCAGAAGATGGCGTTGCGGTGCTTGAAGTGCCGGAGATTGATGTCCTGCTTGAGCCGATTCTTTACACCATACCTTTACAGTTACTGTCTTACCATGTTGCAGTACTGAAAGGGACGGACGTCGACCAGCCACGCAATCTGGCCAAGTCTGTTACGGTTGAATAACCTGGACCGCACACTTATATCCGCCAGCCAGTCTGGCGGATAGTGTTTTACTCCTGAATAAAATTTCAGCGATCTTTGCAAATTGCGGTTACACTCATAAAGCCAAAAGCTTATAGGGAGGTAATGGCGATGCGATCAACTTTGTTGGCAGTAGCGTTACTGGCTGGAGCGGTATCAGTACAGGCTGAAACACTGACATTCGGGATTGTGCCACAACAGTCGGCGAAGAAACTGGCTAAGAAATGGACCCCCATCCTGCGCTATATCAGTGCCAAAACAGGTGATAGCTACACCTTTGGTACCGCAAAGAATATTCCTACCTTTGAAAAACGGCTAGCTGATGGGCAATACGACATTGCCTATATGAACCCCTACCACTACACCGTATTTAACCGCCAGCCCGGTTATCAGGCACTGGCGCGACAGAAAGATAAAAAAATCAAAGGTATTATGGTGGTTCGTAAAGACAGCCCGCTACAGAGTCTGTCAGAGCTTGCTGACCAGAAGCTGGCATTTCCGGCTCCGGCTGCCTTTGCTGCGAGTGTACTGCCCCGTGCCCAACTGACGACCGATAAAATCCCGTTTAAGCCTGCTTATGTCTCGTCTCACGATTCCGTGTATCTGAATGTTGCCAGAGGGTATTTCCCAGCAGGCGGTGGAGTCATGCGGACCTTTAATAATACTGACCCTGAGGTGCGAAAGCAGCTGCGGGTACTCTGGACGACCCGTACTTTTACTCCCCATGCAATTGCAGCACACCCTGGTGTAGACCCGGCGGCTGTATCCCGCCTGACTCGTGCGCTGGTAGCAATGAATACAGACCCTGAAGGCCAGGCATTGCTCAAAACGATCAACTTCAAAGGGATGCAGGCTGCACAGGATAAGGACTGGGATGACGTCCGAAATCTTGGTTTGCAGATGCTGGATCAGCTGATCAAGCAGTAGCGCGATGTCTTTACGCTGGAAAACGATTCTGGGAATCGCCCTGATTGAAGGGCTGTTATTACTGTTACTGGTTTATACCGCGCTTGGTTATATGCGCAGTGCCAGTTATGACAGCCTGCTCAAGCGGGCTCAGACTACCGCCTCGCTTTTTGCGACCACTACCAAGGATGCTGTTTTGTCCTATGATCTGGCGTCGTTGGAAACCTTTACGGATGAGCTGATGAATAATCCGGATATGGAGTATGCCCAGGTGACGGATGCTGATGGTAATGTGCTTGCGGCGTCTGGTAATGAGGCGTTGCTGGCAAGGCCTTTTGTGCTGGATCAGTCCCCTGATCAGATTGATGATGGTGTGTTTGATATTCAGGCCAATATCATTGAGGGGGGCGAGGTCTATGGCCGGGTCCAGATTGGTATTGATACAGCATCGCTTGAGCGGGCGATTTCTGCGACTCAGAGCTGGAGTATTACCATTGCCAGCATTGAGATGGTGCTGGTAGCGCTGTTTTCTTTTGTGCTGGGAACTTATCTGACCGCACAGCTGGCAACGTTACGCAGTGCTGCAAAGAGCGTTGCCAAAGGCGAGCTGGACACCGAAGTGCCTGTTCGTAGCCGGGATGAGATTGCCGAGGTGGGGCAGGCATTTAACGTTATGGTCAGCCGGTTACGGATCAGTCAGCAAAAGCGTGATGAATATGAGCTTGAGCTTACCGAGCTGAACCAGACACTGGAAGCACGGGTTGAGCGGCGTACGGCTGCACTGGTGAAAAGTAATGAGGAGCTGAGTGGTGCAAACCGTCAGATTCAGCAGACTCAGGCGCAGCTTCTTCAGTCGGAGAAAATGGCGTCGCTGGGGCAGATGGCTGCAGGGGTCGCTCACGAGATCAATAACCCGGTAGGTTTTGTAATGAGTAACATTTCCAGCCTCAGTGGCTATGTTGGAAGCTACCAGGGGTTGGAGCAGAAAATCAGGCCATTACTTGAATTATCGCCAGGTAGTGCTGAGTGGCAACAGTGCAGAGATGACGTTGAGGCATTTATTGCTGCTGAGGATTTTGAGTTTATTCATGATGATATCAGCGAGCTGATGACTGATGCACTGGAGGGGTCACGCAGGATTCGCGATATTGTCCAGGGTCTGAAAGAGTTTTCACATGTGGACCAGGCCGAACAGCAGGAAGCTGATCTGAATCAGTGTCTGGAAACCACACTGAAGATTGTTAATAACGAGCTGAAATACAGCTGCACAATTCGTAAAGACCTGCAGTCACTACCATTGTTACGCTGTAGTCCGGGGCAGCTTAATCAGGTGTTTATGAATCTGCTGGTGAATGCTGGTCAGGCTGTTGGAGAAGAAGGTGGAGTGATTGGTATCCGCAGTCGTGATCTTGCTCAGGCGGTTGAAATCCAGATATTTGATAATGGTCAGGGGATTGAACCGGAGCATGTTGCCAAGCTGTTTGATCCCTTTTTCACTACCAAGCCCGTAGGCGAGGGCACTGGACTGGGGCTGGCAATCTCATACGGTATTATCCAGGACCACCATGGCTCGATTACAGTGAAGAGCAAACCCGGTGTCGGCACCTGTTTTACCATACGGCTACCGAAAGGAAGTGGTACCAGCGAGGCAGGTCAGTCAGTGGGGGATATGGTTCAAGCATAGGCTGACTCTGGGTAGAGCCGATGATCGCACCGGCTCTACCGATGGGTCAGATATCATCAAACCAGAACTCATCATCAATGTCGTGCGCCAGAACTTTCTCTTCCTGATGGCGTTCTATTGCACGGCGAGCGGCAAGGGAACGCTGAGAGGCGCGCTTTTTCTGCTCAATCTTTTCCTCCTCTTTAAAGCCGACGAGTACATCAAAGATTTCTGTGGGCAGAGTCTGTGTGGTGTCTGAGTTTTTCCGTAGCTGCATAACACTTTCTCCTCAACAGCCGCTGTCGAAGAACCCGGGAACATTCCTGTATGCCCAGGGCAGAGACAGCGTTCAATTGCGTTTTATCGCACTACTGCTTAAATTTCAACCAGTAATTAATGGGAGAAAGAGTAAAAGTGCGCCATGTCAGGACTATGACATCCTGACTGCAGGGATATGAAAGTGTGCTGGAAAGGTGAAGGAATTACTTGGGGGGACGGCGCACAGGCAAGCGCTTATCATTCTGGCGCAGAGAACGTAAGGAGCGTTTGATGGTTTTCAGATGGTCAAGCAGGCCTGGACCCAGCCGCATAGCCACGCCGACAGCCAGTACATCAATAACCACCAGGTGCAGTACCCGGGAGGACATCAGTGTACTGAGGTCTTTATCCTCTTCCACATCGATATGGATCGGGATGGTGGCCAGGTCAGCCAGTGGGGTATTGCCTGGGCACAACGAAATAACGGTGGCACCGGTATCACGCACCAGCTTGACAGTATGAAGCAGATCTTTGGTGCGCCCGGTCTGGGAGATTGCAACTACTACATCATCATCGCCCAGGGTAACAGCTGAGATTGTCTGCATATGAGGATCATCATAGGCAGCAGCAGAGATCTTCAGGCGGAAGAACTTGTGCTGAGCATCCGTACATACGGGGGCGGAGGCACCAAAACCATAAAATTCTACCCGGTTTGCGCCAGCCAGAGCAGTAATGGCATCTTCCAGTGACTCAGCAGGTAGCTGATCGCGAATGTTGATCAGATTACCGATCATTGAGTCGAATATTTTCTGTTTGAACTCGCTGACCGTATCTTTGCTGTTAAGCGAAAACTGCTCAAAATTGGCGCTGCTGGCCAGCCCCTGAGCCAGGGTCAGCTTGAAATCCTGAAAGCCATCGTAATTCAGCGCACGGCAGAACCGTACCACTGTGGGCTCGCTGACGCTGGCTTCAGAAGCCAGATCAACGATGCGCATATGAATTACTTCGTCCGGCCGGGCAAGGACATAGTCCGCTACCTTTTGCTCTGACTTACGCAGTTTGGGCCGCGCATCCGCAATGGACTGCAGCAGATTGAACGAATTCAAGAGGATCTCTCACCTGGCCTGTAGAAACTGCACAGAGTATATCAATGTTGTTATCTCAGCTCACCCTGGTGTTCTGCACCTGCCAAATTGCGACCTGGCAAGGGCCGTGGTACTTTTTGTACCTTCACCGAGGATAATAACAAAGGAGTGCACGCGTGAAACGTCGTGACTTGATTAAAGCAGCAGGCCTGGCAGCTGCTGCAGGTGCAGCCGCTGCAACTGTACCGGCTCATGCCGCAAAGAAAATTCGCTGGAAAATGGTAACCACCTGGCCAAAGAACTTCCCTGGCCTGGGTACTGGCGCTAACCACCTGGCAAAACTGATCAACGAGATGAGTGCCGGACGTATCGATGTGAAAGTCTACGGTGCCAAAGAGCTGGTGGGCGCACTGGAGATCTTTGATGCCGTGTCTCAGGGCACCGCTGAAATGGGTCATGGCGCCTCTTATTACTGGAAGGGTAAGAGCCGTGTGGCGCAGTTCTTCGCGGCAGTGCCCTTTGGCCTGACCGCTCAGGAGATGAATGGCTGGCTGTATCACGGTGGCGGTATGGAGTTGTGGGAAGAAGCCTACGCCCCGTTCGGCCTGGTACCAGGTGCAGCGGGTAACACCGGTGTTCAGATGGGCGGCTGGTTCAACAAGGAGATCAACTCGGTTGCTGATCTTGAAGGTCTGAAAATGCGTATGCCTGGGCTCGGCGGTGAAGTGCTCAAGCGTGCAGGTGGTACGCCGGTACTGTTACCTGGTGGTGAGATCTTCCCAGCACTGCAGTCTGGTGCAATTGATGCGACAGAGTGGGTAGGCCCTTACAATGATATGGCATTTGGTCTGCACAAAGCGGCTAAATACTACTACTACCCGGGCTGGCATGAGCCTGGCACCACGCTGGAGTGCTTCGTCAACAAAGAAGCGCTGGAGGCCCTGCCGAAAGACCTGCAGGTGATTGTGCGTAGTGCGATCAAGATCGCCAACCAGGATATGCTGGCTGACTTCACGGCCAAGAACAACAAGGCACTGGAACAGCTGGTGACTCAGCACGGCGTGGAGCTGCGCAAGTTCCCGGATGAAGTCCTGCAGAAACTGCGCCTGCTGTCTGATGCGGTGGTACGTGAAGAAGCGGATAAAGACCCAATGACCAAGAAAGTCTACGAGTCCTTTGTTCAGTTCCGTGACCAGGCAACCAAGTGGCACGCAGTGTCCGAACAGGCTTATCTGAACGGTCGTAACCTGGGCTGAGTGTTCGCCCGGCAATAAAAAAGCAGACCGAGGTCTGCTTTTGCTGAAACCCTGCTACGGCAGGGTTTTTTGTGCTTTGTATACCCTGCTTAGCCGTACACCAGATCTGGCAACCAGGTAGCCAGTGCTGGCCATGCGGCCAGAGCGGCCAGGGCAGCCAGCTGGATAGCAATAAAAGGCACCACGCCGCGATAGATCTCACTGGTGGTGATTGTTGGTGGCGCGACACCACGCAGATAGAACAGTGCGAAACCAAATGGCGGTGTCAGGAAGGATGTCTGCAGGTTGATCGCAAACATGATACCCAGCCATACCGGGTCCAGACCCATGGACAGCAGAATCGGTGCAACGATCGGCACCACCACAAAAGTGATCTCGATGAAGTCCAGGAAGAAGCCCAGCAGGAAGATGATCAGCATCACCAGTGCCATGGCACCAAACACACCGCCTGGCAGATCAGTCAGGAAATCACGGACCAGATCATCACCGCCGTAGCCACGGAATACCAGTGAGAAAATAGATGCCCCCACCAGGATGATAAATACCATTGAGCTGACCTGAGTGGTCGAGCGCATTACCTCCTGCAACACCTTCAGGTTGAAGCTGCGCTTGAAGATCGACAGCACCATAGCACCTACGGCACCGACGGAGGCCGCTTCGGTTGGTGTTGCCAGTCCGCCCAGAATGGAACCCAGCACCGCACCGATCAGAAACACCGGTGGCAGCAGTGCGTTAGCTGCCTTGGCCCAGAGGTTTCCAATATCATCCAGCTCTTCCTGCGGGATAGCAGGCAGGGCTTTAGGGGTAATGATTGAGCGATAGATCAGATAGACAATGTAAGCACCGACCAGCATCAGGCCAGGAATCAGAGCGCCGAGAAACAGGTCGCCCACGGTGACGGTTTCGGGCGAGAAGATCCCCTGGTCGAGCTGGCTCTGCTGATAAGCAGATGAGATCACATCGCCCAGCAACACCAGTACGATGGACGGTGGAATAATCTGTCCCAGGGTCCCGGATGCACAGATAATGCCGGTGGCGACTTTCGGGTCATAGCCCCGGCGCAGCATGGTTGGCAGTGATAGCAGACCCATGGTCACCACGGTGGCACCGACGATGCCAGTACTGGCGGCCAGCAACATCCCTACCACGGTGACCGAAATACCCAGGCCGCCACGCAGGGTGCCGAACAGGGCGGCCATGGTGTCCAGCAGCTCTTCGGCAATACGGGATTTCTCCAGCATGACGCCCATGAACACGAACAGCGGTACGGCGATCAGCACCTCATTGTTCATGATGCCAAACAGCCGGTTGGGGATCGCCTGCAGGAAGATCGAATCAAAATCGCCAGTCAGGGTACCGATCGCCGCAAACAGCAGGCCGGTGCCAGCCAGCGAGAAGGCAACCGAATAACCCAGTAACAGAATAAAAATAGCGCCGACAAACAGCAGCAGGGGCAGCAGCTCAATCATAAAGCGTGTTCCTCGTCCGGTTTGAGCAGGTGTTCCTGGCCACCGATGACCAGAATACTGCGGATCAGCTCTGCAACACCTTGTAGCATTATCAGCACCGGCATCGCGACGATGGCACCTTTGAGTACATAGCGATACTCCAGTCCGCCCGCTTCCTGGGAGCCTTCTTTCAGCGCCCATGAGCTGGCGACATAATCCCAGCTGATATACAGAATGAAACCGGATACTGGCAGCAGCAGAAACAGCACGCCAATCAGGTTGATAATCGCTTTGCCACGCTCGCCCAGTGGGCGGTAGAAGATATCGACCCGTACATGGCCATCATGTTTAAGGGTGTAAGCGGCACCTAGCAGGAAGATGAAACTGTGCATATAGATCACAGATTCCTGCAGAGCTACGTTGCCGATGTTAAACAGGTAGCGCATAACGACGACGGTGAAGGTGACCAGCACCATGATAAGTGTCAGCCAGGAGATGAGGTTACCTGTCCACTCACTGAGTAGATCAAGTTTGCGCATCAGACCGGACAGGAAGGAGGCTTGCTGCATCCTGGGCTCCGTTGTGATTTATGATTTTAGTTATCGGGCCTGGAAAGCGGAGTCGGGGCGGCCATACATGGCGGCGGGGTGCCTTTCCGCTTCACAGGCATCTGCCTTGAAATAGCTGCAAAGTATATCAATTTCGCCGTTTGGGTCACTTGATGTCTGTAGTCTGGGAGAACTAAGTTCTTATTTTTACTGCCTGACGCAGTGGTCGTTCAAAAAATACGCAAAAACCCCGGCTATGGCTGGCGTTTCAGGGCTGCAAAAGGCTGGAAATGGCTTACAATAGGGCGGTTTTTGCACCTATGCCCAGAGATCGGAGAATTGTATGTCTGAACTGCCGCAGATTGACCGCCAGCTGGCTGCCCTGAAAGACTGGCAGCTGGCCGCCTTTTGTGCTGCGCTGAGCGAGCGTATGTACCCCAACTTTGCCCTGTTTTCCGATCTGGTGGAGTTTGGCGATAACCAGAAAGTCCGCACCGTGCTTAATGGTGTCTGGGATTTCCTGGCTAACACCGGCGCTAAAATGAACTTTGAAGTACAGCTGGGCCATGTTGAAACCAATATGCCGGACCTGGAAGAGTTCACCATGTATGGTGCAGTGCCTGCCCGTGATGCCGTACTGGCACTGGTGCAGACGCTGGATTGCATCCTGGAATCTGATCAGGAGCTGGCCAGTGATGTTGCCAACCTGTCCCGTGAGTGTGTCGCGACATTTATCGAGTTCTCGGAAGGTGATGACCAATTGTCTGATGAAGAGCTGCTGCGCCTGATCAATACCCACGAGCTGATGGAGATTGAGGATGCGTTTCAGCAGGAAGTGCTGGATCAGCTTAATGCTCATAAACAGCCTAATAAAGCACTGATGCAGGGCCTGAAAACTCTGGCAGCCAATGGTGGTGTGTCCAATATTGGCGTGCGTGCGGACGACTGATGTTAAAACTTGGTGTGCTATTACTGGTGGTGCCTGCGGTTGTCCTGATGGGTATCTATATGTACGAACAGTCGCTGGTGGAAGACTGCCTCAAAGCGGGTGGTTCCTTTGATTATATTGATCAGATCTGTGATCTGAGCACCACCCAGCCGTTTATCTCTCTGATGGCTCGCCAGCCGTTGCTGGTGAACGGTGGTATGTTGCTGTCCAGTATCGGGCTTATTATCTGCCTGTTCCGGCTGTATGTGCCGGCACCTCGTAACCCTTCTTAACAGGATTTACCGATGAAAGTATGGAAAACAGTACTGGTGCTGGTGGCTGTGCTGGTGGCCGCCGTTGTGGTACTGGGCCCGGACTGGCTGGAGAACTGGAATGCCCAGCGGGCGCAGGAAGCGAAACAGTACCGTTTGCAGGGTGAAACGTTTGGGCATACAGCGGACACTCAGCAGTGCATGGATGCAGCGCTCAATAATCTGCAGGGCTGTGTGGGCAATACCTGCACCATTAACCAGGGGGTTTTTCTCAAAGCCTGCCTGAGTGTGGCAGAGCCAAACCCGGTGTTATGTGAAGGAATCCCGCCGTTTCGTAACAAGATGCTGGAAAAAGAGAAAGAGTGGGCACGCTACTTCTGTGCTGACAAAGCCATTACCCACGATGGTTGTCGCTTCCTGCTACGTCGTCAGCAGGCGTTCTGCTCGGGTGGCGTTCCGGCCGATGCGGTAGCTGACCAGGCTGAGCCCGAGTCACATTGATGCTGTGTCGTGCCCTGGCTTCAGGGCACTATGCGCTGAGCCTGCTTACAGGGTCAGAATAATCTTGCCACGGGTATGGCCGCTGGCACTCTCGGCAAAGGCCTTACCGACTTCTTCCAGAGGGTGGGTGGCTGCAACAGTCAGCTCAATTGTATCTGCCGCACATAACTGAGCCAGTTTGCTAAGTTGCTCGCCATTGGCAATCACGCGAATGGGCTCGACCCGTTTTCCCTGGGCCTGCCCGGCAGCAATCAGCTGGTCTTTGGTGACGGAGGGCAGAGTCACCAGCACACCTGTATCGTTCAGACAGGCCAGTGCCGCTTCGCCGCTGTCACCGCCTGCGCCATCCAGTACCAGATCCACATTCTGTACCTGAGCTGCCAGCTTACCGTGGTTGTAATCAATGCACTGATCAGCCCCCAGCTCTGTCAGCCAGGCATGGTTGTGAGCCGACGCGGTCGCGATAACCTGCGCTCCTTTCCACTTGGCCAACTGAACCGCCAGGTGACCGACCCCACCGGCAGCAGCTGTAATCAGCACCCGCTGGCCGGGTTGCAGGTTGCCCTTGTCAAACAGTGCCTGCCAGGCCGTCAGCCCGGCCAGTGACAGGCCGCCGGCATTGATCAGGTCCAGTGAGGGCGGGCAGAGTGCCAGCTCGCTCGCCGGTGCAGCGACATATTCGGCACAACAGCCAGCGGGCTCCGGGAAGCGCAGCAGCCCCAGTACCGGGTCACCCACGTTAAACGCAGTGACATCGGAGGCAACGGCATCCACGGTGCCCGATAGCTCCCAGCCGGGTATAAAGGGTAGCTCGCCAATAAAGGGGGCAGCCCCACCGCCGCTGCAGGTTTTCCAGTCGATCGGGTTAACCCCGCAGGCGGCGGTACGTACTCGTACTTCACCTGCCTTGAGTGCTGGTTCCGGTTGCTGCTGTACGTTCAGCTGATCGAGGCCGAAGCGCTCAAGCAGGATCGCTTTCATGGTTTACTCCTGTCAGTGTTATCGCCGATAGGGAGATCATAGGGGATTTCTGTTAGGCTGTGCCAGCGCTGCGAGTGCAGCAAATTGATGTAAATATCGCGCGGCCAAGTACGGCGCTGCGCCCGACGTAGGGGATAACGGTGATCTATCTGGCGATGATTGAGCAGGTGCTGTTCTTTATTGGGCTGCTGGTATTTCTGGTATCTCTGGCGATGTATGCCGGACGTACCCGTGATTTTAAATCGCTGCTGGTATTCTGGCAGCCGACAATCAGTTTCAGCCGAACCGAGTTCCTGGTAAACCGGTCTGGGCTGACCATGATGATTGTCGCTGTGGCGATCCGTCTGGGGCTTTATTTTCTGGGGTAATACGCATGGCAGGAAATCCATTACGTGGCGCGGGCTATCTGCTACGCGGTGCGGGTATGTTGAATACGCCGGGATTGCGTACATTTGTACTGATTCCGCTGCTGGTAAATATTGTGCTGTTTGTGGGCGCGATCTGGCTTCTGATCGATCAGTTTGATCTCTGGGTGGCGTACTGGATGAGCCAGCTGCCTGAGTGGATGTCGTTTCTGGACTGGTTACTCTGGCCCATGTTTGCCGGTCTGGTACTGGTACTGGTGTATTACAGCTTTAATATTGTCGCCAACCTTATAGCAGCTCCCTTTAATGGCTTACTGGCTGAGAAAGTTGAACTGCGACTGCGTGGTAAAACTGACAGTGTAGATGGCTGGCAGGAGATGCTGAAAATGGTGCCTCAGGCACTGGGCCGTGAACTCTCCAAATTGCGCTACTACCTGCCCCGGTTTCTGCTGATTCTGGTATTGACCTTTATTCCGGGGGTCAACCTGCTGGCACCACTGTTGTGGTTCCTGTTTGGGGCCTGGATGATGGCCATTCAGTACTGTGATTATCCGATGGATAATAACCGGGTCAGTTTTGGCCAGATGAAACTGTTGCTCAAGTCACACCGTATGACGGCGCTGGGCTTTGGTGGCCTGGTGCAGCTGGGGATGCTGATCCCGGTGATCAACCTGATTCTGATGCCGACTGCGGTGGTTGGGGCTACCATCTACTGGGTGGAAGAGTACGCGGAGAACTCTGATCTGCGCGAGGCATGAGCGGATTTCGATAGAAAACCCCATCAGCCAGGGTGGTTGATGGGGTTTTTTATGTCAATTGGTAGCCTTGCGTGCTTTACCCGATGATGCTGAGTCATGGTCCGGAAGCAGATCATCTTCGCCTTCGTCGGGTTCTTGTGGTTGCGCCCGGGTCACCATATCCAGTGGGAAATGGCAACTGAAAGTACTGCCCTTGCCGACCTTGCTCTTGATGGTCAGGGTAGCACCGTGGCGCGCCAGTACATGTTTGACGATGGCCAGCCCGAGCCCTGTGCCGCCACTGGACGATGAGCGACTCTCATCAATCCGGTAAAAACGCTCGGTCAGCCGTGGCAGGTGAATGGACTCAATTCCGATACCATTGTCCCGTACCGAGAAGTGGCCACCCTCATCGTCCACCCACCAGCGCAGTCTGATTTCACCTTCTGCAGGGCAGTAACGCACAGCATTAAACGCCAGATTGGAGAATGCCGAATATAGTTCGATCTCCTGTCCGAGCAGGTCATGCTCCTGATCCATTTCCAGTTTAAGGTTGTGGTTTTTGTCTCTGCCCAGTGCCTGGCCATCCTGGTAGATATGCTGCAGCATACCGTGGATCTGGATTGGTTGCTCATCAGAGATTTGATGGCTGGCTTCCAGCCGTGACAGCAATAACAGATCGGAGACCAGGTTTTCCATCCGTCGTGATTGTTGCTGCATCTGTTCCAGCCCGCGCATCAGCGGGCGGGGAAGTTCCTGTTCCAGATAGGTTTCCAGGTAACCGCGAATCACTGTCAGCGGCGTGCGCAGTTCATGGGAGGCATTGGCGACGAAGTCCTGTCGGGTCTGCTCCAGTTGTAGTAGGCGGGTAATATCCCGGGCTACCAGCAGGCGGTCACCTTCACCAAATTCACTGATCTGATACTGAATCTGCAGGTCATTATTGATTGGTGATGGCAGATCCAGTGGGTCGGTGTAGTTGGATTTTTTAAAGTAACGGATAAAGCGCGGGTCACGCAGCAGGTTCATCACCGGTTTACCCCGATCAGAAGCTGCACGCAGGCCCAGCAGACGATCAGCAGAACGGTTCCACCACTCCAGGTTGTAGTTGCGGTCTATGATGACGATGGCATCACTCAGTGCCGCCGAGGATTGCTGGAAGCGGGTGATCACATTACGCAGGTAATTTTCGCGGGAGTGATGGCGCTTCTGATAGCGTGACAGTTCGTCAAATAGATCGCCCCAGTGGGTGGTACCTTCCGGTGGTTCCTTATCGGTTTCGTTCTGCAGCCAGTTCATCAGCCGGGTAAACTGATGAACCTGTACAGCTGCCCAGCCGCTGACAGCAATCAGCCCCAGCCAGCCAGGATAACCGATAAAAAAGCCAACCAATACGGAGCTGATCAGGACGACCAGCAAACTAGCGAGCATTGAATGGCGAGGGTTTTGCATAAGAGGCCTCAGGCGACCTTGGATGAGAAACGATAGCCGGTGCCACGTACGGTCTGCACCAGGTAATCGTGACGTTCGCCCAGTGCTTTACGCAGACGGCGGATATGAACATCAACGGTTCGCTCTTCAACGTAGACGTTGCCGCCCCAGACCATATCCAGCAGCTGGCTGCGGGAGTAGGCGCGGTCCTGGTGGGTCATAAAGAACTGCAGCAGGCGGAATTCGGTTGGACCCAGCTCGACAGGCTTGCTTTCAGAGGTAACGCGGTGGGAGATCGGGTCCAGCGTCAGTTCGTCAACGGTAACGGGCTCTTCGATACCTTTAGGTGTGGTGCGGCGCAGGACGGCTTTGAGGCGGGCGACCAGCTCACGCGGGGAGAACGGTTTGGTGATGTAATCATCTACCCCGGCCTCCAGCCCTTTGATCTTGCTGTCTTCTTCGCCTTTGGCGGTCAGCATGATGATGGGAACATCGGCGGTCATTTCGTCTTTACGCAGACGGCGGGCAAATTCGATACCGTTGGTGCCTGGCATCATCCAGTCCAGTAACACCATATCCGGTTTGTTATCGACAATAAGTGCATGGGCTGCGTTTGCGCTTTCTGCCTCCATGCACTCATATCCAGCCATCTCCAGTGCGACAGCAATCATCTCGCGAATTGGCGCTTCGTCATCGACGATCAGCACTCGTTTGGAAGCAGACATGAGCGTTCAGCCTCTTACTCAGAAATTTTGATCGCACTATTACAAGTCGTTTGTGTTACACAAATATGACACAGCGTGGCTTTTCTTGCCTGTAGTGTGTCATGACTTTTTCTGAACGTTCAATCAGAAGGGCTGGGCTCCGGCAGGGAAGTAGTCCACCACCACACCGATAAACAGCAACATGCCGACGTAATGGTTATTCAGAAAGGCTTTGAAGCAGGCCTCACGTTCACGATTGCGGATCAGCCATTGCTGGTAGATAAACAGCCCGGCTGCACCGGCCAGTGCCAGGTCGAACCCCCAGGATAGTTCAGTCTGCACCCGGACGGCAATCAGGCAGGCCAGGGTCAGCAATTGCAGGACACCGGTGATCAGCCGGTCGCCATTACCAAACAGTACGGCGGTGGATTTGACGCCAATTTTCAGGTCATCATCCCGGTCAACCATGGCGTAGAACGTATCGTAAGCCACGGTCCACAGCAGGTTGGCCATGAACAGTAACCAGGCGTAGAGCGGCAGCTCGCCCTGAATGGCGGTAAAGGCCATGGGGATGGCCCAGGAAAACGCGGCTCCCAGCACCACCTGTGGCAGGTGGGTGTAGCGTTTCATAAATGGGTAGCAGGCGGCCAGTGCCAGCGCGCCGAAGGACATGATAATGGTCAGCGGATTGGTCAGCAGCACCAGACAGAATGCGCTCAGCATTAGCCCGGCGAACAGATAGAGCGCTTCACGGGGGCTGACTTTGCCTGAGGGCAGAGGGCGCTGGTGGGTGCGTTTTACATGGCCATCGATATTACGGTCGGCATAATCGTTGATCACACAGCCTGCAGCACGGGTCAGGTAAACCCCGGCGACAAAAATCAGTAGGGTCGGCCAGGCCGGGAAGCCATCGGCGGCGATCCACAGTGCCCACAGCGTTGGCCACATCAGCAGCCAGGTGCCGATGGGGCGGTCGATACGCATTAGCTGGCCGTACGCCTTGAGCTTGTCGGTCCGGGAGGGCGGAGATTGGGTCGAGTGCTGCATCGGCTGGGCCCGCGTCTGAGTCTGGAAAAAGATGCGGCCTATTCTACCTCTAGCAGGGCGGGCAGAAAAACTTCGCAGACCAGCAGTGGTTTATTCGCCAGCCGAAACACGGAACGCCGGGCCCAGGCGGTCTGGCCGGTAGACAGGTGCAGCGGGCTTATCTGCAACGGGCTGCGACGCATGCTGGGGTCGCGAAACAGCATCTGTCCCAGTGGGCGAGTACCTATCTGGGCCAGCAGGCGCTGGCGGCCGGTCAGGGTGGTGGCGGGCAAAACCGAGCGGGCATAGACCCAGGGCTGGTCTTTTCCAATCAGCTGTACTTCACGGATCAATGCTTTCTCCCGGCAGCGCATGCCCAGCGCCTGGCGTTCGCTGGCGGTAGGTACAGCCCATTGTTGACGAAGCACCTCTACTCGAAACTGGCCGCGACTGCGCTGGATCAGTCTCTGGGTCAGTGAACCGGGGTCCATCAGCCAGCTACGCCATGGCCGTGGTGCCTGTAACTGGCTGGGGCGGCGCAGCGCACGCCAGTGGGTTTTGAACGGTGACTGACTCAGGGCAGCGGGAATGGGCACAATCTGACTTCCGGTAAAAACGTGTGCCAATACTACCACCCGAGGCGAATGTCCGTCATGATTCGCACTCAGTTGAGCAGGTTATTGCAGGAATGAGCGTGGTAGCAGACAGTCAGGTTATCGAACAGACCCGTCAGTGGGTTGAAAACGTGGTGGTTGGGCAGAATTTGTGTCCTTTTGCGGCACCGGTGGTGCGGCAGAATATTATTCATTATGCCCTCAGTCAGGCGCGGGATGATGAGACTGTACTGCAGGACTTCCTGCTTGAGCTGGACCGGCTGCAGCAGACGGATGAAAGTCAGCTGTCAACAACACTGGTAATCTACCCTCATGCTTTTGAGGACTTCGATCATTATCTGGATCTGCTGTCAGTTATGGAGGCGTTACTGGAGCAGGCGGGGCTGGATGGGGTGTTTCAGCTCGCCAGTTTTCACCCACAGTATCTGTTTGAGGGTGTTGATGCCGATGATCGCAGTCACTGGACCAACCGGGCACCGTACGCGACGGTGCATATTATCCGCGAAGGTGAGATGAGCCGGGCGCTGGCGCATTACAAGCACCCGGAGCAGATCCCCGAACGCAATATGCAGTTGCTGCGGGAGATGTCGGATGAGCAGGCCCGTGTCCTGTACCCGCACCTGTTCGAGAATAAGTGAGCGTTCGCTAACGTAAGCGGGCGTCAGAGTGTGGTGAGCCGCGCCAG